>Ga0114922_10005126_pt1 | contig 12120 bp, 9 predicted proteins | sample AartaG_FD_100975 | JGI IMG/M metagenome (GOLD analysis project Ga0114922, IMG submission 100975) | Deep subsurface microbial communities from Aarhus Bay to uncover new lineages of life (NeLLi) - Aarhus_00045 metaG | ecosystem: Environmental > Aquatic > Marine > Oceanic > Sediment | place: Aarhus...
GGACTGATCGCCCGCGCGAGAAAGTGGTTTAGCTAGATAAAAACAGAACGCCCGCTGATCAATTTCGCCGAACAAACACTTGTCCACGGCGTGAAGAGAATCTCTCTGTGAGCTCTGTGTCCTCTGTGGCTGGAAGGATATGACGAAATGGCAGGTCCCTTACCGTTTGGCGAGACCGTCCATCATGAGACTGAGATTCTTCGGGCTTGTGGCGGCTTCGAGTGCGGTCTGGTCCGCGATGATTCCGTCCTTCCAGAGGTCGTAGAGTGCCTGGTCGAATGTCTGCATCCCGTACGTGCTGTACCCGTCCTCCATGAGCTTATGAATGTCGCCAAAGCTCTTGGCCGTCTCGACGAACTCCTTCACCGTGGGATTTCCTATGAGTACCTCGACCGCCGCCACTCGGCCGGTATCGTCTTTTCGTCTCACGAGGCGTTGGGATACGATAGCGCGAAGCACGGCCGCCAGATGTTTCTTCATCTCGCCCTGCCTGTGTTGAGGAAACATGTCCATGACCCGGTTCAGAGACTCCACCGCGTTTGTTGTGTGCAGAGTACTCATCACGAGATGGCCCGTCTCTGCCGATCTGATGCCTGTCTCGAAAGTCTCGAGGTCGCGCATCTCGCCGATTAGTATCACGTCCGGATCTTGCCGTAACGCTGCTCGTAACCCGTTGCCGAACGAGTGCGTATCAAACCCGACCTGCCGCTGCGTGATCATGCCCGTCTTGTCGGTGTGAAGGAACTCTATCGGGTCCTCTATCGTGATGATGTGTCTCGGCTCACTGGTATTGATCTCGTCCACCATCGCGGCGAGCGTTGTGGACTTGCCGCACCCCGCGTGTCCCGTTACAAGCACCAGCCCGCTCTTCTGTTTGCACACATCCTTCAGGACCTGCGGCAGTTCAAGCTGTTCAATGGTGGGCGGCGCAAGCGGCACCAGCCGCAGCACTATCCGCAAGTTGCCGTCCTCGCGGCACACGTTCACGCGAAATCGCGATACATCCACGATCTCGTAATCGAGATCCAGCTCGTTCGTGGATTGGAGCTTTTCAAGCTCGTCCTCGCACGCCATCTGCTTGAGCGCTTCCTCGATGTCCGACTCGCTCATCAGCTGACCGTCGAGCCGCTCGAGAAGTCCGTCCACGCGCAACACCGGCGGACTCTCGACCTTCAGATGCACGTCGGATGCACCCCGTTCCCGCGATTCCAAAAGTAGACCGTTGATGTCGAACATTCTTCCGCTACCTCCATCATAATTCTACCACATAGCGCAAGTGCCTACCCGCCGGCGCGCACAGCTCGACACGCCGGCGGCGGGAAAGGGTACGCTGATGCCATAACATATGTATTGACAATGGCTTAAGCACGCGGCGCAGGCTGAATATCTCAGCGGACGAAACGGCGCCGCTTCCCCACTGTCTTCAGCGTTACACCATCGCCTGCGGATGGCAGACAGGAATCCGCCCCAATATGTCAGCGCTCTCAGTTCAAAACAGGTGTGATGTCCCCTCAAAGGTTCAGTCGGAACGTATTTGTTGACAGGACTCCAACCCCGTGATAGCATTGAAATGCGATGGTGAGCGTCGCCCGAGGAGTGGTCCAATGCGCAGAAGCAAAGTTCGCAGACAGTTTTCCGCGGTCCTGATCGCTGGCGTGATCGTGATGGCGGTATTGGGCGTGAACTCAGAAGGATTAAGAGAGGATCGCGTCCGATTCACCATATACTGGGCGATAGTCCTTGTGTTGTTGCTGTGGGCGGCGTTACTTTCGCTGCTCGAATTGATCGCGGTACGTCTGGAGCTCACGGCTGCCAAACGGCACATATTCGACAAGACTATAGGCGATCCGGCCTTCCTGAAAAAGCTCCACGACGCCCGGAAGGACAAGCAGAAGCCGGCGGACGAACAGGACGAGCAAGAGTAGTGTTGACCCCCCACCGCCCGATCGCCGGCATCACCATCTACACCCGGCAGAACCCTCCCTACTCCACCGAGCTTGAAAACATACTTGCGCGGGTGTTAAGATCAACGGGAAGAATAGATTGCCAAATCAGAGGTGGCGCGACGGAGAATCATGTCCGCAAAAAGCAAAAAAGGCAAAGGTAATACCGTCTTATTCCTGATTGTCGCCGTGCTTGCGGCACTATGCGGCACAGGTGTAGGCACGTTTGCGGCATTCATCCACGAGAGCCCACAGATAAGTCTGCTTGACGACTGGCGACCAAGCGTCAACACGAGGATCCTGGCGGCCGACGACTCTCTGGTGGCGGAGTTCGCCCTCGAGAACAGAACCCTCGTGAAGCTCTCCAAAATGCCCCTGGATCTCCAGCAGGCCTTTCTGGCAGCTGAGGACAACCGGTTCTACAATCATTGGGGAATCGATCTCAGAGCGACTGCCCGCGCCCTGGTGGCAAATGTAAAGGCACGCAGCAGAAAACAGGGCGGCAGCACGATAACGCAACAGCTCGCGCGTAACCTCCCGATTGGCATTGACAGAAGGAGGAGCATCTCGCGCAAGGTGAAGGAGGCTTTTGTAGCGCTTCAGATCGAGCACAAGTTTACGAAAGAAGAAATATTCGAGCTGTACCTCAACCAGATATACCTCGGGGAGGGCGCTTACGGCGTCGAGAGCGGCGCGCGAACATACTTCGGAAAGAACGTCGAGGATCTGACTCTTGCCGAGTGCGCGATGCTGGCGGCTCTCCCGAAGAGCCCGAGAGACTACTCACCGCGCAGGAACCCGGACAAAGCGCTCAAGCGGCGCAATATGGTTCTCAGACTCATGCTCAAGAAAGGTTATGTAAATAAACCTGCGTACGACGAGGCCGTCGAGGAACCGCCCGAGCTGCGCCAGTACGAGACCGAGGAACCGTTCGCCGAGTACTTCGTCGAGCACGTCCGACAACAGCTCGAGGAGACACACGGATATGACAGGTTATATTCCGGCGGGTTGACGGTAGAGACGACTCTCGACCCGGCGATGCAACGCGCCGCCGAACGGGCGGTCCAACAGGGTCTTGAGAACTACCAGAGTATGCGACCGGCTCAGGCTGAGAGCCAGGACGAGTCCGAAGAGGCCGAAGAGAGGGTGGCTCAGGCGGCTTTGATAGCTATTGAGCCGAGCACCGGATACATAAAGGCGATGGTCGGCGGACGCGACTTCGCGAAGTACAAGTTCAACCGCGCGGTTCAGGCTAGGCGCCAGCCCGGTTCGGCGTTCAAGCCGTTCGTGTTTGCGGTAGCTTTCGAAAAGGGGTTCACGGCCTGCGATACATTCCTGGACGCTCCTTTCCAGTATCCGTACCGCGACACGACCGGCGAACGAGTCGCGTGGGCGCCCAAGAATTTCGAGGAAGAGTATTTTGGAGAGTCAACGCTGCGCCAGGCGCTTGTGCGCTCCCAAAACGTTGTCGCAGCCCAGCTCCTCAAGGAAGTGGGGCTGGGTCCGGTTATACGGCTGGCTCACAAAGCAGGGATAAGCAGTTACATTGACCGCAACCTCAGTGTCGCGCTGGGCACAGCGGTCGTCACGCCGCTGGAGTTGGCTTCAGCTTACGCCACGTTCGCCAACAAGGGCATGTACTGCCACCCGCTCTCGATATTGAAGGTCAGGGATCCTGACGGGAACATTCTTGAGGAGAACAGGATTACGGAACGCGAAGCGATGCGTGCCGATACGGCCTACCTGGTGACACACATGCTTCGAGCCGTGATCGAGGACGGCCGCGAAGCCACTGGCCGGCGCGCGCGCGCTTTCACGCGCGGCAACGCGGACGATCTTAATGCTAAAATCATACGACCTGCCGGCGGCAAGACCGGCACCACCGAGGACTGCAAGGATGCGTGGTTCGCCGGATATACCCCGGACCTTGTCACCGTAGTGTGGGTCGGGCACGATGACAACACCACGCTCGGAAAACTGAGGACGGGAGGAGCTGTGGCATCCCCTATCTGGACCCAGTTCATGCTGGAAGCCGTTGGTGATAGAGTCAAAATAGACTTCGATAAACCGGAGAATGTTGTCTTGGTGCAGGTTGACTGGAATACCGGAAAGCCCGTCAAACCTGATCGCGAGCCTAAATGGCCTGTGATAAACGAGGCTTTCCTGAGCGGCAGAGAACCGAAAACCACATCATAGTCCTGAAATGAAACGAGTTGGAAACGAATTTCGAGATAGGAGAAAATCGATATGCTCACCGTATTCAGACGACATCATAAGGCTATCCTCATAGGAATCTGCATATTCATCATTCCAGCCCTTGCCTTCTGGGGCGGCGCCTCCCGAATGGGCGCGCGAGGGCCGGGTGAGGGCGAGGTGGCCAAGGTCAACGGCGCCCCCATCACCGAGCAGGAGTTGACGGATGCGATCAGGAGAATTGACCAGAACCTTCGACAGGCTATGGGCGAGAACTACGACCCCAACATGTTCGGATCCGCCGCCTTGACGCAACGCGCTCTCGGCCAACTCATAAGTGAAAAACTTGTCATTCAGGAATCCAAGCGATTGGGCGTGCGTGTCACTCGGGAGGATACTGAGGAGCGCCTCAAGAGCCTGAGCCTGTTTCAGGTCGACGGCAAGTTTGACGCTGACAGATACAACGCGTTTGTCAGCCAAGAACGCTACCCTTGGAGCGAGCTCTATGAGGATCTGGAGTTCCAGATTCGGCACGAAACGTTGCTGGCCGATGTTGAGGGTGGCGCGAAACTGACCGAAACCGAGCTCAGGAACGAGTACAGGCTGCGAAACGAGCAGGTGAAGGTCAAGTATCTTGCACTTAATCCGTCGCAGTTCGAGAGCGAAGTCGCCGTGACCGAACAGATGCTCAAAGACTACTATGATATGAACAGCGCGAGCTACATTGAGCCCAAGAAGGTGAGGGTCAGATATGTAGAAGCGAGAGTTGAGGCGAGCGAGTCTGACCGCCAGGCCGTGCACGAAAAAGCCCGAACCGTCCTGGCAAAAGCAGAAGCGGGTGAGGAGTTCGTGGAACTCGCCAAGAGGTACTCCGAGGCACCTGATGCAGCCCAGAAGGGCGGCGAAATGGATTGGGTGGAGGAGAGTCTTCTTCCCGATGAGGTCGCGTCAGCGGTCGCAGAACTGGAGAACGACGATCTGAGCGACATCGTCGAGACACAGCAAGGCATTCACATCTACAAGTGTGAAGGAAGAAAAGAAGAGGACGGCAAGAAGCAGATCAAACTGCGCCGGATAGAGTTCGCACTCGCCGCGAGCGCCGAGACGCGCGACAAGATAACATCGCAAGTTGACACCTTGTGGGCGGAGGCGAACAAAACCACGTCACTCGAAACCGCTGCTGAGACCGTCGGCATGGAGGTCAAGGAGACGCCGCTGTTCGGTAAGAGCGACCCGTTCATTCAAGGGATACGACCGGACGCCGCGCGAGATTTCGTAAGCGCAGCATCGACACTTAAGGAAACGGGCAACCTCTCATACGTAGTCCGAACACCCGACGCGTACTACGTGTTGGAGCTTATTGAGAGTCAGGAAAGTCGTTTGCGCGAACTGTCCGAGGTGGAAGAACTTGTGCGTAACCGAGTTGTCCGCCAGGAAGCACTTGTGCTCGCAAGCAAGAGGGCCGATGAGATAGCTTCGCAGATAACATCGCTGGGCGACCTGGAGGGTATTGATGAGAATCTCGCATCCAGCGTGAGGGTGAGCGAGCCGTTCACGCGCAGAGGGTACATCCCGGGTGTCGTCGGCGACCGCGAGTTTCACAATGTCGCGTTTGCCTCCGAACTGGGCGAACTGAGCGGACCCATATTGGGCAGGAACGGCGTTTACTTCCTCGAAGTCGTCGAAATGATCCCGATTGATACGGACAAGTACGAGCAGGAGAAGGAGAAGCTCAGAGAGAACCTGCTCGCACAACGAAAGCGGATGCTGTCAACCGATTGGCAAAGATGGCTCCAAGCCCGAGCCGATATCCGTACGAACAACGCACTGATCGCCAAGTACATGGGCGGCGAGTAGGACGCGCAAACCGATCACGTGCCACATCGTGTTCTCTACGTGAAGCCCGCTTACCGCGAAACCGGTATCAGAAAGGCAAGTCGCAGACCGTCAGACACGGGTCAGAACTGAACAAAGAAGGACTCTCCGGCATACTCGAACAAGATGCCGTCACTTCTTATCTCGATGACCTCCGCACCGTCAACGCTCTGTCCCACAGCCACTTGCTGGCTGTTCACTACGGCAAGCGCTTCCGGGAACTGTTCAGAGGGTGGGCGTAGAATGTTGATTTTGAGCGCAGGTTTTTGAGCAACGCTTGCCACGTTGTCCGCGGAGGCTTCGGGCGACGCCGAAACGTTTTCTTGCGCCACCATCGGCTCCTCCACCGCACTCCCCGGTTCAGAGGCTGTGGGAGCGGGAGCTTGCGATTGAACAACCGAAGCGGGCGACGGAGCAGGCGGTTCTGACGGTTCTTGCACAACGGGCTGTCCGGGAAGCTGCGCAGCGGTGGGTCCGCCGGCTTGATTCCCGGCTGCTCCTGCATGCCGACCGCCCGTTAACCTCCCATAAAGAAAAAAACCTCCCGCGCCGCACAGTCCGACCACCGCGACCGATACAAGGACGATTGCAGCTCGATGCGTGCCTGCTGATTTGCGTCCCTCTTCCTGCTCTTCGCGCACGAGAAGCTCTTTCTCGGCGAGCATATCCTCAACCTCGCCGAGATCCACCTTCTCCTTAGTCTTCTCCGCTTCGACCTTTCTCAAGGCGTCGAGAATCGAGCTCATCTACACATCCTCTTGTGGTGCCGAGGGTTCAACACTGAGCTCCGGAGTATCATATTTGTCAAGCGCCGAGTATATCGCCAACCTGGTGTTCGGTCCGACAATCCCGTCGGCATCGAGCCGGTACTCTCTTTGGAACTCCATAACCGCCTCCATCGTTGCCAGGTCATATCTGCCGGGAATCTCGCCCTCGTACAATCCCATTTCCTGCAGTTGCGTCTGCAGCCACCTTACTCCGTATCCCGCGCCATTCAGGGCAAGAATCTCAGGAACGCTTTCAAAATCGCGCCAGAAGTAGAAGGTCCGACCGTACCAATACCTCCCCAGCCATTCAAACGGAAACTCCCCTGATACATCCGCTCCTGCGTGTACAGCCGCAACCTCCCGTCCGTCCTCGTTACGCAGCCTCTCGACAGACACGTAAACGGGTCTATCATCTCCCGGCATATACAGTTCAAGAATGCACGGAAGCCCCATACGCTTAAGTTTATCGAAATCGGCGCGAACCGCCGAACAGCGCAATCCTCCTGCGCTGGCGGTATCGAAGAAGTCGATGCGACCGGTGGCCCACGTCGACGGCAGGCTTTCGGGGCTGACGCCCCAGCAGTCCAGCATGGCGAGAGCGGAATCGCGCTTCGCCGCGCGGTAACCAATCGACCGCAAGAACTTCATAAACTGCCTCTCGAGATCCGCTTCCGGGTCGGAAACCGGAGCTTCCGGCTCAACCGGCTCCGGAGGCGCCGCCTCAGGAACAACTTCGGGCGGGGTTTCCTTCCACTGGTTGAGGCTCGACAATAAGCCGGGCCATCCACCGGGCAACACGGCGAATACGTAATACCCGCCCGCCAGCACTGCGAGCACCAGCACCATCGCGAACACGGCTGCGCGCACCCGACGGGGTTTTCTCGCAACCTGTCTCCGCTTAACCTTAACCTTTTCGCCCTCAACTTCTTTTATGGCCTGCTTGATTATCGCGGAGTTTATCTCCTTGCTCTCGCGGGTGTATCCGATAAGCAGCGCTCTGTCGCACACCGCGTTGATAAGACGCGGGGTACCGCCCGAATACTTGAATAGTACCTTGAGCGCGCCTCTTGTGAACCGGATCTTGCCTCGACCGCCGGCTCTAGTGATCCTGTGGCCTACGTATCCGACGATCTCGCCTTTGTCCAGCGGTTTCAGATGGTACCGGGCGGTAATCCGCTGGTCCAGCTGTCTCATTTCACGCGTGGTGAGATGCTCCTTGAGCTCCGGCTGACCGACAAGCACTATCTGCAGGAGTTTCTCCGTGTCGGTCTCAAGGTTCGACAGCAGACGGATTTGCTCCAGCACAGGCGCCGACAGATCCTGCGCCTCGTCTATGAGTATAACGCAGTTCTTGCCCTCCTCGCGCCGGGCCAGCAGGTGCGCGTTGAGCTCGTCTATCAGCTCCTTCTTGGTGACCGCGCTCGACTTGATCCCGAAATCCTCGTTTATCGCTCGCAACAGCTCGGTTGCAGAAAGATAGGGGTTGAATATGAACGCGATCTCGACTTCCGGACCCACCTGTTCGAGCAACGTTCGACAAATGGTGGTCTTGCCCGTGCCGACCTCGCCGGTGATCTCCACGAAACCGCTGCGGTTTCTTATCCCGTAAAGAAGGTGGGCAAAAGCTTCCTTATGCTTCTTGCTCAGGTAAAGAAACTTCGGGTCGGGTGTCAAGTTGAACGGTTTTTCGCGTAAACCATAGAAGTTCTCGTACATGAGGGGCGATCCTCCCCAAAACTATGCTTGTTATCCTAATATCATTCTAACACCGTACCCTCGCTCCGTCAAGGCAAATCTCCCTCTGGAGTCCCCCGCAAACGCCATTCCGCAAGACTCCTGAGACGTGGAGAGGATTGACAGACACGGAAGGCTCTGCTAACATTCACTCCGAGGAGGGCCTTTCCTCGAAGATTGTTTCTGTTTGATTAATTGTCGGGGCCGATATCGGTTGTATGGCGTGGATGGAGGTTTAAGGAGCGGGAGCAATGTCAGAAAAAGCAGTCCTTGAAACGAGATTCAGCGGCGCTGTGGAAGCGTGGCGAGGAAAAGTGCGTGACATCTACGATCTGGGCGATAAGCTGCTGATCGTAGCCACCGACAGGATATCGGCGTTCGACCATATTCTGCCCACGGGCATTCCCGATAAAGGCAAGATTCTCACCAAGCTGTCCTCCTTCTGGTTCAACAAGATGGAATCTGTCGTCAAAAACCACGTGATCTCAACTGATGTCGACGATTTCGGTCTGGATCTCGGTGACGAAAGGCAAGTGTACGGCGGCAGGAGCATGCTCGTCAAAAAAGCCGAGGTTCTTCCCGTGGAATGTGTCGTACGAGGTTGTGTCGCAGGTTCCGCCTGGCGCGAGTATCAGGAGTCGGGCACCGTGTGTGGGATTGAACTGCCTTCGGGTCTCCTCGAGGCCGACAAACTGCCCGAACCGATTTTCACTCCCGCTACCAAAGCAACCAGCGGACACGACATGAACATAAGCTTCGAGGAAATGGAACGACTCGTTCCAAAGGAGATTGCGCACCAGTTAAGGGAGACAAGCATCACCGTTTTCAGGAACGCAACCGATTTTGCCGAACAGCGTGGGCTGATACTGTCCGACACGAAGTTCGAGTTCGGTCTGATAGAGGGTGAATTGACGATAATAGACGAACTTCTCACTCCCGACTCATCCCGGTTCTGGCTGAGCGAGAGCTACGAGCCCGGACACGCTCAGTACGGGTTCGATAAGCAGTATGTGCGCGACTGGCTGGAGACCACCGGCTGGGACAAGGAGTCGCCGCCACCGCCCTTGCCGGAGGAAGTTGTCGCCGGCACGCGAGAAAGGTACATGGAGGCGTTGCGCCGCATTACGGGAGGAGGTCTCCAGGGGTAACCCGTGCCATGACGACGACAATGATGCCTGCCGATAAGCCGCGAGAAGAGTGCGGCGTGTTCGGCGTATACGGTCATCCGGAAGCCTCGAAACTCACTTACCTGGGACTGTACGCGTTACAGCACCGAGGTCAGGAAAGTGCCGGTATCGTCGCAGCCCGTGACGGCAGCGTCGCGGCACACCGCGGGATGGGACTCGTCGCGGACGTGTTCGACGCCGCGACACTTGACAGGCTCGAGGGCGATATCGCAATAGGGCACAACCGCTACTCCACGACCGGCATGAGCGTCATCGAGAACGCGCAGCCGTTCTCGGTGGTTTACGCTCACGGGTCGCTCGCGGTGGCTCACAACGGTAATCTTGTCAACGCCGACGGTCTTCGCGACGAACTCCAGTCGAAGGGAGCAATATTCCAGACAACAAGCGATACGGAGGTCATCGTTCACCTGATATCCTGGTCGCGAAAGAGCCCGTTTGCGGAAGCCGTAATCGATGCCCTGTCGAAGGTCCACGGAGCATTTTGCGTCCTCCTGACTAACGGCGAGGAGCTGGTTGTGGCGCGCGATACTCACGGTGTGCGACCGCTGTGTCTGGGCAGGCTCGGCGACGCATATGTGTTTGCGAGCGAAAGCTGCGCGTTCGATATAATTGATGCGGAGTTCGAGCGCGAAGTCGAGCCGGGCGAGGTCATCGTCGTGACCCGCGACGGGCTGCGTTCGTATTTTCCGTCCGAAAAGACGAAGCTCGCTTACTGCATCTTCGAGTTTATCTACTTCTGTCGGCCCGACAGTTTCGCCTTCGGCAAACAGGTGAACACGGTGAGGGAGAATCTCGGAAAGCAGCTTGCCAGAGAGAGTCCGGCGGATGTGGATGCCGTGATCGCGGTGCCGGATTCGTCCAATCCCGCCGCCGTCGGCTACGCAAGGGAGCTGGGAATACCGTTCGAGCTCGGACTCATAAGAAACCACTACGTTGGCAGGACGTTCATCGAACCCGAAGCCTCGATACGCGATTTCGGGGCTAAGATAAAGTACAATCCTGTCCGCGAAGCGCTCAAAGGCAGACGTGTTGCGGTGGTAGACGATTCCATCGTGCGCGGGAACACGAGTAAGAAGATCGTGAATATGCTCCGGAAGGCCGGCGCCGAGGAGATACATTTCAGGGTGGGCTCCGCCCCTTACAAACATCCGTGTTACTATGGGATTGATGTGGCTACGTACGGCGAGCTTGCGGCGGCGCCAAAAAGCGTGGAGGCGATGCGCGAGTTTATCGGGGCCGATACCCTGCGGTATCTGTCCGTGGAAGGGATGGTACTCGCCACGGGCAAGACCGCTGACCAGTTCTGCCTCGGCTGTTTCACCGGCGATTACCCGACAACCGTTCCGGAAACCGATGAGAACGGTGCAGCGAGAGGTTGTAGCAATGGACGGAGAACTACGTTACCGCGACGCCGGGGTTGACAGGGATGTCGCTTCGGAAGCGAAACGTCGCATCACCGACAAAGCGCGTTCGACATTCTCGTCGAACGTGCTGCAGGACATCGGCGGTTTTGGCGCTCTGTACGAGCTTGAAACCGGACGGTGGACGGAACCGGTCCTTGTATCGAGCATAGACAGTGTCGGCACGAAGCTGAAGATAGCGTTCATGACCGGCGTGCACGACACCGTCGGGATTGACATTGTCGCCCACTGTGTCAACGACATCCTTACGATGGGGGCAAAACCGCTGTTCATCATGGACTATCTCGCTGCCGGCAAGCTCGAGGCAACCGTCGTTGAACAGGTCGTCTCGGGACTCGTCACGGGCTGCAACGAGTCAGGATGCGCGCTTATCGGCGGCGAGACCGCCGAACTGCCGGGCTTATACGCCGAGGGCGAATACGACCTTGCCGCCTGCATCGTCGGCGTGGTTGAGAAACGCGGGATAGTCGACGGATCAAAAGTCGCCGCAGGCGACCTGCTTGTCGGTCTGGCGTCATCCGGCCTGCACACCAACGGGTATTCACTCGCAAGAAGGATAGTATTCGACCTGCTTGCGCTAAAACCAGACGACCTCTTGGAGAACTGCAACAGAACCGTCGCTGACGAGTTGCTTGAACCGCACAGATGTTACGCGCCCATTGTGCTGCCCCTGCTGGATGCCGGAACGGTTCACGGGATGGCTCACATCACCGGCGGCGGATTGACCGAAAACCTGCCGCGCACTCTGCCGCCGGGGCTCGCGGCGCAAATCGACAGATCGGCCTGGGATGTGCCGCCGATCTTCAAGTTTCTTCAGGAGAAAGGCAAAGTCCCGGAAGCGGAAATGTTCAAGACCTTCAACATGGGCGTGGGATTCGTCCTGATTGTGCCGCCGGGCAACGCTGAACATGCCATTTCGGAGGCGGGCAAACACGGCTGCAACGCTGAAGTTATGGGGCGTGTTGTCGACGGACAGGGGCAGGTTGAATACATTTGACAA
>Ga0114922_10005127_pt1 | contig 12118 bp, 11 predicted proteins | sample AartaG_FD_100975 | JGI IMG/M metagenome (GOLD analysis project Ga0114922, IMG submission 100975) | Deep subsurface microbial communities from Aarhus Bay to uncover new lineages of life (NeLLi) - Aarhus_00045 metaG | ecosystem: Environmental > Aquatic > Marine > Oceanic > Sediment | place...
CGATCTTAGCGCCGATCTGCTCCGGCGTGAGCAGGTAGGCGTCATCGTCACCCTCGGAGCGGTAGAAGGCGCAGAAGCGGCAGCCGGAAACGCAGATGTTGGTGTAGTTGATGTTACGATCAATCACGTAGGTGACATCGCGACCGGAGTGAAGGCTGCTGCGCACGGCATCGGCCAGCGCGCCAAGCCACAAGAGGTCGTCGCAGCCGAGCATGTAGATTGCTTCTTCACGTCCCAGACGGGCTCCCGGCTCGCCGTTTCCCAGGACAAGCGACTCGATTCTATCCTTCATAGAAGCGCAAGCGCGGCACGCCGTCGATCAAGCCCTGCTCCCAGGCCTTGATGAAGAAGAGCTTGAGGCCGGTCAGCTCTGCCTCGCCGAAAGAATAGCGAATGTGCTCGCTAAGATACCGCTCGTTCAGCTCGGCAGGATTCTCGATACTCAAGCCTTTTGGGGTGGGGTGGTTCGACGCGATCTTGTGAACATTCAACAAGCCTTCCTGCAGCGAGCGCAGGAGTAAGTCGACGTCATCGGAATCGAGGGCTCCGGCAGCTCCCGCCCAGAATGCATAAACGAATGGTTGACCGGTCAGCTCGCACCATGTGGCGCCCAGATCATGTTTCTCTTCGCTTTCGATGCGGGTATATAGTGCATCATCCCCGATCACTAGAGCGGCGTCGCACTCCTTGAGCATCTTCGCGGGTTCGGGTTCCATCGGTTTGAGCTCGGGCTCGATATTGTAATACTCGGAGCAGAGAATCTGCAGCAGCGCCACCGAAGTGCGGGAGCGTGCGTCGACGGCGATGGTTTTCACTTTGTCGACAGGTTTGCCGGTGTAAAGCTGCACCGACAGCACCTCTCCTCGGGAGGCGATGGCGATTCCGGGCACGATCCAGAGGTCGTCGTGGCGCGCATATTCAATCGACGGAATGATGGCCAGGTCGAGCGAAGGCTCCTCAGCCGTGAGCAATTCGGCGTTTCTCGCCGGCGCGTGGGATTCCAACTCGAAACGGCCGGCAGCAAGGCCGCGCTCGAGCCCGTAAGCGATGGGTTTTGCGTTGAGAAACGGTGTTGTTCCTACCTTGAGCATATCCATGTTGTTCAATCCTTCGGCCGATTCTCCACAGCTTTTCCACATTTTGTGGAAAACCTGATCACGGCACAACATCAGGTGTACTATACATTACACAATCCTACACCATCCACCCTGGGCCTCCCAAACGATTCCCAATTCCCCCTTTCCTCCGGCTCCGAGCCGCATTCTCAGTACTCTCTAATGACATTATAAATCGTATCGCGTTCCACCGGCCGGCAACCCGCGCCCCTGATAAGCGTCAGAAGCTCACCGACGCTGAGGCACTCGCTGGTCCGGGCACCGGCCATGTGGGTGATCTTCTCCTCGACGACTGTGCCGTCGATATCGTTGGCGCCGAAGCGCAAGGTCAGCTGTGCGATTTTGGTCCCGACCATGATCCAGAAGCTCTTAATGTGCGGGATGTTGTCGATCACCAGTCGCCCGACTGCGATGGTCTTGAGGTCGTCAAAGCCCGTTGTCGGCGGCAGCCCCGCCATGTCGGTGTTCTCGCTGTGAAAAGCCAGGGGTATGAACGTGAGAAATCCCCCGGTCTCGTCTTGGGCTTCGCGTAGGGCAATCATATGATCGACGCGCTCGTCGACAGTCTCCGTATGGCCATAGAGCATCGTGGAGTTGGAGCGGATACCGAGGCGGTGAGCCGTCTTGGCAACCTCCAGCCAGCCCTCGGGGCCGAGTTTCGTCGGACAGAGGTCTTTGCGTATACGGTCGCTGAAAACCTCGGCTCCTCCGCCAGGTACGCTACCCAGGCCGGCCTCGCGCAGCTCGACGAGCACATCCTTAATGGTCTTGCCGAATTTGTCGGCGAAATGTGCGATCTCGACGCAGGTGAAAGCCTGGATGTGGACTCCGGGGCGCAGTTCGCGGATGACGGCAAGCATGTCGAGGTAGTACTGCCATGGAAGGTTGGGATCGAGACCGCCGACAATGTGGATCTCACTGACCGGCTCATCCAGCCTCTCCGTGATTTTTCGGCGGATGGTATCGATATCCATCCTGTATGCGTCTTTCTCTCCTTCCTTGCGGCTGAAGGCGCAGAAGCGGCAGGAGTTGACGCAGATGTTCGAATAGTTGAGATGCTGGTTGCGGATGAAGTATGCCTTGCGATCATGCATTCGTGCCCGCACGCGGTCGGCAAGAGCCCCCACGGCCAGGAGGTCGGGGGTTTCGAACAGAGCGATGCCGTCGTCGTGGTTGAGCCTTTCGCCCCGCTCGATCTTCTCCGCGATGGCGCCCAAGCCCGCCCCGGCAATACGCGAATCAAGAATGCCCTGTGTAAGCTTCTCCATCCTTGCAGCCTTTCAGCTGTCATTCGATTGCAGTATACCCCGGCAGCAGACCAAGTCTAGTGTAATGGAGACAACTGTGGACTGATCCCCGGGGGCGGGCGAGAAACTCAATCCGGGGGTTTCTAACCCGCCGCGCGTGGAAGCTTCGGCAGCGTCGACAAGCGGACCAGGGCGATGATCCAGCCTATCGGCATACCGATAATATAACCGACGCCGAAGCCGATGAAACCCACGATGGCCAGCGTGATTCCCGCGGCGATTATAAACAGTGGAATCCCGAGGACGGAGATCATCATGAAGCCCCAAAGCTCCTCAAACGAGAACGCGCCCTGTGTCAGGATGGCAGCGATTGTGCCGCCGATGATATACAACAGCAGCAACCCCGGGAAATTGAGGGTAAAGACCATGACGGCGGTGAGCAGGAGCAGTACGACGAAAGCAATCTTGGCCCAGATGTTCATCGCGTCCCAATCGATTCCGGCTTCCTTGAAGAAATCCGTGAACGCGTCGAAGGCACCGAAGAAAGCAGCACCGATTATGAGGAGCACGGCAGCAGTGGCAAGTATGCCGCCGACGACCATGCCGCCGGTCTTCACGTGATAGCCTATCGGCTTGTAGAGCAGTTCGATGCGGCCTTCCTTCCTGGCCAGCGATTTGGCGATCGGGCTCGGCTTGCCGACCCTGTTGCGGCGGCAACCAGCATCTGCGGGCAGCTCGCCTGCAACCAGCTTGTCGCGGATCACCTCGATGTCGTCGGTTTCGAAAATCACATTGTCGTGTGCTCCGAAAAACTGCCAGGTTTTACCGAGTTTGTGCTCCTCCCGGTACTCCTCGATCTGCTTCTCGAGTTTCTCGCGTTTGCTGCGGGATAGGAGGCTTTCATAGGCTCTCTCCAGCCATCCAACTCCCTCCTCCGCCTCACCGTTGCGACCCAGAACCTCCGCTACGACTGTGGCGACGTCGATGGTCGATGATGCGCCAAGCTCGATTGCCTTACGAACAGAGGCGAGGGCAGACTTCATATCGCCCTTCTTTTTTCCTGCTTCGAGATGAGTTCGGGCCAGCAGGATATAAAGCTCCCAGTCGTCTGAATGGTCTACCAGCAGGGTCTTGAGGTTCTCGCGGGCGGCCTTCCATCCGCCGTCATCGATCATCTGCTTGATCTCACGCACATAACCGTCGAACACCTCGGAGCGACCCTCGACGACAGGGCCCTTTTCAACGGCGGCGACGCCGCGGTGCTGGCCCGAAAGCCTGAGCAACATATCGGAGAGGTCCTGCATGTCGACTTCAGCGGGGAGGTCGACAAATCCGTCGCCATTAATGATCAGGGTGTTGAGCGCGCTGGTTTTGAATTCGACGTTATCAATCTCATCCAGGTCGAGCTCTTTAGACGGCTGGGCCATGTTTTTGCCGTATAGGCGCTCGTCGGTGATCAGCAAACCGTTCTTCGCGTTGCCCGTAGCGGTGCAATCGATGAGGACGAGCGGCTGTTCCATCCCCTGCAATTCGGCGTACGATGCCGTTGCTGCGGACAGTTTTTCGGCCGGGATATCCGGTGCGATGTATGCGAAGTTGTGACCGAGAAGCGAGACGTGTTCCCGGACGATGCTTCTCGCCGCGCCGGCTTTAGCATCGGCCTGCCTCTGCATTTGCTCGTGTGCCTGCCACTTATTGAAGATTACTCCGCAGCTCTCGCACTCGGCGCCGCCCTGCTGAGCGTGGCCGCACCTGGGGCACGTGACAGCTTCCGCTGCTGGAGCGGGTATAAGTTCAGCCGGGACGGGTGGTGCAGGCGGTTTGGGTTTTGGTTCGGGAGGTCTGGGTTGCGGCGCCGGCTGAGGCTCAATAGCTTGTTCCGGATCCTGCACCGGAGCGGCCGCTGCTGCATCTTCTGCAAGGCGTATCTCCTGGATTACTGAAATTGCGCCGCTGCTGTCGAAAGCCTGTTTGTATTTCTTCGCTTCGGCAAGATCGAGGTCCTTCTTGACTACAACAGGTTTGCCGTAGAAGAGCTTCTCTATCTGCTCCGGACCGTTTTTAAAAAGTGCTGCAAGGTGCTGCTTGACCGCGCCGGGATCACTTCCGGGAGTCAGCTTACCCTTAAAAACCAGTCTATAGTTCGTTTCCCCCATACCGGAGTCCCCTCTGCTAATAAATATAAAGAATCTTCCCCCCGACTATAACTTTTCACAAATTTAACAGAATCGACAGGCCTTCACGTGCCCTTGGTCACCACAACAGGAATCTCCTTGTCCTGTTATAGACATTAATTGACCTGTTCCAAGCATTTATTAGGGGTGCAAGCCGATTTTTTTGTGTCTACAGGTCCAAATCCAGCGATTCCCAGATCTCGTCGATGCGTCGTTTTACCTCCGGCGTCATCTTGAGTTCATCCGGCCAGCGGCGGGCGAAGCCCTCCTCGGGCAGCTTGCGGGTGGCATCGACACCCACGCGCGAGCCGTAGCCGAAGGCGCGTGAGGCATGGTCGAGGATATCGACAGGACCAAGGTTAAACTCGATGTCGCGCTCGGGGTCGATGTGGGCCAGGGCTTTCCAGAGGGTTTCGCGGGGATTGTGGACGTCGCAGTCGGCGTCGACGACGACGATCACCTTGGTGACCATCATCTGGCCGAGTCCCCAGAGGGCGTGCATCACCTTGCGCGCGTGGCCGGGGTAGCGCTTGTCGATGGCGACAATGGCGAGGTTGTGAAAGCCACCCTCGACCGGCAGCTCGATATCGACGATCTCCGGCACGACCATCTTCAGCAGGGGCAGGAAGATGCGCTCCGTGGCCTTGCCGAGCCAGGCATCCTCCATCGGCGGCGGGCCGACGATTGTCGCGGGGTAGACTGCATCAGTCTTGTGCGTAATCGCGGTGAGATGGAAGACGGGGAAATCCTCTTCGAGGCTGTAGAAGCCGGTGTGGTCGCCAAAGGGGCCCTCGGTGCGGCGCTCGAACGGCTCGACGTAGCCCTCGAGCACGAACTGGCTTTCGGCGGGGACCTCCAGATCGACGCTGATGCACTTCACCAGCTCGACCGGTTTTCGGCGCAGGAAGCCGCTGAAGATCAACTCATCGAGCCCGTCGGGCAGCGGCGCCGTGGCGGCATAGATCGTGGCGGGATCGGCGCCGATGCTGACCGCAATCTCGAGTCGTTCGCCGCGTCGCTCCGCTTCGATGTAGTGGGCGGCGCCGCCTTTGGGCGGGTGCCAGTGCATGCCGGTGGTGCGCTCGTCGAAGATCTGCATGCGGTACATGCCGATGTTGCGCTTGCCGCTCTCGGGGCTGCGGGTGAAAACCATCGGCAGGGTGACGAATCGGCCGCCGTCGTCTGGCCAGCACTTTTGGATGGGTAGCGCGCCGAGGTCGATGTCTTCACCTTGTAGAACAACTTCCTGGCACGGAGCGCGCTTGACGACTTTCGGGCCGAGTTCCAGGAGCTCCTTCAGCTTCGGCAACATTGCCAACTTCTCGATGAAACCGGAGGGCACTTTCGGGTTGATCAGATCGGTGATCCTTTCCCCGATTTCTTCGAGCCGCTCGACGCCCAGCGCCAGAGCCATGCGCTCCTGCGATGCGAAGAGGTTGATGGCGACAGGGAACCGGCTGCCCGTGGGATTCTCGAACAGCAGCGCCGGGCCTCCGGCCTTGACGGATCGGTCGGCCACCTCGGTGATCTCTAAAACGGGATCGATTTCCGCGGATATCCGCTTCAGTTCGCCCCGCTTCTCCAACTCGGCGATGAAGTCTTCAAGCTTATCGAAAGCATTCATGGCATTCACTCGTGACAAATCCATCGCCATTTCAACACGGGAGGGGGGTGCTAGACAAATCAGGAGGTGCCGGGGAATTGGAACGATATTTGCATTAGGCAGACGGGAGACAGCCGCGACCAACATCATGAGATATGTATAATGGATTAACCAAAGGGGGGAAAAATGTCGGGACAACTCAATCGCCGCGAAATGATGAAGTCTATTGCCAGCCTTTCGGTTGCGGGGGGTATGGTGGGCCTGCTGGCCGGTTGTGAATCGGTCCAACCCGAGTCGGTCCAGATGAAGGAGGAGATCGATGTCAGCGTATCGCCACCGGGCCCGAAATCGCTTGAGCTGCTGGAGCGGATGAAGAAGGTGGTCGGGCGAACGAATTACGTCGGTCTATACGGTGTGGCGATCGCCGATGGGGCCGGGGCGTACGTCGCCGACCTGGACGGCAATGTCTATCTCGACTGCCTTGCGGCCGCGACCACCAACGTGCTCGGTTACAGCCACGACGAGGTCGCTGAAGCTTACTTCGAAGCCGCAACGCGGATGCAAAACTCATGTTTCCCATATTCGACCAACGTCTACGCCGTCGAGCTTGCGGAGAACCTGGTGCGAATCGCTCCGGGAGACTTTCCCAAGAAGGCGCTGTTGGGGCTGAGTGGTTCGGATTCCTGCGGGGGCTCGATCGAGGCAATGCGCAAATTCACCGGCAGGACGGCACTGATCAAGTTTGAGAACGCCTACCACGGCTCGACCGGCCTTTCGCAACCCGCTTCGGGCTTCAGGTCGCTGAACGAAGGCGTCTACCCACCATCTCCCGATTTCATCTCGATGCCTTTCCCGGTGACTGTGGAGCAGCGCGACGAGGTGCTGGCGCAAATAGATTCGATGCTGTCGGAAGGGAATATCGGTGCGGTAATGGCGGAGCCTATCCAGGGCGACGCCGGAATCCTGATGCCGGCTGAAGGCTTCTTCCCGATGTTACGGGAGAAACTCGACGCGCATGGCGCACTTCTGATCGTCGACGAGGTGCAGAGCGGCATGGGGCGAAGCGGCAAGTGGTGGGCGATCGATCACGAAGGTATCGCACCGGATATTATGATTGTCGCCAAGGGTCTCTCGGGCGGCTACGCACCGATCTCTGCGCTGGTCGGTAGGCAGGAGATCATCGACGCGCTCGCGCCGGCGCAGCACCTCTTCACCTATACTGGCCACCCTCCCGCATCGGCGGCGGCGACGGCCGTGATCAGAACGATTGAAAAGGAAGATATCGCCGGGAACGCCAGCAGGATGGGGGACCGCATCCTTGCCGGGTTGAGGGAAGTTCAACAGGGCTACCCCGATGTTATTGTCGAGGGGCGCGGGCGGGGCCTGATGCTGGGCTGCGAGATCAATGTTTCGAAAGATGAACTCGCCGGCAAGATTTTCGCTATGCGCTGCATGGAAAAGGGTGCCTACTTCGGCTATTTCGGCGACAAGCAACAGGTCCTGCGGATCGAGCCTCCGTTGATCATCGACGAGGGTCAGTCCGACCTGATTGTGAGTACCGTCGGCGAGGTCGCAAAGGAGATGCAGTCGGGAACCATCCCGCAGACGACGATCGACAAGGTGAAGAGTTACGCCATTGGACTATGAGGAAGGGCATCAATTGCCGAAACAGGGAAGACTGGCATGATGGTCAGTCGTTGAGGCGCTTCTGTTCGAGCTCGTAGTGCTTGACCCACTTGCCGTCCTTACGGCCGTAGTAGGAGAACATGCGAGAGTCCTCGCCGGTCTTGGTAAGGGTGAAGCGTCCTTCCTTGGGGCCCGACCCTACTGTTGTTCCTTCAAAGACGAGCGTTTTCCCCACAATCTCACCCCTGGCGCTGGAATAACTACCGTCGTCGGAGAAATACCAGAATGCCAACGACTCGTCGTCGGGATTGCGGCAGACGAGCGATTCCGCCTCGAAAGAGAAATCGGGGAAGGTCACTTTCGTCATGCAGCGGATAAACTTGTCGCCGAGCGTCCACTCGTATTTGTCCTCCTGCGTGAATTCGCCGACTTCACGCAGCTCCCCCGTGCCGATCCATGCACCGCCGACCATGTACTCCAGTTCATTAAGAGGATTCATCCGGTTCTCCATCATTATCCTGTTTCTAAGCTTCGAGTCGCATATGATACGTTGAATACATAATGACTGATTCCGGGTGAGGATTGAAGATGAAAATCGCGGCTGCATCCTCACTGCTTATGATTGCGCTTGCCGTTTCACTCCTATGGGCCGGTCCGGCAGAATGCAAGGACGATGTTATAAGCGCCAAAGAGGGCAAGCTCAGCCGCAGTATTTCAAGGGATTTCTCCGGCTTCAACGGCAAAGTCGTCTTAGTCGACGGCGCCTGGACTGATGCCGCATTCATCGGAAAGGTAAAGGAACTGCTTCCGGGAAACCTGCGTTTCCCGGCAGGCACGGTAGCGAACTACTGGGACTGGCGCGAGGGCTGGTTCGTCGAGGGCTGGGATCTGCCTCACAACTGGAATAACACGGCGAAGAATCCCAATAAACTCTAAGGCTTCAAGCCGGCAATCGACGCCACCGGTGCGGCACCCGTCTGGGATCTGAACGTGCTGTCGTACAGCCTGAAGGAGCAGCTCGCGATGCTACGCGAAGCCGAGAAGCTGGGATTCGAGATTCGCTACATCGAGTTGGGCAACGAGATGTACCTGGACTGGGACGACTACGTTAAGCGTTTCCCGACTCCCGCCTCGTACGGCATGCTGGCAAAGCGCTGGTGCAAGCGGATCAAGAAGGCGTTTCCGAAGGCGCTCGTCGCCGTCATCGGTACCGCACCATTGCCGGATGATAATAGGCCTCGCGTCAAGGACTGGAACGGTGCCGTGCTGAAAAAGACCAAGGCCGTCGCCGACGAGAGTGACAATCTCGATCTTATCGCCGTCGGCAAGGTGGGTATCGGCGTAGGCTGTGCGGGGAACGATCTCGCGGTTGCGCTCGACCGCGAGGAAGCTGCGTTTTACTTTCATCGAGGTGAGCAGCGTGTCTGCCGCAGCGCTCCGAAATCCATCCATTATCCCTAAGTAAGTTTTATCTTAATTTATAAGTGCATTTTAATGCTGAAATGCCAATTTACATGAAGCCCTTTGTTTGCTTGGGCAATTCGCGCAAATAAGAGCTAATCTTTTGAGAAAAAGTTATAACTGCTCTTGTTGCCTGTTTGAATTGAGTGCAATTCAATGTCACATTCTTCAAGGAACTTCTTGTTGTTAACAAGAACGAAGAATTTACTAGATATTTTCACAGAAGCTCTGGCTATCGCATGTTTTGACTTCTCAACTGCCGCTTTAATCATCCATGCTGGAATAAACCAAGAAAAAGGGCTCGCATGAATGAAAGGCCCAGCCTCTCCTTGAAACTGCGGTCCACCCCAAAGCTTCCCAGATACGTGTCCGTTTGAAAGATTGATTAAGGGAGATCCGCTTGAACCACCCGAAACACTAATGTCCGTTTGAATAGATGTTACATCAGGAGGATCCCCAAACACACCAAGATTACTGACACAACCCTTTTGGAATGACGGCCCAGCAGAGCATTGAATCGATGATCCATGAAAAAACAATGATCCACCAAACGGATATCCGATCATGCCGACTTCTTCACCAACCTCTGGGGGGCGTGTTTCTAGCTCAATTGAAGATATATCTTTATCTTTTCTCACAGAGTCAAACTGAATAACAGCCAAATCAATTTTCATGGAAGATTGCGGCGGAGATGCAGTAACAGTACACCCTTTTAATGGCCGTTTCTCTATCCATCTACGTCCTGACTCCGTAAGATTTAGATGTATTATCTCCAGTTTATTGATTTGCAGAGGGGTTAGTGTACCGTCTATTTCAACTTCTCTAGTTTTAAGTATTTCTTTGAGAACATGCGCATTAGTTACAACATAATCGCGTTCAGGAAAAAATCCCGTCCCAAATAAGACGGGATGATGTTGAGGTTTTGCATCTTCAGGCTTAATACCTAGCACGTCTGGTGGATGATAACCTAATCCAACTATGGACTTAACAACGTGCTTGATAATTTCCATAGTAAACTCACGCCTATCTTATCCCCCACCGACGAGAGTGACAATCTCTATCTTATCGCCGTCGGCAAGGTGAGTCTCGGCGTAGGCTGTGCGGGGAACGATCTCACGGTTGCGCTCGACAGCGAGGAAGCTGCGTTTTACTTTCATCGAGGTGAGCAGCGTGTCGACGGTCGTTCCCTCCGCGAGCTTCTGCTCCTCGCCGTTGATCGTCACCGTTATCATCTACTCTATTCTACCTCTTTGAACCGCGCGGTGAAGTGGCGCAAGGTCGGCGCGGCGTAAGTCAGCTCGAGTCCGCGGATCTCCGAGGCACGGCTGCAGAGCTCGATGATCGAATCGATGACGTACTGAAGGTGGCTGGCGGTGTAAACGCGGCGCGGAACGCAGATCCGCATGAGTTCCATGTCGGGGTACTTCATTTCGCCGGTCTCGGGATCTTCCTGGGCAAGCATCAGCGAGCCGATCTCGACGCCGCGGATACCGTAGTCGCGGTAGAGGGCGTAGGTGAGGGCGACGCCGGGGAAGTTGGCCTGCGGGATGTGGGGCAGGATGAGCTTGGCATCGATGTAGACCGCGTGCCCACCGGTGGGGCGGATGATCGGCACGCCGGCGGCAGTGAGTTGACGTCCGATCTCTTCCACCTGGCTGATACGGTAGGCAAGATATTCCTCCCTCAGGCCCTCCAAAAGACCGCGCGCCACAGCCTCGAGGTCGCGCCCGGCAAGGCCGCCGTAAGTGAAGAATCCCTCGTTGAGGATGACGGAGTCGGTGACGCGGCGCGCGAGGTCTTCATCATCGACGGTTATGAAGCCACCCATGTTGACCAGAGCGTCTTTCTTGGCGCTCATCCAGGCGCCAACGGCAAAAGAGAAGAGTTCCGCAGCGATCTCCTTGACCGAGCGGTTTTCCTGCCCAGCCTCGCGCCGCTTGATGAAGTAGCAATTCTCAGCGTAGCGGGCGGCATCGAAGAACATTGGCAGTCCGTGGCGCTTGAGGAGTTGAGAGAAGGCCCGTGCGTTCTCGAGGCTGACAGGCTGGCCGCCGCTGGAATTGTTGGTGATGGTGAGAAACCCGAAGGCGATTTTCTCGGCACTTTCCTCACTGATCACGCGCTCGGCGCGCTCGATGTCGATGTTGCCCTTAAAGGGGTGCTCGGCGGCAGGATCGTGACCCTCGGAGATTACCAGGTCCAGCGGCAGACCTCTATGGTGCTGCACCTGCGCACGTGTCGTATCGAAATGGGTGTTGCTGAGGACGATTTTGCCTTCATTGACGAGGTTTTCGAACAGGTAATTCTCGGCAGCGCGGCCCTGATGACAGGGGATCACGAACTGATAACCGAAAATCCCGCGCACGGCGGACTCGAAGTTAGCCCAATTGCGGCACTGCGCGTAGGCCTCGTCGCCGACCATCATTCCGGCCCACTGATTGTCGCTCATCGCGGAGGTGCCGCTGTCGGTGAGCATGTCTACCAGGATCTTCTCGCTCGGAATGCGGAAGACGTTATATCCAGCTTCCTGAAGAACGCGTTGTCTCTCCTCGCGCGTCGTCGGCTTTATCGGCTCAACCACCTTTATTCTGAAAGGCTCCATAGGAAAAGGCATCCATTAACCTCCATCAAATAGGACCACAATAATATCACAACGGCGGCTACTGCAGTCATCAGGGAACGTTAGCGGCCCCTTGTCACCCATCCGAATAATGTGAAACGACAAGCAATTTAAACGCTGTAGCCGCGTAGGCAGCACAATTATTCAGTTAGGTACCGGAAACCACAACTTATTCTACTTACCAGCTCCAGGGGAAGCGTAAGATCTTCAAACCGCTAGCTGGGCTTCTGTTCCCGTCGGCAACCGCACCGAGTTTAGACCTCGCGGGGAGC
>Ga0114922_10005129_pt1 | contig 12113 bp, 11 predicted proteins | sample AartaG_FD_100975 | JGI IMG/M metagenome (GOLD analysis project Ga0114922, IMG submission 100975) | Deep subsurface microbial communities from Aarhus Bay to uncover new lineages of life (NeLLi) - Aarhus_00045 metaG | ecosystem: Environmental > Aquatic > Marine > Oceanic > Sediment | place...
AATGCGTTTTTCGCATTTTGGGCTACCAGCAGGATAAGGAAAGGGCTCGGATATACCAAGCCCTACCTGCTGTTTAGCCACCGGACTCGGCGCTCGGGTTGCACGCCTGCAGAGCCCTATCCTTCGGTCCGGCAAGAAGTTATATTAACATCTTCCTTGTGAAAATCAATAGGTTCTTTAGGAAATCCCAATAGCTTCCTGCTGGAAGCCCAAAAGCGCTAAACGCATTGATACTTCAGCTTACAGCAAAAACATTGTAAAGGTTTACAACATAAGGGGTTAGTAGTGACAAAAATGAAAAACGCTCATAAAAAACAAGGAGTTGCAAGATAGTATCACAGATTGTGACATCAAGTTGGTGCGGAACGAGAAAACGACCTCTCGCCTTTACGGAACAGGGAGTCGCAATGCTATCCAGTGTTCTGCGCAGCAAACGGGTTGATGAATCCTCCGGAATCACCAAAGGCGAAAGGGCCTTTTGGTTTTCATCCACGAAAGAGGAAAAAATAAACCTTCAAAATGTGACCAAATATGCGAATTAACGTATCTGCTTGTCAAATCTGCACTTATCTTCGTTTGTCTCGGTCTGTTGACTTTGAGAGTGTAATCGCATACATATAGTAAGTTTGTCGAGGGGGAAATGCATGGGAGATTTGACGTATGGGATATGACTGTGTGGTACTTGCCAAGCAGGTTCCGGATACGAATCTGGTGACCGGTAATGCGATGAACGAGGACGGGACAGTGAACCGGGCGGCTTTACCGGCGATATTCAATCCGGAGGACCTGAACGCCCTGGAGCTGGCGTTATCGATACGTGAGCGTTACGGGGGTAGTGTGACGGCGGTGACGATGGGCCTACCAAAAGCCTGCGATGTTCTTCGAGAGGCGTTGTATCGGGGAGCGGATCGGGTAATTCTGCTGACGGATCGTCGGGCGGCTGCGTCTGATACGCTGGCGACGAGCTATATACTCAACTGCGTGGTGCGAAAGCTGGCGGGGGCAGGGCCGAAAGGGGATTTATCCGGCAAGGATAATCTGCTGATATTGTGCGGTCGGCAGGCGATTGACGGAGATACGGCCCAGGTGGGGCCTCAGATCGCGGAGAAGCTGGGCATGACGCAGATTACGTATGTTGAGGAATTACAGGAACTTAAGAATGGAGACATCACGGTCAGGCGTAGTACCGGGGACGGGTGGGAAAAGGTGCAGGCGGAGTTGCCGGTACTTCTGACGGTGATGGAGACGGCGAACGAGCCACGTCCGGCGGGGGCGCGACGTGTAATGAAATATAAAAAGGCGCGTGCAGCGGTCGAGCTGGGAAAAGAGCCGGATGCGGCGCTGCTCAAAGAATTGGCGGATAAGGGACTTTTGATCGAACAGTGGGACCTGGATCAGGTGAAGGCGGATATGGGCTGGTGCGGCAAGGAGGGCAGTCCGACGAAGGTGCATCGGATTCAAAGCGTGGTGCTGACGACGAGCGAGAAAAAGCAGATCGAGCCGAGTGAGGAAGGGCTTCGGGGGCTGGTGCGGGAATTGATTGAGGATCATACGATAGGATAGTTGTGAGTGGATAGTTGTGAGTTGTGAGAAATATAAAGTTGACAGTCCACAGTTTACAGTCCACAGCAAGATAAAGAAAAGATATTCGATGGATTCATTGCTGAGGACTGTGGACTGAAGACGGTGGACTTATTTTTCCTTCGTGAGCTTCGTGTTCTTCGTGGTGATAAAAAGGCTAAGGTATCAAGGGATCAGAATGATAGAAGTGAATCGAGATGGTGAGGTTTGGGTGTTTGCGGAGCAGCGGGAGGGTAAGCTGAGCGAGGTGCCGCTGGAATTGATGAGTAAGGGGCGGGAACTGGCGGATACGTTGTCGGTGCAACTGGCGGCAGTGTTAGGCGGCGATCAGGTAAAAAAGCTGACGCAGGAACTGATCGCGCATGGTGCGGATAAGGTTTATGTGGTGGATGAACCGCTGTTGGGCGAATATCAGACGCCCAGTTACGCGAAGATGCTTTGTGAGTTAATCGCCAGGCACAAGCCTCAGATCGTATTGTACGGCGCGACGTCGATCGGCCGGGACCTGGCGCCGCGGGTGGCGTCGGCGCTGAAGGCGGGATTGACGGCGGATTGTACGGATCTGCAGATCGGAGATTACACGGAACCGAAGAGCAAGGAGGTGCATAAGGATCTTCTGCTGCAGATCCGGCCGGCGTTCGGGGGGAATATTATTGCGACGATTGTGAATTTCGATCGTTGGCCTCAGATGGCCACGGTGCGCGAAGGCGTGATGCCGCTGCCGGAACGGAACGGGAAACTCAAAGGCGAAGTGGTCAGAGAGTCGGTAACGCTGAGCGAACTGGAACTGCCGTTGAAAATCATCGACCGTCATCGTGCCCAGAAGAAAGTGAATTTGAAGGCGTCGCGGATTATCGTTTCCGGGGGCGCGGGCGTCGGCAGTAAAGATAATTTTAAGCTACTCTGGAAGCTGGCGAACTGTCTGGGCGGGGCGGTCGGCGCCAGTCGCGCGGCGGTGGACCTGGGATATATCGATCACGATCACCAAGTGGGTCAAACGGGTACGACAGTACGACCGGCGTTGTATATCGCGGTCGGGATCAGCGGAGCGGTGCAGCATTACGCGGGGATGTCGGATGCAGCTAAGATTATCGCGATTAATAACGATCCGGAGGCGCCGATCTTTCAGTTCGCCCATTACGGCATCGTCGGTGACATGAACGACGTAGTGCCGAAGTTGATCAAGGCGATACGAGTAAAAAGTTGAGTTGTGAGTGGATGTAAGAGAGTTCACAGTTGACAGTTCACGGTTAACAGTAGAGGAGATTCTTCGCTGCGCTCAGAATGACAAGGAAAGCACAGCCGAGGGCGGCTGTGCCACATTGCTAAACAAAAGAACAGCAGGTAGCAAGTATGGCGAATTTTTATACGGATAATGACGATATCAGGTTTTTGTTTCGTCACTATAAATTGAAAACGTTGGCGGAGATCATGGAGGGTGATTTTTCGGCCAGCCGCGAGTGGGAGTGGGCGCCGTCGGATGCGGACGAAGCAGTCGAGAACTACGATAAGGTACTGGAGATTCTCGGGGCGGTCAGCGGCGAAACGATCGAACCGAACGCCGAAGAGATCGACCTTCAAGGCAACACACTGAACGAAGACGGAACCGTGACGCGACCGAAAGGAATGGAAGAGAATTTGAAGCGTCTGGCCCAATCGCAGGTAATGGGATTTACGTTGCCGCATCGTTTCGGGGGACTGAATTTTCCCAACCTGGTTTATACGATCAGTAATGAAATTGTTTCGCGAGCGGACGCGTCGCTGATGAATATATACGGTTTGCAGGGGATCGCTGAAACGATCAATGCGTTTGCGAGTGAAGAGCTCAAGCAGAAATACCTGCCGGGTTTTTCCGAGGGGAAATACACCGGCGCGATGGTACTGACGGAGCCGGACGCCGGCAGCGACTTACAGGCAGTCAAGACATCGGCCCATGTGTATCAAGACGAAAGCGGACAGTGGTATATCCGGGGCGTAAAGCGGTTTATCACGAACGGGTGCGGCGAGGTGCTGCTGGTGCTGGCGCGGAGTGAGCCGGATCGCAGCGGGGGTTTGGGATTAAGTTTGTTCGTTTGCGAGCGGGGTCCGACGGTAAAGATCCGCCGACTGGAGAATAAGCTCGGGATTCACGGTTCGCCGACGTGCGAGATATTTTTTGACAATACGCCCTGTGAACTGGTCGGGGAACGGCAGCGAGGGCTGGTAACTTATGTGATGAGTTTGATGAACGGGGCGCGGGTGGGTATCGCGGCGCAGTCGATAGGGATCGCGGAGGCGGCGTATCGCGCGGCGCGGGATTATGCGGCCAGTCGGAAACAGTTCGGGACGACGATCGATACGTTTCCGTCGGTACGTGATTTATTGATCGAGATGAAACTGGACCTGGAGGCGTCGCGGACGCTGACGTATGAGACCTGCTGGTGGGTGGATCACGAAAACGGGGCGATGCGGAAGCTGGAGTTCGGAGAGATTACGGACAAAACCCAAAAGAAAGCCCTCAAGCAGCATGAGAAGAAATGTAAACGTCTGGCGGGGATGTTAACGCCGATGTGCAAATACTACGCGAGCGAGATGAGTAACCGAGTGACGTACAGCGCGATCCAGGTTCTGGGCGGCAGTGGGTACATGAAAGATTATCCGGTCGAGCGGTACGCCCGCGACGCCCGGATTACTTCGATCTATGAGGGTACGAGTCAGTTGCAAATCGTGGCGGCGGTGCGTGGGGTGTGCAGCGGGACGGCGGAAAAATATCTGTTGGAGCAGGAAGAGTATTCGTATCCCGATGAGGTTTCGGAACTGGTCGGGATGCTGAAACAAGGCCGGGAGCAGTTGGCCGAAGCGATCGGGTATATCAAGAATCAGCCGGGCACCGAATACATGGACCTGCATGGCCGGGCGATTGTAGATGCGGCGATCATGATAATTGTCGGGCATCTGTTTCTACAACAAAGTGTTGGCGAACCGCAGTGGCAGGATGCGTTCGCCACGGCGCCGGATGCCGCCGAATATGAAGGTTCCAATACCAATGGCACTTTGCCGGCTACTTATCGGACAGTACAAAAGCACAAGCGAGCGGCAGCCGTCCGCTATATTCGATCGAATGCCGCCAAGGTGTCGATGATCTGTGAGGAGATCCGTCGCGGGGACCGTTCGACGATGACGGATTTCGACGTTCTGGTCGGCCCCGTACCGATGGCGTGAAATTGTCGGCAATCGTTCGCGTTGATCTTGATCCTAGTCGCGCTCTCCTCAGGAAAATCCTAAATCCTGATTTCTAAATCCTAAACAAATTCTAATGACCGAAATTCAAATGATCAAAACGTTCTGGTGGGTGGCTGCCACAAACGAGTGAAGCGAGCCTGGGGCTGGGTAGCACTAAGAACCTATCCGAATCACTATTCATCGGGATATGTCATTCTGAGCGAAGTGAAGAATCTTTACCCTTCGATGGTGTAAGATGCTTCGCTTCGCTCAGCATGACAAGATACGAACGGTTATTCGGATAGGCACTAAAACCACCCCCAAACTCGAAGACTCGCTTGGCGGCGCCACCCATTGTTATCGTTTCGTCATTTGGTTATTCGTCATTCCATTGGTTATCTACATGCCCACGCGAGCGTGGGCATGGCACCGGGCATCCATCCCCCCGCTTAGCAGCGGGGGCTTATTTGAGGGTTTATCTATTTATCCGCTTATGTCGGTCGTGGAATTTGCCGAAAGGAATAAAGAAATCGTGGATTCCTTGTTTTCGCGTGGGGGGAGCGAAAAGGAGATAACCCAAAAACATACGATTGGGAGGGTTGATAAGATGACCCGACGTAATTTTGTGGTCGGACTGGAATGCAAAACTATACTGGCCGAAGCGGTGTCAAAGCGTCTGCCCGTGAAGATAACCAACAAGCATGACACCCGTTGGCAGGTCTATAAATCGGGTTTTTTAGGTGTTCAGGGCAATCGCCTGGTTTTGTCACTACCGGTATCCGATATAGAAACCTCTACAAACCCGATTGAGGAGGGCCAGGAGATCGCCGTCACATTCAAGAAGGGCTACAACAAGTGCCTGTTCGTGACTCGATTTATCGGACCCTGTGAATTTGAGAGCGATCCAGGTGAGCCGGTTCAGGCGGTGCAAATTCTCTGGCCTCAGCAGATCGAAAAATTCCAGCGTCGTGCGTTCCATCGAGCACCGGCCCCGCCTGGAGATTCGATTCAGGTAACCTTCTGGCAGACCGATACGCCGGCCAAAGAACGCAAAGAAAAGAAATGGCGTGGGATACTGCAAGATCTGTCGGCCGGGGGTCTGGGCGTTACGATGCTGAAGTCGGAAGTACCGGAATTTAAGACGGGGGAACAGTTCGAGATGTGGTTCATGCCGCTGCCGGGCCAAGAGCCGTTATGTCTGCCGGTGTGGTTCCGTCACATAACGCCGCTCCCGGAAACGGATCGGGTGATGCTGGGATTCCAGATAGTCGGGCTGGAGATTTCCGAAGAGGGTCGTTCTCTGATGCGCTGGATCGGCCGCATCGCCAACGTCTATCAAAGACAGCGCCCCGTCTCCGAGCACGGTGTGCAACCGACGCACAAAACGTAAACTGCGAACGAATCATTCATCATCCATTCCTATGTAACTTCGACTCGCTATAGCGAATTCTCGGGGGGAGGGATCCAGGTCAATGCAAAATGTAAAATGATATATGAAAAAAGTATATCTGCATATTAACGGATTGATTTCTTTCTTATAGACATATCGGGAGTAATCGGGTATAATGAAATAAGTATATGGATCAGTGATAAAGAGGTTAGGGTGTGAATAAACATCATCAGATATTACTGAAAATATTAACAGGGACTTCTGATGCTAACATAGGATTTTCGGATCTGTGTAAGTTGCTCTTGCATCTAGGGTTTCAAGAAAGGACCCGAGGAAGTCATCACATATTTTATAAAGACAAAATTCCGGAGATAATACACTTACAGCCTCGCGGCTCAAATGCAAAACCATATCAAGTGAAACAAGTGCGAAATATCATCCTGAAATATCAGTTGGCAGGAGATGTCGATGAGTAAATATGAAGTGATTATCTATTGGAGCCAGGAGGATCAGTCGTTTATTGCCGAGGCGCCGGAATTACCGGGTTGTGCTGCCGATGGTGCGAGCTACCAGGAAGCTTTAAGCAATGTGGAAGTGATCATCCGGGAGTGGATCGAGACCGCCAAGGAATTAGGCCGAGAAATTCCTGAGCCAAAAGGGAAATTATCTTATTCCTGATGGCCGAGTAAATGCTCGGTGATCCTATTCATCATCTGCTGCATACGGATTTGGCAGGTGTGTCGGGCCAGGAGTTTTGCGCGGGCGGCCTGGGCTACTGCTTCTCGTTCGGTATCATGCGAGAGATAATAGCGTACCTTGCGCAGGAGTTCCGAGGCGGTATCAAACGTAATTATTTCTTTTCCGATTTCGAAGTACTGCCCGATCCCGTCCGGTTCTTGAAGCCGGGGGTGTGCTTTTGTCAATACCAGGGCGCCGGCGGCTACGGCGTCCAGCACAATGGTATCCATGAGGCCGACACTGGAAACATACAACACAATTTTTGCCGCGTTAAAGAATCGGTTAAGCGGTTCTCCGTGCTCGATCGTGCCAACAACGCAATCGCGGACCGGTGAGTCGAACCAGCCGAGGGGATTGTCTTTATCGCTTTCGTCGGGTTCGGCGGAGAAGGTGCGAATCTTCAGGTCGAAACCGGCCTGGACCAAAGCCTCGGCACAGGCGTCCCGCAACACCGTATCGCCCAGGCAATTGCGAATCAGAGCGAGGAAGAGGGTCTGTAATTCTTCTTCCTGCAGGTCGATTTGGCTGCGGCGTTGGGCTCGGGATAAATAGTCCCGGGCGAGCGCGCTGTGATATTTATCGGCGCCCTTGCGAATCTCTTCTGCGACGGCGTACCAGAGCTGCTGCTGAAACGGCAGCTTGATCTGATACACCTGGGGATCCACGCGATAGCGATCCGTTACCATCGCCACGTCGGCGGCATCGTCCGGCAGAGTCTCCCCGGCAGATTTCAACCGACGATAGAGTTCGGTATTCGCCGCTAACGGCAAGTGTATTACCCGTTTGGCAGGGCAACCGGACTCCAGAAGCGTATCGACCTGATCCTGATACGCCGGAAATATAAAATCATTCTCACCCAATAACTGCTCCAAGGGATGGTTTTGCGTTTGCGCTTGCCGCCAGAGACTCGCGCACACGCTCGCTGCCGGCAGCGGATAGGAAAAATCCCCCCGCAACATATCCACCAGGAGGATCAGTTGAGGTCGCAATTGTTTCAGTCTCTCCAGTTGCGCCACATTGGAAACCGAATCGGGGCGATCCAGAACCAGATGATCGACGTCGGCGCCCAGTTGGGCGGCGCCTGCCAAGGCGTCGCGACTCGTACGGCAATCGGTAGGCGTATAGGCCTGCGTGCAATTCGCGATACGCAGCGACGAGGGCATCTTGAGAGCCTGTACAACCTCTGCGACTGCCGTTGCCTGATTTTGCTGATCGTATTGGCGCTGTTCGTGCAGCAGAGAATTCATTTTCGTGATAACGGTTTCCGTGCAGCGTTGCATCGCCAACGACAACTGCTGGGCGAAGGTTTGATTTTCCCGATCGGTGCGCCAGGCCCAGGTGATTGTCTGGGTAATAATGTTGTAGCCGGGATTTTCGGTAAAAAACTCTTCGATCTGCCGGGCGGGATCATCGCCCAGGAACAACACCAGACGTCCGCTGAGAAGTTCCGTCGTGAAATCGCGCAAACGCAGTACCAATGCCAGTTGCACCGGATCGGATTCCGTGACGAACAGCGCCTGAGACGGCGCGATTTTCCCGAGGACGGCTTGTGCCTCGGCGCCGCTGCCGATGCTGTCCATCGCCAGGTTGGCGCTGCCGATGTTGGTGCGTTTTACATTGGCCCGGGCGACGACCAACGGAACCGACGTGCAGCCTACCCAAGGCCTCCGACCGTCCGCCTGCCTAATGCGATACGTAACGGAGCCGTCATTGGCGATGGTCGGTTCTACCGTGTCCGGAATCTTTACCGCGGTTAACCGATCGGCGAGTCCCGCATCCCGCTGTCGTAAGGCGTGAAGATTCGCCTGCCAGATTTTCTCGATCGGCCATTCCTGAAGCAGTCGCTCACCAGATGGATTTTGTTCCTTCATAGTTACGCCGGTTGATTTGTTTTCCGGTTCGGCACCAGTTAGAATTGCTTCCACGGTATATTCCCTACGATGTTACCGCTGCCAATTGTTTGGATTTCGAGGACTGTTTCCGGCGGACGGATCGGATCTCTACCGAGGTGTGTCCGAACTGCTGGAGGCGATTTGTTTTTACCTTGACGTCGCATGGATTGCAGTGCCCGTAACAATCGCACGGTCGAAACTCGCCGGTATGCCGGAACTCGGGATCGAGGATATGTCCCACCGGCGTATAGTTTTCATACAGATCATGATGACAACGATACACCTCGCCGCCGGGTCCCAGGATCAGTTCCGTAGTGCGACATTGGACCTGCCGTTGCGATTGCATCGAGCAGGCGTCCGGATATGTATATTCGCCGTACAGTTTCCCCTGGTAATACCCCAGAAAATCCTTCAGGCGAAAATCGATTCCCTCGGCGATAGCTCGTTCCTGCGCCGCCAAAACTATCTCTTCCTGCTGCGGATGCCGTACCGCCCAGATGCCGATATGAAATCCCGCTTCGAGCAGCCGATGCGTCTTGGTCAACAACTCATCCAGATCCATTTGCTGTGGATGATAGCTAACGCGAATCGAGGCATAAGGCGCCTCTCGTCGCAGCCGATCCGGATTCACCTTGGCAATCATTTCTTCTATATCGAAACTAAGATTCGTGAGGATGTCGATTCGAATCCGCTCCGGCAGCGCGTTGATGATCTCATAAAATTCCGGATGCAGACTCGGTTCGCCGCCCTGTAGCGTTATCGGCACTACGCCGTCCGCCTGTTCCAGATTCGTCAGCCGAGATAATCCCCGTACCCATTCCTCGCCGCGCATCATCCGGCCGTAACGGCCCCGTTCGGATTCAAAGGAATTAATGCAATAGCTGCAAGCGTACGGACAGGCAAACGTCAGAAATGCCGCAATATAATTACAATCCTTGGCGAGGGACACTTCCGGCAGCTTCGTCATTATTTTCACTCCCTAGGACAAAACTTCGTATGTTTCATCATTCGGATTTCGTCATTGAATCGTCATTCTGGTTTCGTCATTCGTCATTTAATTACTGCTCGCAACCAATTCTTCTTTCGATATAACCGGTTCCTTCCTGTCCATCAGCATATCCACGGCGTCGGCGACCATATCCACGGTAATATGTTCCATACATCTATCATCGGATTGGCATTGAGTTTGATAGCACGGTATGCAGGCTCGCTCTGCCGCGGGCGTCAGTTTGACGCCCAGTCCGTACATGTGAATCTGTTCCGGCGAGGTGGGGCCAAACAAGGCCACTATTTTTTTACGCAGCGCCAGCGCCAGATGCAGCCCCAGTGAATCGCAGGTAATAATCAAACGGCACGATGCCAGCCAATCGATATAATGCCGAATACTGTTCAGCGACTGCTGCCAGCACAAAGCGTAATGTTGCCGTGCCAGTCGGTCGTGTAATTGCTGCCAGTGCCTCTCAGGCCACAATTTGTTAGGCCATTTGGATCCGACATGGTGATTCAGTCCCACGTCATAGATATCAACCACTTTGGGTTGATATCCCAACACGTATCGCTGCCCGTTCCACTGCCGCCCCACGGTCTGAAAGAGCATTTCCTGCAAGGTCCGATAATGATCCCCGTTCAAAGCTCTTGACAGGGCCTGTGCCGAAGCGGGATAGAAACAGTCTTCGCCCTCGGCCTGCCAATCCCTAAAGCCGTATTTCCGGTCCGCGTTCAGATTTGCCGCGAAATCACACCAATCCCGGTTCTTTTCCAGGTTAATTACCGTATCGTACCGATCTAAGACGAATCCGGGGGGGATTTCGTCCGGCGTATCTGCCAAAATCAGTTGATCGATCAGGTGATTGCCCTCCAGGAGATCCAGGGCCTTGCGGGCCGTGATCCAGGTGACATATTCGCCCCGGAATTCCTCCAGCAGAGCCGTACAGCGAAAGACGTCGCCGTAACTAACCACCGGTGAGAGATTATTTTCGCAAATCTCTGAATATCCATGCTTTATGATTAACACCGACATCTTCGGCATGGGCAACTTCCTTTGCACACGATCTCCATTCATGCAACTTCAATGCTTACAAGAAGTTATCGTCCAGTACGAGCCGATTTCATCAGGTAAAATGGTTATCGGTCCTTAATTCAGATTGGGTAGCCGAAAATGCCGTATTTTCCGATTTATTACGTTACTCTCCCACGAAATATGCCGATTCTTGCCATAAAGGATTTATCGGATGGAAGTATTTGGATTTTCGGAGGTATCCGTTGAACCAATTGACGCTTGAAGACAACCAACTGGCCGGCAACCTTACCGCCCGACAGGTAACGATCCAACGCCGCCACGGTCTGGGAAACGTGATCTGCCTGCTGCCGTCGCTGGATTACCTTCATTCGCTCGGCAGCGAAGTAGAGGTGATTACGAATCCACAGTGGATACACGCCTTTTCCCGATTGCGCCCGGATTACCGTTGGATCTCCGAAAGCACCGCTGTGGATACCGACATAATTAACCTGGATGATATGACGAAGCGCATGAGGCCCACGGAGCACCGCATTGATGAATTCGCTCATTTATTGAATATCGAGTCGGGGCTGCCTTCGCCGCAACTAACGATACCGCATCTCTGGCATGAACCGTTTGACCATCTGGCCGGCAGTATCGTCTTCGCCCCGGAAGGGGGTCATCCATCCCGCAGTTGGCCAATGGAAAAAGCTGCTCAGTTGAAAGCCGCATTACCCTACCAAAAGCTGGTCCTGGCCGGTACCAATCCCGAGCCGGACATCCCTTGCGACTTCGATACCCGCGGCCAATTGGAATTGCATGAGTTGTTCGGCTTGCTCGCCGTTGCCGATGAAGTGATTACGATGGATTCCGGCGTGCTGCATATAGCCGCCGCGCTGCAGGTTCCCACCGTGGCCGTCTTCGGCGGCATGAATCCGGAGTACCGTGTTCGTCCGGACCAGAAAGTTGTGGTGCTACAAACGAATTTACCTTGCTGCCCCTGTAGTAAAAACGAAACCTGCTTCGACCGGTTCGATTGTATCCAGGCGGCCACTCCGCAGGATGTCAGCAACGCCGTTCCACGGGCCCGGCAAACCGACCAACGTATCCTGCAAAAAGTTCCTCCCCTCGCTTGCGAAATGTTGAATCCCCTCTTGCCCGGAATTCGTTTGCCACGTAAATAATTAAATTCCTCACAAGAATCTGTGCACAATATTATTATTTAATTTGGAGACTCTGTCCTTCAATCCTCGGAGTTTACCGCTTTAGGGCCGCCGGCATATTGTATTGCTGTTATGCCGGTGGCTTCAAT
>Ga0114922_10005130_pt1 | contig 12111 bp, 10 predicted proteins | sample AartaG_FD_100975 | JGI IMG/M metagenome (GOLD analysis project Ga0114922, IMG submission 100975) | Deep subsurface microbial communities from Aarhus Bay to uncover new lineages of life (NeLLi) - Aarhus_00045 metaG | ecosystem: Environmental > Aquatic > Marine > Oceanic > Sediment | place...
AATCTTGAGGATTTTGATTTGGATTCTCGGTTTCATTTTCCAAAAACCACATTTTCTCATTCCGCGCTTCATCGAATTTCCCCCCTTTTTCATCTATAGGCTGAGATGAACTCAATTCTACAATCTGTTCTATATTTTCAGTTGGATAACCTGTTACGATGAAATAGAGTAGGCTAACGATGACAATAGTCCCCAAGAATAAGGAAAATCCAAGGATTATCAAGAAATAGTTGGGAAGATAGTTCCTTTTTCCTGTCACAACATCACCATCTAACCAATATTATGCTGCCTTCATTTCTTTTCAATACCTGCATCTGAAACCGCCAAACCTAATGATACCCACCAATACGGCATTGCAAAGGAATCAATGCTTAATCCTTCAAAAATAATTCCTAGTAACACAAAAAACCCAGCATAACCCATTATCCTTAAGTCAAATTTCTTTGACCGGATTTTCTTTAGGAAATAATAAGCAAGGAATAATAGCCAACCGAAAAACAATGAGAAACCTACCATTCCTGTTTCTGCCAGCAATCTGACCCATAAACTCTTTATATTCAGTAATATACGTGTACGATTCATTAATTTGCTTACTTCGACCATTTGCCATCCCTCAGGCGGTATTGCTGTTGGGAAGAAAAACCCCGCATTTCCTAACCCAACACCAAAAATTGGATAATTTCCGAAAATATTCCATCCCGTCCACCAATAGATAACCCGATCACCAAATTTCATTTCATTAAAATAAGTGATAAATGGATTTTCATTCTCAAATGAAAATTCAAATAATGCCGCCATCCGAGGATCAACCTTGCTAAAGACAATAACAGCCAAACCAATTCCTATAACATAGAAAATAATTAATCCAATAGAAATCAGTTTTCTGGAAATTTTACTTTTATTTGAAAACTTTTTATTTAGGAAATCAACAACCCTACTGTGAATTACAATGCCAGCCAGAATAAGCATCAATAAAAAAGCCGCAACACCCACTCGCGATAAAGTGAGCAGCAAAGTTATAACACCTAAAGCTAGAAGGATATTTTCAAAAGTCAAAAATAATAACCGAAAAGAGTGATTTGATTTCTTATGTAGGGTAAAAGAAAGCCAGAAAGGAAGATATAACATATTCAATTGATGCGCCAGCCAGGAAGGTTCAAGTGCAAACCCTGTTACTCTCTGCCGGTAAAGAACTCGGGCGGAAATTAATCCCTGTAGCTCAAACATCCATTGCGGATATTTATTAATCGTATACCAAGATGCCGCCTGCACACTACACCAAAGAAAAATTATTAAACCACTCCAATTGATAATTCGCATGGTTTCTTTTCGAATTTTCATTTCAATCGGATATGAACTGGCGCAAACAAAAAAGAGAAATCCGATAGTCAAAGTTGAAAAAGCTGAAAAAATTGGGGGGTTTTGGCTTATACCTTTAAATGCGGGAATATCGTAGAAGAATGAAATTACAGAACCCACAAGCGCTGCCATCACAAAAATGAAAAGCGGTAAAATGCTGGGATGGAAAGATTTATTCTTAATAAAAGAAGGTATCAACCAAAATATCACAACCGCTATCAAGAATAGAATAGACGGGCTGGCAACCGAATCAGAACCAAGCAATGAGGAGACCAACGGCATACTGGTAATTGGCAAAATGGCTATCATCGCATACCAGCTATATTCAGCTGCCGTACTGATAAACCTATTCTTCAAGGTTTGAACCTCGGTAATAAAATATTCCCTGAGTTAATATACTCAGGATTAAACCCACCACGATACCAGCCGCAGTTAATAGGTTCTTCTGGTGTCGAACTGGAGAATCAGGATATTGTGGTTGCTGAACCATGTGAACCGCTAAGGGCGTAAATAAACCCCTGGTTTGGGTTTTTTCTTCATGGATCAACTGGCTTAATTGCGCGATCTCATTCACTAAATCCTGCGAACCACTATAACCGCATAGATCTACTGTACCGAATTGACCAGTTGATCGTTTTAAGCAAGTTTCTAAGCCCCATAACACTTCAGTTACTGAATCAACAATCTGGGCATGAATCAATCCCTCTTGAATTACAGAGTTAGATGTATCAGCCCAAATGATAGCAACTTTCTCCACCAAAGTCGGATCTGAAGATCTGTATCTTAAAGTCCATCGGAACTCCTCTCGATCAAGAGTGCTATCTTTATCGAATTGAATTCTTGAATAATCACTCTGTTGTAATCTAACCTCATCAATGACACTTTCAATAACTTCGTCCGAGGTGATCACATAACCAATACCACGCATCGCCTGATCTTCTTGAACATCAGATAACGCCCCTGTCCTTGTGTAATCAATCGTCACTGAGAAAGATGCCGACGCCTCATACACTGGAGGGATAAAGCGTGTTATAAGGAGTGCACAGAACCCACCCATCACCATGCTTAAAGCTGTTATCCACCACCGTTTTGTGATCGACTGCAGTATATCCAACGGTTTAAATATTTTATTCATATCGTTTTATTCTGTGTATTGAAAATTAATGATAATTAGATTTTTCCTGCAATCAGCGAAAGTTTCAAAAGGAATAGAATCCGAGACTGGAATGCCATCTAAGTTAAAGACCTGTATGGTTAGTGCTTTTTCCGAAGAAAATACATGATCAGCAATCTGTATTTCAAATCCACCAGGTCCATAAATATCTGCTTCTGGGACTCCGGTTACTCCAACGATCTCCACCACTCTTCCTTCAATTTCACCAGTGACCATAATGACATTATTCAAGGATGGTTTTCCATCCTCATCAAACACTTGCCCCGCAATTCCCAGCCAATCACACCCCTCTAAAGGACGAGCAAAATTCTCTATATAAACAGGCGTAACGGATTGCAGAATAAATGGAAAAGTGTTGGCAGCAAACTGTGGGGTACTCGTTTCAGTAAGTAATTCAGTTGGAATACTGTTATCCGTGATTATAAAAGTCGCAGTCGATATTGTGATCCTAGTTTCCTTTTGTTCAAGCGGCTCTGTTATCTCAGACAATGGTGACTGGGCGTCAATTAGAGTTGAAGATGCCGGCACCGAAGTGGGTAAATTTTCCGGTATCAAATAACAACCAGACAATAAGAAAGCTGCCAATAAAATTATTAGATTCTTTTTCATCATTTCCTCAAAACTTTTATATAATAACTAATTTTATTAATCTTCAAATTCACACCTGTATAGATGCATATCCTCAATAATTTTATAAACTCCAAATGGCAAATAATATCGATATGGCTTTTTCGAAGATATTAAATATCGAATCTGGTTTGAGGAAATTTCCAATAAAGGGGCATCAATAAATTCTACTTTACTTGATATTCCGGGTAATGCATCCTTTAGATCGCGGAAATCTATTTTTTCATCAGGCCGGCGCATGACACCAATTTTGTCACACGCTACAAGAAATTCCTTTGGTTTATGCCATTTTGGTAGATCATGAAGTGAATCTCCCCCCATGAGAAAAACTAACTCATGGTTAGAGAATTCATTTCGCAACAGAATCATCATATCAAGCACATAATGCGGTCCGGGGCGGTTGATGTCCACGTATGAAAATTTAAATCCGGGATCATTCTCAATCGCCGCAATAACCATTCTTGTCCTGACACCTGTCGAGGTGATCTTTTTTCCCTGTTTATGGGGAGGATCTGGAGTTAATACCCAAAGGATCTGGTCAAGGTTTAGTTGGTCCGATGCCTCCATTGCTAAAATCAAGTGCCCTATATGCGGAGGGTCGAAAGTACCCCCAAATACTCCAATTCTCTTGTTACTCATTAGGTATTGTCCAATTCGAATACCCACTCAAATTCATGGTCGCAAATGTACACTGAATCGCCTTCATGGATACCAGAATCACGCAGTGCGTCACCAATACCCATTGATTCAAGGATGCGGTGAAATCGTCTGACAGATTCAAAATATTCCCAATATGTCATTTCTGCAGCTCTCTCAATTGCGCCGCCTTTAATCACCCATCCCCTATCCGTCTTAATTACTTCGAATGCTTTTTCTTTAGATTCTGGGTGGTAAACAGGTAAAGAAATCTCTTTTTGAACATCTGGCAATTCGTCAAGTAATTTTTTTGCCTGCCAAAGCAATTCTCTCGTATTTTCATGTGACACGGTTGAAACTATAAATACTTCAATTCCCTTCTCTTTAAAAACTTTTTTTATGTCTCCTAATTTTTCACGCACTTCAGGGAGATCTATCTTATTGATTGCTACAACCTGCGATTTCTTCCCTAGGTCAGGGTCAAATAAGGACAGTTCTGTATTTATCTGTGCAAAATCCGCCATCTGATCTTGGGATAATCCATCAAGTAAATGAATAAGTACTTTTGTGCGTTGAATATGCTTTAAGAAAGTATCCCCCAATCCTATGCCAGTATGAGCCCCTTCAATTAATCCCGGAATGTCTGCCAAAATAATTGTTATTTCATCATCTAAAACTGCAACCCCCAAATTCGGAACAAGGGTTGTAAACGGATAATCAGCGATCTTAGGTTTCGCATTAGTTACTGAAGCCAATAAACTTGATTTACCAGCATTGGGCATCCCTATTATGCCAACATCAGCAATTAATTTCAGTTCAAGATGTAGTTTTTTTTCATCCCCCGGTGCGCCTTTTTCTGCTAGACGCGGTGCCTGGCTGTGTGGATTCGCAAATCTAGTATTCCCGCGACCGCCGCGACCGCCTGGACAAATAATCACTTCTTTATTCTCTTCAATCAGATCTGCTATTTGTCCACCGGTACCCGCTTCTCTCACAACTGTCCCGGGAGGAACATCAATGATAAGGTTCTCGGCTGAACGCCCGGTTTGATTCTTCACGCCGCCGCGTTTGCCATTTTCCGCTTTAAAAAGTGTTTGATGCCGAAATTTCTCCAATGTATTCAAGTGGCAGTTCACCCTAAAAACAACATCTCCTCCTTTTCCCCCATCTCCGCCATCCGGACCCCCACGATTGATATATTTTTCCCGTCGAAAATGGACAATACCATCACCGCCTTTTCCGGATTGCACTTTAATGAATGCTTCATCAACAAACATAAACTAATTATAAAGCAGGTCATTGTATAAGGAAAAAGGTCTTCGTAAAAAACGAAGACCCATATTGGTTACTTTTTACCGAATTTCTTTTCGAGCAATTCTCTAAGCGTCGGCTGTCCAATTTCCTGCAACTCATATCTGACACGCTGCATCGGTTTATTTACTTTGATGATTCGCGAAAGATCAATTGGTGTTGCCGAAATAACCATTTCTACATCAGCATTGTTGATAGTTTTTTCAAGATCCGAAATCATCGCATCTCCGTATCCCATCGCGGGAAGAATAGGACCTGTTTGAGGATATTTCTCATAGGTTTTTGCAATTGTTCCTACCGCATAAGGACGCGGGTCAACAATCACTGATGCTCCAAATCGCCGTGCCGCCACCCACCCGGCACCATATTTCATCTCCCCATGAGTCAATGTTGGGCCGTCCTCAATAACAAGAACCCGTTTACCTTGTATCTCCTCTGGTTTATCGACAAAAAGTGGTGATGCGGCTTCTATTACAACTGCATCTGAATTCAGATTTCTAAGGGATTCTCTTACCTTGATTACATTTTCAGGATTTGCAGTATCGACTTTGTTGATCACGAAAACATCAGCTAAATTAACATTTGTTTCACCGGGGTGATACAAGGTTTCATGTCCGGGGCGATGTGGGTCAGCAACTACAATAGCAAGGTCTGGGATAAAAAATGGCAAATCATTATTTCCGCCATCCCATAAAACAATGTCAACCTCTTTTTCAGCTTGACCTAAAATCTCCGCGTAATCCACGCCAGCAAAAACGATAATACCATTGTCAAGATGCGGTTCATATTCCTCCCGCTCCTCTATGGTGCATTTGTGTTTATCCAGATCATCATAAGATGCAAACCTCTGAACACGCTGTTTTACTAGATCACCATAAGGCATTGGATGTCGAATTGCGGCAACTTTATAACCCAAATCAATAAGCACTTTAGATACACGGCGGGTAGTTTGGCTTTTTCCCGAACCTGTCCGTACTGCGCAAATTGAAATAACGGGTTTATTGGATTTTATTTGGGTAGTATGGATACCCATTAGGCGGAAATCTGCTCCAGCAGCTAAAACCAGAGAAGCTTTATGCATAACATAAACATGCGGAACATCACTGTATGCAAAAACAACTTGATCGATATTATTTTTCTTGATTAGATCAACCAACTCTGTTTCCGCATATATTGGAATTCCTTCGGGATATAACGAACCTGAGAGCTCTTTAGGATATTTCCGACCTTCGATATTCGGTATCTGGGTCGCGGTAAACGCAACAACTTCATAATCCTGGTTGTTGCGGAAAAAAACGTTGAAATTATGGAAATCTCTTCCAGCTGCCCCCATTATGATTGTTCGAATTCTTGCCATTTAAATCTCCTTTTCAAATTGAATTACATTACTTCGGGCACTTTTATCCCTAATAGGTTAAGACTATTAATTATGACTTGTTTTGTTCCAGCCACAAGGCGCAATCTAAAGTCCTTAGTTTTCTCATCTGCGCTGAGGACCGGGCATTTATTATAGAAGTTACTGAACGCCCGGGCTACCTCAAATGAATAATTCGCAATTAGAAGCGGCCGCAGATCTTTAGCTGCTCTTTGGACTTCCTGGGGAAATCGCCCGAGCAAATCGATCAACTCAACTTCATCTTTTGATAGTTTATATTCAATATCCATGCTTTCGGGAAGGGAAAAATGTACTTTTCTGAGTATGCTATTTGCCCTTACTGCAGCATATTGAATATAAGGTGCTGCCTGCCCACTCACATCCATCGCAGCCTCCCAGACAAACGTGATTACCTTCGAATTATCTCTAGAGAGAAGAGAATATTTGATCGCCCCAATCGCCACTGTTTGTGCAATATCCTTCTTTAGTTTTTCATCTAATTCAGTGTTCTTATCCTCAACGACCTTGAAGGCTCTTTTTTCTGCTTCAGAAATTAAATCTTCTAATAATACGACTGTTCCCTCCCTGGATGCAATCGTCACGTTGCCTGGAAGATTCACGATCTCATACGCCAAATGGTAGCAGTCCTTTGCCCATTTATTTCCCATAAGGTCAAGGAGCTTGAAGATCTGCTTCATATATAGTGATTGGCGAACATCAATCACATATATTGATCTATCCAGATCAAATTCAGAGAATTTCATAATTGCAAGCGGAAGATCTTTTGTTGGGTATAGGGACGTGCCATCAGATCGTAAGATGACCAGCACACGATATTTCTCTTCAGTACCAAAAATCGCATCGAGGTCAACGATGACCGCCCCTTCCGGACGTTCATCCTGGGCAATGCCATCCTTGATCAATTTCTTTACGATTTCTTTTCCTGGTTCCTCAAGTTCACTTTCGAAATATACCTTATCAAATTTAATTCCCATTAATTCATACACTTCATCAAAAGCTTCTATTGACCATTGCCTGGTTTTTTCCCATAATGCAACGATTTCCGGATCTTTTTCATCCCAAAGTTTAAATAATTCGCGCACCTGTGTTTCATACTCCGGATTTTCATCAATCTTTTTTACTGCCTCAGCATATAATCCCCCCATCCATCGGGTTTTTCCCTCAAGCGGCGGCACCTCTCCACTGTGGAAATTCAAATAATTCCACAACCATTTAATTACATGTAAACCAATATCCCCAAGATAATTTGCCCGAACAACATCATTACCAGAGAACTCCAGTATTTCACAAATTGATGAGCCCAAAAACATTGTTCGAAGGTGCCCAACATGGAAAGCCTTATGAGTATTTGGGTGGGAATACTCAACCATGATCTTCTTCCCTGTTGGATGCCCATGCCCAAACTTATCTCCTTCATCTAATATTTCGTCAATTACTCGCTTTGCAAATACGCCAGAATCATAGTAAAGATTTAAATATCCATTAACAGCTTCTACTTTTTCAAATGCGGATGGTAGTTTGAGTGTTGATGCAATTTGATCAGCAATATCGGTGGCGTGCTGTCGGACATTTATTCCCTTCCGCTTTCTTGCTTCGAAAGAAGCGGTTGAAAAGAATGAAGTAGAAATTCCCCAATGCCCGCTAAAAGGTATCCAGGACCATTTAAGCGGTTGTCTAGATATATCCTGATTTTTAAGGATGTTTTCTATTTGGATTTGGATTTCTTCTTGTTCTTTTTCAAACATAATTTTCTACCTAATAAATAAAAAACGGGAAGATGATTAATCTCCCGTTATTTTAACGCAATCAAAGGATTTTAATTACGAATCTAATGATGTTAATTGTTTCATCAAACGACTTTTTCTCCTCGCCGCGTTATTCTTATGAATAATGCCTTTTGCTGCCGCGCGATCGAGCTTAATAATCGCTTGTTTTACTTCCTCAACGGCAATTTTCTTTTCACCGGTACCAATCGCATTGAGGGCTTTACGGACTTGTGTTCGCGCACTTCCTCGGAAAACGCGATTATGTACACGGCGTTTCTTATTTTGCCGATTTCTTTTAATTGCAGATCTAATATTTGCCAAAACTTCCTCCGATATTAATTTTTCTCAAGACTGTTTATTTTACTAAACAGTCAATAAAATGTCCAGAACAAAAACCTGAGCGGAAATGCTCGGGGTCATTTGGAGTTTCCTGGTTTATTTATCCTCAAGAGCAATAAGACCGGGAAGTTGAACTCCCTCTAGCATTTCAAGAGAAGCACCTCCACCAGTTGAAATATGGCTGATCTTATCAGCTAAACCTGATTTTTTTATCGCTGATGCTGAATCACCGCCGCCGATGATGCTGATCGCCTTACTGTTTGCAACGGCATTTGCTATTTCAAATGTTCCTTTTGCAAATTTCGGCATTTCAAAAACTCCCATCGGACCATTCCATACAACTGTACCAGCTTGCGATATAACCTTTTTATATTTTTTTATCGTCTCGGGTCCGATATCAAGAATCCTCCATCCTTCAGGAACAGGACCGACAGACATAACTCTAGATTTTGCTCCATCATCAAAATCATCCGCGATTATGACATCAACCGGGAGCCTGAGCTTCGCCCCACCAGATTTCACTAATTCCCGTGCTGTTTCTAACGCATCATCTTCAACTAGCGAATCAGCAACAGGATACCCTTGTGCTTTAAAAAATGTGTTTGCCATCCCGCCGCCAATCAATATCGTATCTGCTTTTTCTAATAGGTTTTTAATTACATTTATCTTATCGCTTACTTTGGCGCCGCCGAGAATTGCGATAAAAGGTTTTTTCGGCTTTTCAATTGTCTGGTCCAGATATTCAATTTCCTTTTCAAGTAAAAATCCGGCAACAGCTGGAAGATATTCAGATACTCCAACATTCGATGCGTGAGCCCGGTGAGCGGTTCCGAAAGCATCGTTCACAAACACATCGGCATATGATGCGAGTTCTTTCGCCATTTCAGGATCATTCTTCTTTTCGCCATTATGAAATCGGGTGTTTTCTAGAACTAATATTTCCTTTGGCCCCAATTTATTTACAGCATTCTCAGCTATAGGTCCGATGCAATCCGCGGCGAAAAAAACTTTCTCACTGATTAATGTTCCCAAATATTCCGCAACTGGTTTAAGGCTGAAAGCAGGTTCCGGTCCGTTTTTTGGTCTTCCCAGGTGTGAACACAGGATCAATGATGCTCCCTCATCAAGCAGATATTTAATGGTTGGCAGCGCAGCTCGAATGCGTGTATCATCAGTTATCTCCCCATCTTCAATGGGTACATTGAAATCAACCCGTACTAAGACGCGTTTACCTTCTACATCAATATCTTTTATAGTTTTTTTATTGAACATTTTTTACCTCTAAATAAAAATAATGAAAGACGTAATCCGTGTTTAATTATATTCAGATTACGTCTTTGAATTCACCTATGAAATAACTAAAGTGTTTTTGCGATCATTGCGGTCAGGTCTGCGGTTCGGCAAGAATAACCCCACTCGTTATCATACCAGGTTACAACCTTAACGAGATTTCCGCCCACCACCATATTCGATTCAAGATCAACAATTGAAGAGCGTGAATCACCCTTGAAGTCCATTGAGACCAATGGTTGATCGAATTCACCCGTACTGACTCCTAGAATGCCTTTTAAAGAAGTCTCAGATGCCTTGATGAAAGCATCGTTTAGTTCTTCTTTTGTGGTAGATTTTTCAATATTTACGACCATATCAACAATGGAAACAGTCGGGGTCGGAACACGCAAAGCATAACCATCAAATTTACCCTTCAATTCGGGAATTACCAAAGCAACCGCTTTTGCCGCACCGGTTGTTGTAGGAATAATATTCATAGCTGCAGCACGTGATCTTCTTAATTTTTGATGCCCTGAATCCAGGATCATCTGATCGTTCGTATAAGAGTGAATGGTTGTCATTACACCACTCTTAATTGTATATAGATCATTGACCACTTTCGCTACAGGCGCCAAACAGTTTGTTGTGCAGGATGCATTTGAAAGAATATGATGCTTTGCGGGATCGTATTTATCATCGTTCACACCCAACACTATTGTTAGGTCTTCATTCTTCGCTGGAGCACTGATAATAACTTTCTTTGCTCCACCTTTATTGATATGAACATTCGCACCCGGTTTCCCATTTGGGACACTAATCGCATCCCTAAAAATACCAGTTGATTCAATTACGATCTCAACTCCAAGATCCTTCCAGGGAAGAGCGCCCGGATTCCTCTCAGCAAAAACTTTCACTGGTTTTCCGTCAATTACAAGCTCATTACCCTTGACTTCAACGGTTCCATCATAGATACCATAATTTGAATCGTATTTGAACAAATGTGCATTCGTTTTAACATCAAATAAATCGTTAACCGCAACAACTTCTAATTCCTCCCCATGCCATTCATTTAATGCCTTAAATACTTGGCGTCCAATTCTGCCAAATCCATTAATACCAACTTTAACTGTCATAACCTACCTCCAATTTTTTTTTGAAATTTTACCATGTGAAAATAGCTTAAAAATTCCGTTTAGTCGAGTTCGTGAGAATTATTGTTTACGAGTGGACCAGTTCGCTCATGGTAGAGGTCTGTAATAACCTCAGCCAACCTTTGCGGATCATGGCGCCAGGCATTTTCAGCATCTGCTATCGATGCGAAATATATCGAATGCTGTTCCTCCAGTTGTTGATCAGGAAGAACAGCTTCTACACCTTTTGGCATTTTGATGCGGGAATCAAGATTACAGAGAATGATATCAAAGTGAAGATCTTCGATATGTTTCTCAATCGCTTGAACGTGGTCACTCCAAGTATATCCAAGAGTCTCCCCTTCCTGGTTTGCCACATTGCACACAAAGAACTTTAGTGCTTTACTGGATCTTATTGCATCAGCCAATCCTGGGACCAGCAAATTTGGGATCACACTAGTATATAGACTTCCAGGTCCAATAACAATTAGATCTGCATTCAATATCGCTTGCACAGATGGGGGAAAAGGAAGGGGATTGCTGGGTTCAAGCCAGATATGTTCAATTTTTCCATCAATCTTAGGAATCGTGCTTTCTCCGACAACTTTTATTTCCCTACCCTCTTCTGGTAAATTAATCTCCGCAACTAATTTGACATCATGTAGCGTCGCAGGAAGCACTCGCCCTTTAATTGCTAAAACGCGTCCGGATTCGGCTACCGCTTCTTCAAAACTCCCTGTAATATCCGCAAGAGCGCTGATGAATAAATTTCCAAGCGAATGGCCATTAACTCCTGCTCTTTCACCAAATCTATACTGAAAAACATGCGCAAGCATCTCTTCGTCATCAGCCAAAGCAGTTAGACAATGCCGAATATCGCCGGGTGGAAGGATACCTAAATTCTTACGTATTTCACCTGAAGAACCACCATCATCAGCAACAGTAACAATCGCGGTTAAATTATGTGAATATTTCTTTAATCCTCTTAGCAGTAAAGATAATCCCGTCCCTCCTCCAAGCACAACGATCCTTGGACCCTTTTGGCGCCGTCGGTAAGTGGAAAGAGTATCCAATAAAGGTTGACCGGGTTTTATAAAGGGT
>Ga0114922_10005131_pt1 | contig 12111 bp, 12 predicted proteins | sample AartaG_FD_100975 | JGI IMG/M metagenome (GOLD analysis project Ga0114922, IMG submission 100975) | Deep subsurface microbial communities from Aarhus Bay to uncover new lineages of life (NeLLi) - Aarhus_00045 metaG | ecosystem: Environmental > Aquatic > Marine > Oceanic > Sediment | place...
CGCCGTACAGCGTTGCTAAAACGAACCAATTGAGCTGTGGGGCGATGCGTTCCATTGCCGGCCGCCAGATGAACATCCAGCCAATCGGATAGGCGATCACACCGGCGATGTAGTGAAGCAAATGGCCCTCCGGTCCATAAGCGTCGCCAAAGAGGGCCTGCCAGGTGCGGGTGGCGAGCGGGATTGGAGCGAGGCTGGCGAAGCCGAGCATTGGCGAAATCGCCTGCCCGAAGAGATCGAATGCAACGGTTGCGATACAGCCTGCAACAATAATCGTAGCGAGCGTTCTAGCGGACAGGGCTGGGAAACCGGCGGTCTCCGGGTGCGTCAGTGCGGTTGTGCTCATGATATGGTCCGATCGGTTTTTGAAAGCCAAACGTGATGCTCGTTACAGCTTTCTTTTAGAGCGACCGCACTCCGGTGAAACAGTCACGTTCCCGGTTTCAAAATCACAAATGAGCCAATCGGAGTTGATGACGTCCGCAGCAACAGGGCGCCAAGCTAATTCTTTTCGTTCACGTATTCCTGCACGAGTTCGGCAATACGCTCCGCACCTAGAATGGGCGGCAGCAGCGTCTTGAAGGAACCGTCTGGTGCCAACAAGAAGATAAACGAGCCGTGGGCGTAAACGGCGCCGTATTCGGGGTGTTCAAACACGATCTTGCGCTCGACCTGGAAGGCTTTATAGGCCTGCTCGAGAGCTTCAAGGCGGCCAGTTAGGCCGACCATTCGCGGATGGACCTTGGGTACAGAGATTGCGAGGTTTTTGACGGTGTCGCGTTCAGGATCGACAGTGATCAATACGGGCGTAACGACCAAGCCGCCGTTTTCCAAATGCTCCACGGCTTCGGCCATGCGTGGCAATGCCACCGAGCAAATCGCCTTGCACGTTGCGTAGCCAAAGAACACGAGCTGAAAGCGCCCTTCGGGGTCCTTTGATGTTCTTGTTGCCCCGTTGTGATCGACCAAGCGGAAATCGCCGCCCTTTATCTTCGGGAAGCCGGGCGTGTTTTCGTCGAGTGCGCGGTGCTTGCGAGCCTCTTCCTTATTTTCGTGGACAACGCCATTATGGGCCCAGGAGCCACCAGCTGCGAACAGCGCTGCTGCGGCGAGCACCGATATGCCGAGGGCGCGGTTCATTTTACTGCTTACTCGTTCTCTTCGCGCCATTGCTCGTCAGCCTCATGTCCAAGCCCAAAGTATCCGCTCTTTTCGATTTGTTTTTTTACGCGCGGATCGCGGCGATACCATGGGCCTTCGCCCTCAGCGCCGGGATTGCGCTGTTGCCAGGCCTTGGTCCAGAGATCCGCCATTTTCCATTCCTTTTGGCCGCTAAGGCGAATGAACTGAGCCATGAACACCTTGGCCGTGAAACCGGGGTCTTCGGCCAACAGCAGTCCATCTACGTCGACGGTTTGATTGCAGTAAGGAAGCAGGTCGTCGACCGGCCCGTTGAATTCGAACTGGCTGTTCTTGGCGACCACGATGAGCTTGTTATCGGCCGCGCGCACGATGCCCATGTTGCGTTTGCCGTCGCCGCATTTGGCCGGGCAGTTGCCGGATAGCTCGCATAATATATCGACAACTTTACCCGAAAACGTCGCTTTGGTTTCGCCGGAAAGGCCGAGTTCCTTAGCGTTACTACCTTTTGAAAAATCTTCAGCACCGGCAAAGGTTACGCCAGCGATGAGAAAACATGCGGCGGCCAGACAGCAGATTGCATTGTTAGTTGCCATTATCGATCCGCCTTACTCTTTCTCGGGGACAGCAAAGCCCGGGACTGGGCCGTAGTCTTCGTGGTTCTTGTTGGTGATGCCCTCGTTCGAGACGACCTTTTCGACGACAAGGTAGTTGACGCCATCGCGGACATAATGGGCGCCTTTGGCAAGGATCGTATTGCTCTGAATGTCCATGATCGTGTCGGTCTGGGCCAGCGGCTCCTCGCCCTTAATCTTCAAGACCATGTAGACCGTTCCATCTTCGGCGCGAACACCAACGGGAATGCCGCCAGCTGCGCACCACAGCGCGCAGGTGTGGTGGGCGGTGCCAACCACCGCGTCGGGGCCGCCCATCACGCCGGACAGATAACACCACGTATCGATGATCTCGCCCCTAACCTCGACCATCTTCGCCGGGGTTGCCGCTAACGCGCCGCCAACTTGCAGAGCCGTTATCGCCAGCACAGCTGTTAGACCAGCAAATGGGTTCTTATTGAAATTCATGGGCCGTCCTTTCAGACGCTTCGGAAGTGATTGGAATATTCAGCAATTGCGTAAATTCAAATTCTCAAGGGACAGTAACGCGTGGGTTAGAGCGGAACCAGAACAGCCGGACTGACAACTTCGTGAGGATCCTGCCGCGGCGGCTCGGCCCTTGCCCTCATATCAGCTCGGGGTTTGTGATGATCTCCACCAGGGCCGGGCCCTTGAAGGCCAACGCCTCGGCAATTGCGTCGTCAAGCTGCTCGGGCTTCGTAACGCGCGCACCATAGCCGCCGCAAAGCCGGGCGTAGGCCCCAAAACTCGGGTTGTGCAGATCGGTTTGCCAGACCGGCCATTCACCAGCGCGCTGCTCCTTGGAAATCTTTCCGAGCTGCGAATTGTTGAGCAGGATGTGGGTGACATCGATGCCGTATTTCACGGCAGTATTGAACTCCATGGCATACTGTCCAAAACCGCCATCGCCTGAGATCGATACGACCTTGCGACCGGCGTATTCGGGAAGGTCCTGCGTTGCCGCCCAGGCGCCGAGCGCGGCTGGGAAGGCAAAGCCAATCGAGCCGAGATATCCGGACATCAAAATGCGCTGCCCGGTAGGTTCGAAATAGCGGCCGAACGAATAGGTGTTGTTGCCGACGTCGACGGCGATGACGGCGTCATGTGGTATCTTCCTGCCCAATGCGTCGAATACGAAGACGGAGGCGAGGCCGTTTGACTGGTCGGCGGCCAATCGACTGGCCTTCTCGTCGCGCCAGATACGCCACCGTTCGGCGAGTTCGGGTCCTTGGTCAACTGCATTCGCCCGCTCCGGCAGTTGCTCCAGCCAAGCCGATACCGTCGCGGCAATCTCGCCCCATATGGGAAGCGTAACGGGGTGGAATTTACCCAGCTGCATCCTTTCGAAGTCGACCTGAATGATCGGCTTTGAAGGTTCGATACCAGTGTGGTTTGCGAATGAAGAGCCGAGCGCAATGATGAGATCGGTCTCGTTCATGAACCAGCTGGCGATTGGTGTCCCGGAACGGCCCAACACACCGCCAGCGTTGGGGTGTGAATCCGGGATCAGGCCTTTTGCTTTGAAGGTCGTCAGCACCGGCGCGTTGAGTGCCTCGGCCAAAGCGATCACTTCGGCTCTGGCGTCGATGGCACCGTAACCCATCACGATAATCGGCCGACGCGCTTCGTCGATCATCTCAAGTGATGCCTTGACCTCCTGCGGATTGGGAAGCACCACCGGTGAAGCGATCCGGCCCGTGGGACTGCCTGCCGGTGCGTCACCGGCCGGTAGCGTTTGCACGTCATCGGGGAAGATCAGGTGGGACACGTCGCGTTCGACCAACGCCGTCTTGCAGGCCAGCGACACAAGTTCAGCGTGGTTGGAACTTGGCAGTGTGGTCTGGGAAAAGCGGCTGACGGCGGCAAATGCCGAGGCCAGATCAATGTCCTGAAATGCTCCTGGGCCGAAGACCTGGGTCTGCACCTGGCCGGTTAGAGCCAGTACCGGAGCGCGATCGACCTTGGCGTCCCACAACCCCGTCAGCAGGTTGGTTGCGCCCGGACCGGCGATAGTCAGGCAGGCCGCGGGACGGCCCGACAGTTTGGCGTAGCCCGAGCAGGCGAATGAGGCTGCGCCTTCGTGGCGGATGCCGACGTAACTCATCTGGCCATCAACTACGCGGCGACGGATCGCTTCAGCGAGCCCGAGGTTCGAATGACCAACCATGCCAAAAACATGCTTTATGCCCCAGTTCACCAAGGTTTCGGCCATGCGATCGGATACGGTGCGGGGACTTTCGGGTTCGCGCTCAAGCCCGACGAGGACTTCCTCGCCGCGGATCTCCAGAGGGAAGGTTTTTTGCCCGGTATCCTCATGCCCGCCAGGCGGCTTCCCGGTTAGCGGGTCGAAATCCCAGCCATGCCACGGACAGCGAATCCAACATTTACCGTCGACGCCGGTCTCAATCGAGCCTTCTCCAAGTGGGCCGCCCTGGTGCGGGCAACGGTTGTCCATCGCCGACCACTGACCTTCGAAATGGGATAAGCAGATCGATGTTGTCCTTGCCGTCACGGTCATCACGCGGCCCGACGGTAGATCGGTAACGTTGGCGACTTTGATCCATTCCAGTGGTGTCGACGACGACATTTGGGACCCCTTGTACGATATCTTAGATGCTGCAAACGGTATTTGGTTATATGGGCGGTATGCGAAGACGTGAGCTTAGGTCTTGAATCCCGCAGGATCGAGGGTCTTCGGGCCAGCTCGCGGTGAGTTGAAGTTGTCGTGTTTCTCTTTTGTGTTGCCTCAAGATGCATTGGGACATCCTTTAATTGGCTGCCTAATGATCTTGTGGCGGCGTAATCGACTCGACCCTGCGGGATTTGACCGCATGGGTGGGCATCAGCGGTTTTCTCATTCCGCGAGCTTACCAAGGTAGCAACGCGGCCCGCATCTGAGTCTATGGTGATCGTGATCTCGACGGTCTTGTCCAGCGCGTTGCGTCATGGGATTACGGCTTGAGCGGCGGATGCGTTTACAGATGCCAGCTCTGGCATTTCTCGAGGCCACGGACGACTTGCAGTCGATAACCGCGCCGGCGGCGAAACCGGCGAACGGTACTGATACGAATTTATTGAACCCGTCCTTGATGACGGGAGCATTGGGCGGAAGGGCCAGGATTGAGATGAACACGACGACGCTGATGGCCTTCAACGAACTTGCCGACCGCCAACCGACCTATGCGCTGGTTGGCGAAGTCGATCTGGTCGTCACCCGTTTCGATGACCGGGTTTCGGTGCTCTATGGGCGATGCCTGCACCGCGGTGCCCTGTTGGCGGACGGCTATATCGATGGCGACAATCTCATGTGCCCGCTGCACAATTGGGACTACCGCCTGGAGACCGGCGTATCAGAGTACTCGAACAAAGAGGTTTTGCAGAAGTTCTCAGCTTGGATCGAGGACGGTCAGGTTTGCGTCGACGCCGACGAAATCGGACAGTGGGCCGAAGCCCACCCGCAGCATTACAAGCGCGATGAATACCTCGGGCTCTACGCCGACATGCACGGCACCGACGAAGAGCCGCACACGAAGCTCATTCACAAGTATGCGCGCGATGGCCTTTCGAAGACCGGTCATCACGGCGTCGTCGAGTCGATGGGTGTGCCGCGCGACCAGCTGCCAGACTGGGACGACATCCAAATCCTTACTGCCCAGCTTCACCGGCCGCCGTTGCTCGACGAAGAGCCGATCGGCAGCGAAACCGTCATCGGACCCAATGCGCAAAAACCGCTGCGTCTGGAAATCCCGATCTTTGTCTCGGATATGAGCTTTGGTGCGCTTTCCGAACCCGCCAAGCTGGCCATGGCGCGGGGGGCGGAACTCGCCGGTACGGGGATCTGCTCGGGCGAAGGCGGTATGCTGCCCGAGGAACAGCACGCCAATAGCCGCTACTTCTATGAGCTTGCCTCCGGGCGCTTCGGTTTTGATTGGGAGAAGTTGCAAGCGGTCCAGGCATTTCATTTCAAAGGCGGACAGGGAGCGAAGACTGGAACCGGCGGACACCTGCCCGGGAAGAAAGTGACCGACAGGATCGCCGAAGTACGCGCACTTAACCCCGGCGAAGATGCGATTTCGCCCTCCCGCTTTCCAGACTGGACTTCGACGGGCGAAATTCGCACTTTCGCAGATGAGGTTCGCTCGCGCACTGGCGGCATCCCGATTGGCTACAAACTGTCCGCGCAGCATGTTGAAAAGGACATCGATGCGGCGTTGGATGTCGGTGTCGACTACATCATTCTCGACGGTCGCGGGGGTGGCACCGGCGCCGCGCCCATCCTGTTCCGCGACAACATTTCGGTGCCGACCATCCCGGCACTGGCGCGGGCACGGCGGCATCTGGACAAGCTTGGGCGCAAGAGCGTTACGCTGATCATCACCGGCGGCCTGCGTAAACCAGCCGACTTCATCAAGGCGATCGCGCTTGGTGCCGATGCCATCGCCGTCTCGAATTCAGCGATGCAGGCAATCGGTTGTATTGCCATGCGGGCTTGTCACACAAACAGCTGTCCGGTCGGAATCGCTACTCAGAAGCCGCATCTGGTGTCTCGCCTGGTGGTGGAGAAATCGGCGCAGCGCCTGACCAACTTCTTCGAAGCTTCGGTCGATCTGATGAAGGTGATGGCGCGCGCTTGTGGCCGCAGCCACCTCAACCAGTTTGAAGTTTCCGACCTCGTGACGTTCAAGCCCGAGATGGCATCCCTGGCCGGCGTTGAATACGCGGGTGTCGGTCCGAGATCCTGATGACACATAGGTGCCAGTCGCCGTTGGAAGCTACGAGGTGAGGGCATGCAAACCGCTCAGTTGCTTCTTTGGCTGGTGACTATTTATGGCGGCATCGGTGCTCTGGTTGCCGCGCTGTTTCTTTTCATCGGGATCGACCGTATCGACGAAGATGCCCGGGGCTCCTATGCGTTCCGCCCGTTGTTGATCCCTGGAGTGATCGTATTGTGGCCGGTGGTTGTCGCCCGATGGGTCGAGCTTGAAGGAGACCGGTAGCGGTTCGATGAGTGGCTTGCAAGAGAGACAGGAGGGTGCATGAAGACGCCACACAGACGGGCGCACCGGCGTATTTGGAGCGTGCTCGCGCTTTTGCTTCCTGGTCTACTGATCGCGGCTTTCGTGCTTCAGCAGTCGCGTTTTGACAAGCGTCCCGCGGTCCGCGTTGAGCCGCCCAAGGAGACGTCGATGCCATGAGCGTGCTCTACGAGCCGGTGCAGTGGAACCGGGCCAAGATCTTTTACGATGTCGTCGTGCTGGCGATGGTCATGGTCTATATTCTGCTGTTCTTGAAAGTCGCGCCGATGTGGGCGCCCGAAGCGCAAAATACAGATTATCCAATACAGCGCATGCGTGCATTCGGGACCTGCGCCTTCCTACTGATGACAGTGGTGTTGTGTATCGGACCATTGGCGCGCTTCGATCGGCGCTTCTTGCCGGTGCTGTATAACCGACGCCACCTTGGTGTGATCACGGCCGCGGTGGCCTTCACGCATGCCGCGTTCGTCATCGACTGGTACTTCAATTATTCTCCGACCAGCCCTTATGTCGGGCTGCTGGTGTCGAACACGAGCTATGGTCAACTGATCGGTTTTCCGTTTGAAGCTTTCGGTATCTTCGCACTGCTGGTGTTGATCATTCTTGCGGCGACCAGTCACGACTTCTGGCTGAAGTTCCTTTCTCCATCGACGTGGAAGGCGCTTCATATGTCGATCTACGCCGCTTATGCGGCGGTGGTCGCACACGTCGCGCTCGGCTATCTGCAGAGCGGAGACAATGGCGCCTTCGTTGTCGTGACATTGGTGAGCGTCCCACTCGTCACGTTACTGCACGTGGCGGCTGCTTGGCGGGACGCTCGCGAAGAGGCGCAACAGTCCGAAGCGGTTCAAAGCGGCAAGGCTGTGAATTGGATGGAGATTGGCGATCCCGAAGCTATCGCCGACGGCCGCGCCAAAATCGTGATGCTGGACAACGGTGAAAAAGTCGCCGTTTTCCGCCATGGGGATAAGCTTTCAGCGTTGACCAATGCTTGTGCGCACCAGAACGGTCCACTAGGTGAAGGACGCATCGTCGATGGCTGTGTGACTTGCCCCTGGCACGGTTTCCAATACCGACCGGAGGACGGATGCGCACCGGCGCCATTCACCGAAAAAGTCGCGACCTATCGGCTTAAACTTGACAGCGACCGGCTCTATCTCGATCCGGCCAGCAACCCGCCTGGCACGTTTGTCGAACCGGTTTCGAGCCCGCTTGCGAGACGGGGAGAGGTGGCATGACACAACGAGACGATGATGCGTTCTTCGTCGGCTATATCAATGCCGCGCCCGGCTCATTGAAGTGGTTCCTGCCGCTTGTTGGCATCGGTCTTGTCGTTTTATTCGCGGCAACCGGCTACATGACAGCTGCCGGTCAAAAAAGCGCCGGATCGGGCAGGTTTCTGTGGGGTGCGGGACAGCAGGATCTCACAGGTGTCCTCGAAGCCAAGCCCTACCCGATCATTCACGTGCGGCCGAGTGAACGCTTTCCGAATGGCCGAACGCTGATGCTCAACGGTCAAGGAAAACGCGGCGCTTCTGACGCCATGGTTACCGAATTCGACGGCAAAGCTGTCGATGTCAGTGGGATTTTACTGAAGCGTGGCGAGCTTGATGCGCTGCAAGTCGGCAAGATTGAAGCGGCGAAGATTACCGATGGTGGTGCGCAGACAAAACCGGCCGCCGTGGATCTAGGCCGGTGGCGATTGTCTGGCGAAATCTGCGACGGGAAATGCCTTGCCGGGGCCATGCGCCCGGGCACCGGCCTCGCGCATAAAGCCTGCGCCAACTTCTGTCTACTTGGGGGCGTGCCGCCGGTGTTTGTTTCGACGGACAAGGTGGCAGGTCAAGACTTCCTACTGATGGCGGATCAAGACGGTGGGCCAATTCCCGACGATCAGCTTTACGACTACGTCGCTCAGCCCGTCGAGATCGAAGGCTGGATCGAACAGCGCGGCGATCTGTTGATCTTCAGAATCGATCCCGCAACAACAAAACCGCTGTGAAGTAGGTAAGGTAAACCTGGATGGCACACGAAAACCCGATGCCAAAGACGCCACTGCATCTTCTCGGGCTGGCGTTCGCCGCCGCGCTCATTTGGGCGTGCTACATCATATGGCAAGTCATGCCGCAATTCACCGGGCCCACGATACTGTCCGAGTTTCGTATCGTGGGCGCGATGCTGGCGATGTTCGTGCTGCTTTCGCTTGCCCAAACCATCGTCAAACTTGCCAAGCCGCTGTTTGCCCGGCGCGGCTGAGATGGGTCGCGCCGGGAAACGAACCGCCTAGTCGTGCGGCGTCAGTTGCGCTTCTTCCGCGACTTCCGACTTGCGGTGCGGGAACTCTTTGATGCGGCCCATGTGCTGACGCATCGTCATCTGGATTGGCGTGACGGCGAAGAGGCCGGCGTAGAGCGCACCGTATTTCTCGCCGGGATCGCGCTTGATGTTGTAAAAATCCATGCCCGGAAGACCGCCATGGGCTGCCTTGATATGGACCTTGAAATCATCATAACGAAGCGCGCCCAGCACGCCGCCGCTATAATGGGCGATGAAGTTCCTGCGCGAATTGCCTTCACCATTTAATAACAGTGAGGTTTGATCGATACCGTCGGTGATGCGGTCGTCAGGGATCTTTTCGGTCGCGCCGGCTATCCTGGCGGCCGTGGTAAACAGATCGGTGACGTGCAGGATGTCGTTGGGATCTTGCCCCGGTTTGATTGTACCCGGCCACCATGCCATTGCCGGCACCCGCACACCGCCTTCCAAGACATCGCCCTTCTCGCCTCGGAGAAGCGTATAACTAGCGGTCGGCCAGAACGCGTACATAGGCCCGTTGTCGCTATACCAGACAACCAGGGTGTTCTCGGCAACACCGGTTTCCTTGAGCGTGTCCATGAGCTGCTGAACGTGCTTGTTGTGCATGGCCATGAAGGAAGCCTGCCGGTTCGTCCGGTCGACGCCGGGAGCGTTGAGAAACTCCTTGGACGCTGAGACCTGCACCGCATAAGACGGCCAGTAAATGAAGAACGGTTTGTCGCCTGATGCACGCTCCTTGATCCAGGTGGTCATTTGCTGGATGGATTCGTTTTCGAAGGCTTCCTGGCGCTCAGGAGAAAGAACTCCAGCGACGCCCTTGATGGGTTTGCGGCCCTTGTCTTTTTCACCGACGTATCCGGCAACCGACAAGTCGATACCGGTTCGCTTGAGATACTCTTCATTACCTGGGAAGTCGGCGAACGGATAAGTCCCGGTGTTGTTCTCGAAACTCGCCTGCCACCAATCGGGGGCGCCGTTGAACAGACCATAGTAGGCGTAATCGAAACCCTGGTTTTCAGGGGCGTGTTTTGGCAGTTCTCCCAGATGCCACTTGCCCCACATGGCGGTGTCGTAGCCAGCCTCGGAGAGGATTTCGGCGATGGTTACTTCGTCGGGAGAAAGCCCGTCGTCCTGGCCCGGCCAGAGGACTGACAAGAGGCCGGTTCTAACGGGATGACGTCCGGTCATGATGGCGACGCGTGTTGGTGTGCAGGACGGCTCCGCGTAAGCCGACCAGAAACGCTGGCCTTCCATCGCCATTTTATCGAGTGCAGGTGTTGGTGCACCGCGATGCTTGCCGCCGCCCTGCCAGCCCAATTCGCCCCAGCCTATGTCGTCGGTCAGAATGTAAATAATGTTGGGTTTCTTGCCGAATCTCTGCTCCAGGGCCGCGAGCTTGGCATTGATGGCCTTATCCTGATCAGCCCAAGTTTGCACGTTGCGCTCCTTGAACGCAATGTGAGGACCATCAGCTTGCTGTGCTGCAACGCCCCACGAAGAAAGAAACACAGGCGCAGTCGCGGCAAGTGCCGTCACTAGCCACTTCATTACAATACACCTCGAAAAACACTTACTGAAAAGGAATTGCTTCAAACGTCTGAAGACTGGCAGGCTTGTGTGTCAATGACAAAAGGCAAGCGACGCCATGGCCGGCAATCGCCCCGCTTGACGTCATGAAGTTACAGCTCTGTGATTCCCTGTTACCAGATCGTTCTTAGCCTACTCATCCCCAATCAGATTAGACTCGCCGCCATTGAACAGCTCAGAAGTGAGGCAGGCATGAAACGCACGCTGGTGATCACGTTGCTCACCTTGACTGGAGCAATGGCGGCCTATTTCTTGGTCTCGGCCGTTGCACCTCCCGTAAGTATTCAAAGGACGAACACGGCCGACAGACTGGATCTGAGTGGCCTGTCAGTGGCGACCTTCGCAGGTGGATGCTTTTGGTGCGTGGAAGCCGCTTTCCAGGACGCGCCCGGCGTTCGGGAAGCCATTTCCGGCTTCTCGGGCGGCGACATTGAGAACCCTTCCTACGAGCAGGTTGCGTACGGCTTGACGAAGCACACGGAGGCCGTTCAAGTCTACTACGACCCGACGCAGATCACGTATGACGGATTGCTGCAGGTGCTGTGGCGCACTGCCGATCCAACGGATACCGACGGCCAGTTTTCCGATCGCGGCAGCCAATACCGGCCGGCGATTTTCTACCACAACGAAGAGCAACGGCAGGCTGCTCTCAATTCGCGGGAAGAGTTGTCGAAATCAGGTCCTTACGACAAGCCGGTCAACATCGAGATCGTAGCCTACAAAAGCTTCTATCCTGCCGAGAAGTATCATCAGGACTACTACAAGAAGAATCCGCTGCGGCACATATTCAACACCATCGGATCAGGACGCGCTGGCTTCCAGCTGAAGACCGGGTGTGAAGACATGGGGATCGATTTCACAAAGTACCAGCCCAAAAAGAAGCCCGACCTGGCACCGCTTGCGAACGCTATGTGATCGAGCCACTGCCACACGCCCTGCCAACCTTGACAGCGGACGCTTAGGCGTCCGCCTTTTCGTAGGTCTCCATCGGCGGGCATGAGCACACAAGGTGCCGGTCGCCATAGACGTTGTCGACGCGGTTGATGGGCGGCCAGTATTTGTCGACGCGGAAAGCACCGGCCGGATAGCAGGCGTTCTCGCGGGAGTATGGCCTGCCCCATTCGCCGACCAAATCCTCAACCGTGTGAGGTGCGTTTTTCAGCGCGTTACTGTCGGGATCGGCGGTGCCATCAACGATCGCTTGGATCTCCCCCGCGATACCCAACATAGCATCGCAAAAACGGTCGAGTTCGGCCTTGGGCTCGGACTCCGTCGGCTCCACCATCAGCGTACCGGCGACGGGCCAGCTCATCGTCGGTGCATGGAAACCGCAATCGATCATGCGCTTGGCAATATCGTCGACGGTAACGCCGGCGGATTCCTTGAAGGGGCGGGTA
>Ga0114922_10005132_pt1 | contig 12110 bp, 7 predicted proteins | sample AartaG_FD_100975 | JGI IMG/M metagenome (GOLD analysis project Ga0114922, IMG submission 100975) | Deep subsurface microbial communities from Aarhus Bay to uncover new lineages of life (NeLLi) - Aarhus_00045 metaG | ecosystem: Environmental > Aquatic > Marine > Oceanic > Sediment | place: Aarhus...
ATGTTTGGTGAAAAAGTAGAGGAATTTTGGAACCATCCAATCATTAAACCTTCGATAAATACCGTTATGAAAATCTATGAATTAGCCCAGATGGACGAGTACAAGGATTTAATGACAACAACGTCTCATTTAACTGGTGACACAATTAACAGATTTACTCATATTCACCAATCTGTTGACGATTTAATTAAAAAGGTAAAGATGCAGAGACTATTGGGTCAACAGACAGCTTGCTGTTTCCAAAGGTGCGTAGGTTTTGACACCGCTAACGCGTTATATAGCATAACCTATGAAATGGATAAAAAAAATGGAACTGAGTATCATAACCGCTTCAAAAAGTATTGGATTGAAGTGCAGTCTCAAGATTTGATGGTGGGTGGAGCCATGACAGATACTAAAGGAGATAGAAGCAAAAGACCTAAAGACCAACCTGATCCAGACGCTTTTTTACATATTGTCGAGGAAAGAGATGACGGAATAATTGTTCGCGGTGCAAAAATCCACCAAACGGGATATTTAAACTCACATAGAGCAATTATCATGCCCACTCTTTCTTTACGACCCGGTGAAGAACAGTACGCTGTAAGTTTTGGTGTTAATACGAATGAAAAGGGAATAACTCTAGTATATGGAAGACAGTCATGTGATACTAGAAAAATGGAACTCGGTAAATTAGACGTTGGAAATTTCAAGTATGGCGGCCAAGAAATATTTGTAATATTTGATAATGTGTATATACCGAATGATCAAATATTTATGAATGGAGAAATAGAGTTTGCTGGTAAATTAGTTAATAGGTTTGCTGGTTTCCATCGACAGTCCTATGGCGGATGTAAAGTTGGTGTGGGCGATGTACTCATTGGTGCGGCATCGTTGATTACTGAATACAATGGAACCGAAAAGGCATCTCATATACGGGATAAACTTGTGGAAATGGTCCATTTAAACGAAACGTTATATAGTTGTGGTATTGCTTGCAGTTCGTTAGGGTTCCAACGGGAAGCAGGAAATTTTGAAATGGATATGCTTTTGGCAAATGTATGCAAACTAAATGTTACTCGCTTCCCATATGAAATCGGGCGACTTGCTGAAGATTTAGCCGGAGGGTTAATTTGTACAATGCCTTCTGAAGCAGACTTTAAATCGGAGGAAATTGGGCATTTAATTGAGAAATATCTTAATACAAGTGAAGAAACATGCGCTGAGGATAGATATAAAGTTCTAAGATTTATTGAAAATTTAACGATGGGCTTGGCTTCTGTTAGTTATAGGACGGAATCATTACACGGAGCAGGAAGTCCACAAGCGCAAAGAATTATGATTTCTCGTCAAGCAGATCTAACAGAAAAGAAGAAATTAATAAAAAAAATTCTCGATATTGATTTAAAATAGTATTTCCTTACTTTTTTTATAGTAATTTAATTGTTGTTAAACCAAAACCCTATTAAATAGAACTGTACTCGTGTTCTTACCTATATCCTATAATTCTGAAGAAGAAGTTTTAAAACCACTAATACAAAAAAAAAAAATAAGTATCCACACTAAACTTAAAAGGTGAGTGTTTTAGAGCCAAAAAACATATTTGATAATCAGAAATTTAAGACAGATGGTCCTGCAAAACATCAAATCTACATTTCAGAAAAGTTTAAGGTGATGCGAATTTCCTTAAAAAAAGGTTTAGAAATCGAACCTCATGACGGATCGCATCCAGCTGTTTTCTTAGTAATGAAAGGAAAGGCTGTTTTTCCTACTGCTTCTGGAGAAGTTGAATTAGGTCAAAACGATTATATAGCCTATAACGAAACTGAACCAAGAGGTATTAAAAGTTTAGAAGATCTGACTGTGTTAGTTATTCGTGATTAATTCTATTTTCTTTTATTTTTATATGTCGCACAAGCTTTGATAAAATCGTAATACACCTTAGAAGGAGCGTAGGGTCTAGATTTGAATTCTGGATGAAATTGAGTTCCAATCATCCAATGATCTGCTCTGTCTAATTCGATACTATTAATTATTTTTCCAGTTTCGTCTCTACTGGATACAATTAATCCGTTCTCTTTTGCTTTTTGATCGATATATCGCTCTTGGATATGATACCTGTGTCTAAACCGCTCATATATTTCCTTTTGCTGATAAGCATCATAGAGCTTTGTTTTTTCGTTAACAATAATTTTTTGAGCCCCTAAGCGCATTGTCCCCCCTTTTTCAGTAACATCCTGTTGGCTGGATAAAAGATCCACTACAGGATAAGGCGTATTAGAATCGATTTCTGTTGAATTAGCTCCTTTTAGCCCAAGGTATTTTCTACAAAATGCCGCAAAGAATAATTGCGCTCCAAAACAAATTCCCAGAAATGGAACTTTGTTTTCCATTGCGTATTCCGCAGATTTTATCATCCCTTCAACTGCGCGCCCTCCAAAACCGGGGGTTAATAAAATACCGTCACAATCTTTCAACTCTTCGTAAATGTTAGTATCTTCAGCTATGTTAATCATCTTTAATTCAGTTTTATACCCTTGATGAACTGCAGCGTGCTCTAAAGCATCATTTATCGAAATATATGAGTCAGATATATTAAAATATTTACCAGGCATTGCTATCTTCACCCGATCGTCAGCATTTTTATACATCTCAACCATTTTCAGCCATTCGGAATAATTATTAACCTCACTATACGACACCAGCTTAGCTTTTAAATCTATTAGCTCACAAAGAAAATCACCTAAACCTTGTTCCTCAAATAATAAAGGTAACTCATACACAACTTGTAAATCAGGATTCGAAATTACTGCAGCTTCTGGAACATTCGAATAGAGGGATATTTTTGACTTTATATCGTCAGCAAGCGGTTTTTCACTCCTTCCAATTATTATGTCAGGTTGAAGTCCCACACTCTGAAGCATTCTGACAGAGTGTTGAGTTGGTTTCGATTTTTGTTGACCAACTGCGCGAGAATAAGGGACAAGAGTTACATGAACTAAGGCAGTACGTTTAGGAAATTCCAACTTAATTTGCCTAAAAGCTTCTAGAAAGATACTTGATTCTAAATCTCCCACGGTCCCCCCACATTCGATCAGTAAAACATCTAAATTTTCATTTTTGGATATCTCCATTAACCTTTCTTTAATTATGTTAGTTACGTGAGGAATTAATTGCACTGTTTTCCCTAAAAATTTACCTTTTCTCTCCCTTAAAATTGTAGAAAGATAAATTTGCCCAGAGGTAATATTATGAGAAGGATGCATCTCAATACCAAGGAATCGAGAATATGTTCCGAAGTCTTGGTCTATTTCAGAGATTCTATACGATCTTTCGTCAGATCCAATGACAGGTGTAAAGTCCCATACATCTTCGGTTATAAAACATTCTCCATGCTCTATTGGATTAAGTGTTCCAGGATCTACATTAAGGTAAGGATCAATTTTAACTACAGAGATATTGAATCCCCGAAATTGGAGTATTTTTCCTAAACTTGCTGTAGCTACACCTTTTCCTACAGCCGACATTACACCTCCTGTAACGAATATAAATCGCGTATTACCATTACTCTTATCTGCCAATTTGATATTACTCTTCTCTGATAGTATTAAAAATAATTATATTTTCATTATAAAAATAGTAAATAGCAAACACATTTAATAAGAATTTCGAGATTAAAATGGTTAGGTTATAAATAGACTTTTCGATGAAAAGTTTGGATCAGATGTTATATTAAGACCTAATCGCCTCAAGCCAGCTTCATCTCCAGGAGTAGGTATATGAGTCGAGTGCATTTCACATCCATTTAATTCTTTAAGTTTGTCTATGGCTACTTTAGCAGAATGGTTGAAATCAGCACTGATACTTAAAGTTATTAGAGTTTCTTCAAGATTGAGACTTAATCGTTTGTTATTGAAAATTTCCGATTTTAAATAACTAATGGATTCTAAAATATTGGGGGCTAAAAGATGTATATTTTTAGGAATACCCGCCAATATTTTGATTGTATTGAGGATTAAACTTGAAGCCGCATGGAGTAAAGGAGAATTGCTACCAGTTATAATTTTTCCATCAGCCAATTGCAATGCAGCTCCAGCGAATACACCTTCGTTTCCTTTTCCTTTACTTTTAGCCGCAATAGATGCCTGTCGAGCCTCATTTACAACTTTACGATCGAGTACTGTGAGATTTAGTTCTTTCATCAACAATTCCGCTCGTTGAACTGTGTTACTATCTGAGACACCCATCATATATTCGCAACTATATCTTAGATATCTTCTGATGAGTTCCTGTTTTGCGGCCTGTTGTACCAGATCATCGTTGTTTATAGCAAAACCTGCTCTGTTAACGCCCATATCTGTAGGTGATTTATAGACTAATTTGTTATCCATAATTTTTTGCATTATTTTTTTAACTACTGGAAAAATCTCTACATCTCTGTTATAGTTAACTGCTTTTATATTATAAGCTTCAAGATGAAATGGATCTACTTGATTAAAATCACCAAGGTCAGCAGTTGCAGATTCATACGCCATATTTACTGGGTGTTTTAATGGTAAATTCCAAATTGGAAATGTCTCAAATTTAGCATAACCCGCATCGATCCCTTTCGTATGTTCGTGATATATTTGGGAAAGGCATGTTGCAAGTTTTCCACTACCAGGACCGGGTGCAGTAACTATTATTATAGGCTTGGAGGTTTCGATGTAAGGATTAATACCATAACCTTCTTCACTTATAATTAGATCGATGTTAGTTGGATATCCCCTAATCAACTTATGCGTATAAACTGGAATATTACGACGTTCTAGTTTATTCATGAATTGTTTTACTACTTGTTGGCCGTTGTATCGTGTAACAACCACTCCACTTACGTTAATTTCTCCATCTCGAAGATCATCGATTAATTTCATTGCATTTATGTCATAAGTTATGCCAAAATCTGCTCGGATCTTTCTTCTTTCTATATCTCCGGAATATATACAAATGATAACCTCAATTTTATCTTTAAGCACCTTTAGAAGCTTCATTTTTACATTTGGATCGAATCCTGGGAGAACTCTTGAAGCGTGGTAATCATATACAAGCTTTCCGCCAAATTCAAGGTATAATTTATTCCCAAATTGAGCTGCTCGATCTAAGATGCTCTTTGATTGTTCTTTTAGATATTTCTCGTTGTCAAATCCGATTTTTTGATCTGTCATTTTATTTCGAATTAGCCTTATTTTGTAGTTGTATTAATTTACTTCATTTTCCCTTAAAAATTGGATCTCTTTTTTCTTTTAAAGACTTTGTAGATTCCCTAAAATCGTGTGTTTTAAAAGCTGCTTGAAGAGCTTCATTTTCTTTATCGAGTGTGTTTGACAGTATGTCTCTGAAGTAGTCATGCATAGTTTTCTTCATTAATTTTAAAGCAGTACTTGGTCCTTTTGGTGGTACTAATCTTTCGGCTTTTTCTCTTACAACAGCTATCAATTCTTCAGGAGGTACTGATTTAGTAATCAATCCTAATTTTTCGGCCTCTTTAGCGTAGATTTTTTCGCCAAAATATAATATTTCCTTAGCTTTCTGGAATCCAACATAAAACGGAAGTAAGAAAGAAAGTCCAAACTCAGGTATTATTGCACGTTTAACAAATATCAACCCTAAATAAGTTTCAGAATCATCAGCCATATAAATTAAATCAGCACCCGCCAGAGGCATTGTGAAACCTGCCCCTAGAGCTAACCCATTTATAGCAGCTATCACAGGTTTATTAAAATTCCATAATTTCATACAAGTTTTTTTTTGAGCGATATCCATTAAATCAATATCCTTCATAATTTCTTCTGGAATTTGAGTCACCATTTTCATGTTAAAATATCCTCCCGAAGAAAATGCTCTACCCTCCGGAGAGCCAGTCATAATTAAAACACAAGCGTTCTTATCTTTTTCCATATCATCTAAAGCTGTACGTATTTCTAGAAAGGTTACATATGATAGTGCATTTCTTCTTTCTGGCCTATTAAAAGTAATAGTGCAAATCCCGTTTTCTTCTTTCTCATAAAGAATATCTTGAAATTCTTCGATTTTCATAATTAAAACTCAACTACCTTAATTTGAATATATACAGAGTTTGATTTACTCATTTATAATTGTTTTCAACTAAAAAAAGAAAAAAAAGATACTTAATCTAAAAAGCGAAATCATTAAAGCAGTTTAAATAACTGTCTCAGCGTTAAACTCATGATATATTGTTGTACTTGTCTCGTTCCACCACCTATCTCTTGAATCCGGGTAATTCCTAAAAGATCATGCATTAATGTGTTATCACAAACTCCAGCTCCACCCATTAGGTTAGCACATTCATAAACCACTCGTTCACATAGTTTTGTGCTAAGAAATTTCATTTGAGATGCAGTAGCAGCCAGTGCTAAGTTAAATTCTTTTGGTAATGTACCTAATTGCTCCATCTTATCATCAATTGTTTGACAAATATTTAAACACGCTAGTGTCATACTCATAGTTTGTGCCCATAAGTCAGATAGAGGAAACCCTACTCCTTGATATTTCAAGATTTCCTTATCGAACTGCTTTCTCATGTTAGAATATATTACTGCGTGAGTGATTGCGTTCCATGATTCCGCTAGATTTAAACAAACAATACCCAGTCGTTCTAGATTAAGCCCCTCGAATAAATGTGATCTGCCTTCGCCGGGTATACCTAACACGCATTCAGATGGAACTTTTAGGTTTGACATGGTTTCTTTACCGATGTGTATTCTCGGAGTCCATGGAATGTTTACACGCTCATGAGACCAACCATCCAAAGATGTATCAACTAAAAACTGAGCCATCGTGTTTCCGTTATTTTTTTCGGTAACAGCATAAACTACAGCCCAATCTGCTTTGCTTCCATTAGTTTGGTATATTTTTTGCCCGTTTAAAACATAACTTCCATCTCCTTGTTCTTCACATGTGGATAGCATATGGACAGCATCAGAACCTCTTTCTGGCTCTGTTATGCAAATACATCCTATTTTTTCCCCCATTACTAATTCTTTTAACGCTCTTAGTCGAATATCAACATTTTCATGATGAAGCATTAATGGATTAACGGCTAAAACTGTAGCTCCAGCACCCATTGTTAGCTGTGGATCAAAGAAATCCATAGCTAAAACTCTCATAAATTCAGTAGTCATCCCATAAGGCTCGAAGTTTAACCCAAGATTATCAAATTTGTGCATTCGAGTTATATATCCGTTTTTGCCAATTTCAGGTATCCACTCGTAGAAATCTTCGTTATGGGTTATATTTTTATCCTTTTCAAATTTCACAAAAAACTTTTGGGCTTGTTTAAGGAAATTGAAGTGCTTCGGCTTTAAAAAACTCATCAAATTGTAATTTAAAAACTTATTACGGGTTTTTAGCGAAAGTTTTTCGAGAATTTCATCGTTAATACATTGAACTTGTCCTTTTTTAATAACCAATTTTATCAACTCTTTGATTTACAAATAAATTAATAACAATGATAAGTATTTGATAAAATCCTTAAAAAAAGTTTATAAAAATGAGAAAAAAAAATATTTATTTATTCTTATTTTGTCTCTACTTCTCGGAGAGATCTTTTTAATACCTTTCCTACAGCTGTTAAAGGCAATGTTTCTCTGAATTCCCATTGTTTTGGATTTTCATATTTTGAGAGATGTTCCGCAGCATATTCTTTTAAGTTTTCTTGCACTTTTTCAGTTGGTTGAACTCCTTCCTTAAGTTGAACGACTGCTTTAACAATTTCGCTCCCAGGGCGATCTGGATCTTTCAAACCTATGATTGCTACCATTTCTATATCGGGGTGTTTTGTCATTACATCTTCTACATGAACGCTATAAACTTTATATCCACTTACGATTAACATATCTTTAGTTCGATCCACAATCGTTATGAATCCATCCTCATCCATAACACCGACATCACCGGTATGAAACCATCCATCAATAATAGTCTTTGCGTTTGCGTCTGGTTTGTTAAAATAACCTCTTGTAACTTGAGGACCTTTACAAATAATTTCTCCTGGTTGTCCAAGTTCTACTTGTTCTCCAGTTTCAATATCTACAAGTCTCAACTCAGTGTCAGGTACGGGTAAACCTACAGTTCCGACTTTCTTCTTCCCTTTAAAAGGATTCATAGTAAGAATTGGACTTGTCTCAGTCATCCCGTAAACTTCTAATACCTTATTAATCCCAATCACAGATTCTTCGAAATCCCTAATTGCTTCTGCGGGAAAAGGTGCAGCCCCAGAAACATACATATCTATATTATTGAAAGTAGATTTGGGTACGTCCTTTAATTTTGGGTTGTTCATGATTGATAAAAATAAGGTTGGGACGTTCACAATTATTTTTGGGTTTTTTTCTATCATTTCTTCAATAATATGGTTTGTATCTCTAGGGTCTGCAATTAAGATTTGTCCTCCTGAAGTATATAACGTTATCATACTCATAGCTAAACCAGCTAAATGAAAGAGTGGAAAAGCAGATAAATTATTTTCGCCTTCCTTTGCTTCCCTTCTATCTAACCAGGTTGCTACTTGTACTATGTTACTAATTAAGTTAGCATGAGTAAGTTCTGTGCCTTTAGGTAACCCTGTGGTTCCGCCGGTATATTGAAGTAGGGCAAGATCCTTTTTCCCACTTATATCTACATCCTGTAAGTCAATGGATGTTTCCATTACATCCTTGAAATCAATAATTAATTTTCCGGAATAGGGTTCAACTTTTCCTTTTGGTATTTTACCTAGTAGTTTACCAAGAAAAACTAAAGGTTTTGAAAGCCCCATGTAATCAGAAATGTTAGTCGTAACAACGCATTTAAGATTTGGCAACTTATCTATTACTTTCATTAATACTTTCTCATATACAGCATCCAAAGTAACAAAAAATTTAGCCTCACTATCGTTTATTTGATATGCAATTTCAGTTGGGCTTAGAAGCGGTGAACAGCCAGAAGCTACTCCACCAGCTAAAATCGTTCCAAAGTGTGCGGCCAAATATTGAGGACAGTTAGCTAGATTTATAGCAACGCGATCTCCTTTTTTTAAACCATTTTTCTGTAGAAATGTCGCAAATCTGTGCGTATGTTCCCTTAACTCTTTGAAGGGCATTTCTCGCTTCATAAAATAACAAGCGATGCGTTCGGGGTATTTTTTCATCGCATCGTCAAAGATGGAACCAAGGCTCCCTTCAGGATATTCTAAATTTGGTTTGACATGTTCATCATAGGATTTCGTCCATAGTTTTGCATCATATGGACTCCTTTTAACTTCCATTAGATTAACCTCTTAATTTTTATTCACAAAATTGGTGAATATCTTATTTATTGTTACATGAATTTATAAATATTTACTAAAATCATCAAATTAAATCTGTAAAAATAGGTCATTAAGTCTTTAAGAATGTTATAATGAAAAAAAAATAAAAAAAAATAGTTAACACTTATTCAAAATCGACAATTACTTTTAATTCGTCATGAGGAGGATTCCCTAAAACTTTAAATATCTCAGGAACTTGTTCCAATCTTATTCGATTGGTTATCATTGGATCAACTCTTATCTTTTTCTGAGCGTATAGATTTATGGCTGTTTTGTAAATATCCTGATTATATCCATAAACTCCCCTTACTGAAATGTTATTAGTTGTCATTAACAGAATATTATTGACTTCGATTGTACTCGCATGTAGACCGATTAAAGTAATATTTCCACCTTTTTTAATCAATTGCAATGCTGTCGTAAAAGTAGATGATAAACCTACACAATCATAAACATGATCTGGACCTAACCTATCTGTAAGTCTTACAATCTTATTCCACGCTTTTGGCAAGAATGCTTTATCAGCCCCTAGATCCATAGCGATTTTTTGTTTTGATTCTACGGGCTCAAGTACATAAATTTTATTTGCACCTGCGCTTCTTAATACCTGGATTATCATCAATCCTATAGGACCGGCTCCTATGACGGCTGCGTTTTGACCTAATTGAAATCCGGATTGTTGTACAGCATAAACAGCTACTGAGAGAGGTTCAACTGTAGCGCCCTCCTCATAAGTCACATTATCTGGTAAAACATGAACTCTTTCGGCCTTCACATTAATAAATTCTCTCATAGCGCCATTTTCAGTGGTACCATATGCAAAATTCTGCAGTTTACACATGTTCTCTTGATCGTGAAGACAGTAATAACATTCATAGCAAGGAATTTGAGGATTGACAGTAACTTTCATTCCTTCCTTTAACTTTTTGACATCTTCACCGATCTCAACTAATATTCCCGAAAATTCATGACCAATAATTTTTCCAGGTAAGTAAGGACCTCCAGATTCATAAGATCCGACATCTGATCCACATATTGCAACTTTTTTAACCTGAATTAATACTTCATCGGATTTAATTTCGGGTTTAACACCATCTTTAATTACTATTTGTTCTTTACCCTCAAATATAGCAACTTTCATGATGAAACACCTTATTTAAAGTATACCCATGCTTCCTAAAAGTTTTGTCGCATCTGGGATTGTCCAAGCAGTTTTAACATCTATTACAGCTGGTTTTCCGGAATTCTTAGCTCTTTCTAGTGCTGGTTGAATATCATTTGGATCCGTCACAACCTCTCCATAACACCCAAATCCTTCAGCACATCTAGCAAAATCAAATTCAGGCAACTCAACATCAATATAATGTTTGTCTACAAATAATTTTTGACCTGATTTGAGCATCCCCCAAGCACTATTATTTGCTATCACAAAAATTAGATTACTTAAACCTAATCTTACAGCAGTTTCTAAGTCTTGAATATTCATCAAGAAACTACCATCACCGGATATTGAAATAACCTGTTTATCCGGTTTTGCTAACTTCGCTCCAATTCCGTACCCTACCGAAGTCCCAAGATGACCCATGCCAACAGCTTGCAAGAAGGAGAGTGGCGGTCTTGGTTTATAAAAATCTATTTGTTCTATTGAGTAACAAGCGATATCCCCACCATCGTTAATGAATATCGCATCCTCATCCATGAATTCTAAAACATCCTTGACTAATCTTTGAGGTAAAATTGGGATCTTATCTTTTGTTGCTTTTTTCATAATGCTGCTTATGTAGTCTTGTCTCGATTTAGCTAATACATCTAACCAATCTCTTTGCTCAACTTTTTTCGTCTTTTTAGCCGTTTCAAGAATTTGTTTTAAAAATTGTTTGCAATCGCTTACCACACCTAAAGTAATAGGTTTTGCTCGTCCTATTATAGTAGAATCAATATCTACCTGTATCATCTTTTGAGAATTGCGCCAGAATGGTTCAGCACCATGTCCCATAATATAGCTGAATTTGCATCCGAGAGCAAGAACTACATCTGCTTCGGGGCCTGCTTTTAGACCTGGACCATTTATAGTTGTTCCAATAAAACTTTCTGACTTACTTGAGATGGTTCCAACACCCATAAGACTTGTCATAACAGGAATTTTTAAATATTCGGCAAATTCTCGTAGTTCTTCCCATCCTCCTGATCTTGAAACTCCACCTCCAGAGACAATTAACGGTTTCTCAGCCTTTAATAACATCTCAAGTGATTTTTGGATTACTTCATTGCTAACTGCGGGTTTCTCAAAGCATCGATACTGATCAGGAGATATTATATGAATTTCGCTTTCTTCTTTCTGACTGAGAAATGCATCCTCGTAAATCTCTAATAATACTGGTCTTGGTCGTCCGCTAGTAGCCTCTCTGAAAACTTTTTGAACAGCATTAGGAATTTCTTCTATAGTGCGAACTGATTTCTGATACTTCGTAATTGGTTTAAACATAGTAACTTGGTCAAGGTTTCCCTGCAGAGTAAACGAATCAGAAAATTTACTATTTACTTGAGGTACTATAACTATCAAAGGTATGTTATCACTCCATGCTGCACCCACTCCTGGAACGAGGTGAGTTGCCCCAGGACCAACAGTTCCGAAACAAATACCCGGTTTATTAGTCACTCTTGCCCAAGCGTCAGCTGCGTGTGCTGCTGCCTGTTCGTGTCTAAACATAACAGTATTGATTCCTTTTTCGCGCCCCCACTTGTATACTGCATCAAACATAGCTAAAAACTGGCCACCAATAAG
>Ga0114922_10005133_pt1 | contig 12110 bp, 8 predicted proteins | sample AartaG_FD_100975 | JGI IMG/M metagenome (GOLD analysis project Ga0114922, IMG submission 100975) | Deep subsurface microbial communities from Aarhus Bay to uncover new lineages of life (NeLLi) - Aarhus_00045 metaG | ecosystem: Environmental > Aquatic > Marine > Oceanic > Sediment | place: Aarhus...
CAGAGAGAAGATGATGAAAACCATGCAGGAAAGGCAGAAAGCACTCCAGACCATTATTGCACAAGTCGCCAGACTACAAGGCCGAAGACAGCCCGCGGCCGGGGCCGGAGGTGGACAATTTTTATTAATAAACACCAGCGACCTGAAACCAATCCAGGAAGCGGCAGTGAAGGAAAAAGCCGAGGAGACAACCCGGCTACTCCAAAGGTTGATTGCCAGAGGTAGCGGCCGCGGATTTGGCGGCAGGGGGCCGGGATCGGGCCAAAGACCCCAGGGCGGCCAGCGCGGCGCCAGAACACCGAGGCCGGAAGGCGGTCAAGGCGGCGGCAGACAACAAAGAAATCGCTGAGTCTCGAACAATAAAACGCTGTTAAACGTAAGGGCGGTTCGAGAACCGCCCTTACCCTAACAATATATACACAAAACACTACAAATTGTTAGCCCCTGGCATTGTCGGGGGTTTGCCTGTCTCTGAACGTAGGGGCAACCCCATGTGGTTGCCCTGATGCGTTATTACCAGGGATAGGGCGGCGGATGTCATTCCCGCAATCATTGTCCCCGAACGTAGGGGCGGTTCCCGACTTGTGCCACAGGTAACCGCCCATATGTGATTTACTCAATCACAATTATTCAACCCTTATGGGTCAATAATCAATCATCGATAATCAATAATCATTTTAAAAAAGGCCGATTCATACTGTTCTGGTAAAGTGTGCCTTTTCCCCTAATCAGCAGGGAACTTCGTGCATTCAATTGAATTACGTTGAACCGCGTGTAACGCCCCGGATAAGCGGCTTAGAAAGGCCGCGCTGCATCGCAGCTTTTCTAAGTCCGACTTGATCCAATTGTTCGGGTATTGTTTCTCCACGACATCGTGGCTACAAACCGGTCGCTCCCTGTCAATCTGGGTGCCAGGTCCACCATGCATGCCAGGTATCCAGGAGTTCCCCGTATCGTTCTCTTCCGTGGTAGGGTGAAACGCTGCTCAATGTCGGATTCAGCGGGATATCTCCGAAACTCTTCCCGGTAATCCGTTCGAATGAAGCAAGGAGCATTTCAATCCTTCCGTAATGGCTGATATCATCCTCCAACTCGATCTTCTCTGTCTTTCTGAGGCGACATAGCGCCCTTCGCATTTCCAGCAGTCCGGACGCATCCTGGTACTCCGTCAGGAAGCAGGCGGCATACAACCTGACCTTCTCGCTTTGGTCCTTCAAGCGATTCCTAAGCTCCGCCACTGCGGCAGGCTCGCGGCTGCCAGCAAGACCATACAGGGCAGAGACGCGAACGCGTTCTGCCGGGTCGTTCGCCGCAGATATCATGTATGGTACCAGTCCGCCTACCTTTGGCTCGAAATCCGGTCCCCTTCGGATACGCTTGCCCCCGCTGCGGTTGGTGCGACGGCCCATCATGCGAAGACCATGCACAGCCGAGCGGCGCACCAATTCCTCGTACAAGGCCCCATGCTCATCCTTGGGCACCCTGACGTCTTGGATCACATCATGAAGAAGCTCAGCGCAGTCACGGGTATGGATATAATCACCCAGCATTCCCACGATTTCTCTTCGCTGCTTCGGGCTGGCCTGCTCGAACAAGACTTGCCTGGCAGCTAGCACGGCCTCGTTCGGAAATGCTTTCAGTTCCGCCAGAATAAACAGTCTCGCCTGTCTCGCCCCGTTTATTTTCGCGGATACCACGGGATCGTAGGCATCGGTCTTTGATGGCCCTTTTGGATGGGGGGTCTCAAGGTAGCGCCTAAAGGTCGCTTCGACCTTAGAGACGTCATTTTCTTGTGCGGCGTGCACGGAGAATGCAAGCCCAAACATCAGAACAAAAGCAAATCTTCTCATTGTGTTGCCTCGTTTACTCTCCGGTGTCACCCGAACTATGTATATATGGTTTCCAGATAAGAACCCACAAGCGCCCGACTGTCGGCATAAGACACCTTTTTATTCAACACATAAGCGCCTTTCGTAAAAATAGTTACGACACTCCGCTTTCTTATCAAGCGTCTTATATGGTTTCCGTATAAAATCCCGAACTTCTCATCATTCAGAGGAATCCCAGCCGCTGTTGTACCCTCATAAAATACAAAAATATTTTGATATGTCAAACGAAATATAGCTGATTTCCCTTCGCTCAATACAGGGATTTGATTTAGTCGACCGTGTACTCAACCATCGTCGTTATTACACAACTTAGTACAGACAAACCACTTAATAAACCTGCGCTTAGTCCGGTTTCGTATGAGTCGCAAATTCAGGTAAAAAATACTCCCTTTTATGCGTAGAAAGAAGGTTGCACCCAGCTATCTTCTAATACCTTTGTTTTTTCGAACGGCCTTTTCTCTTGATCCAGCTTACACACCGTACCCCGTATTTCGAGCAGCGTTGCGCAAATTGCCTCACAGCAGGTCGAACTCCTTCATCAAGAAATTCGAGCCAGTTATAGCCGGTGAATCGTTCCACCCTTTTCAAGATTGCCCCGACCCAATCTGACATAATTCTACCTTCTTGATTTAAATTTATTTTCCCATTAGAACGCTTAACAAACATAATTTTCTTTGTAAGACATCAATAATCTTACCATATAACCTGATGTTGGGCAATTCAACAAACCAGTTGCATATAGTACGAGTTCTCATGCCGATGGCTGGAGCATACCATGATGTACCTTCTTTGTGCTGCCTGCGGTTCGGCTCGACGTCGCATTTCTACCTTCGGTTCGCTCCAGTTTTAATCACTCCACCTGCTTTGTGCTGCCTTCGGTTCGGTGCTTTTTTTATTTACTACGTCCTGTCAAAAGGCATCCCTTACGGGATTCACAGGACTACATAACACTTTACGAGCCTCATGCTGGCCTCAGGCAGAACAAGCGATAAACGCAACTCAATAAAAATCCCCTTCAACCTCAATAATCAATTTAAAGCTGGCCTCCGGCAGAAATGCTTTTAACTTGTCATTCCTGTGAAAACAGGAATCCAGAAAATAATCAATCATCACTCATCAATAATCAATTGAATGCTGTCCTATATCAAAACCTGTCATTATCGAGCACAACTCAGCGAAAAACGTACCGTACACCTTTAATTCCCCAAATAGGTAAACGTCCCTAATATTCATTGAAGGAAAGCGCAGTCTTTGAATCCTCCTTCGCTTAAAAGAATTCTCTTTTCAATCGTTACTCTTTGAGGATCAACGTCTAATAAATGCAAAGGCTGGAGTAACTTGCGGTGGCGTAATTTAGGGTTCCAGTATGAAGGTCCTGGCCGGTTGACATCGACTTCTTTCTTAATTGCAAGGAGCATCTTTTCTTGATCTGGTACCATATAGCACTTCGAAGCCAGATTCCATTTGTCTGGTGGGTATTGTTCCCGAAGGGACACACTTTGCCGGCTCATATTCTCCAAGTCAACTATATTAATCTTGCCTGTATAAATGGACTCAACCTGGTTCGGACCGGACGGCAACAACACATATTCGTTATAAACGAGGTAGCTTCCTGAGTCGCTTATTGCACAATCTCCCCACTTTCCCTCAAATGGGTCATTCATAACGTTGGTTATTTCACCGCTATCAATATCCACGCGAACTAAGCATCTTCCACCTCCAATGGATGAGGAAGAAGTGGGTACTAACAGTCTGTGCGCGAAGTTGACATGTAATAGATTACCTCGGAATCCATCCTGTTCGGACAAAGCTTTAATGCGTTTGATAATTTGGTCTGTTTGTATATCAACGACTAAAATTTCCTTTGTTTTGCGATGGCTTATGAACATAAATTTGCCATCGGCAGAGAAAATGGTATCAGGATATATCACGAATTCCTTTATCTTCTTTTCGATCTCGTACGTAAACGGGTCTATTACAATGGTGGGCTTCAGCTGAGGTACCCCACCACTAAAATAGAGCTTATTCCCATCCGGGATGACTGCCCACTCTCCGCCGTATACAGAGGCGAAGCCTGATAGTCTTTCTTTATATATATCATCGTTGTTCTTCTCCCAAGGTAACTTCGGAATTTCGGGTTTCAATACCCCCTTAATCAGCAGTGAGTCAGGCTCGAGAAATAACGCAAGCTGGGCTCCACCTCCGACCATGATATACCTGCCCTTCGGGTCGGTGAAGATTTTGTTAGAATAGTAGGCCTCGGGAATATAAGTTTTGTTAAGGATCTTTCCTGCATCAACGTCAATCTTAAGAATCTCACCTACATCATTAAGCAAAAGGAGCACTTTATTTTTTGCCTCTCCACTGCCCGTCAACAAGGTAGCAACAATTGTAACAAAATAAGCTTGCTGCTTAAACCATCGCAATTTGCACTTTTTCATTTTCAAAACCTCATCTTTTTATAAGCATATTCATTAATATCAAATACAATTTTCAAAATATGATATTTAGCTTAAAAAACAAGGTTATTTCTCCCTTTAGGTAAAAATTTACGGCAGGTTTTATAAAAAATGGCCTGGTTCAATCCTGGGTAACAGTTGGGGTGTACTTATCTAATGGAGATTGAAGATTCCTCCCGATTAAGAGAGTAAAAGTAGATAACAAGATAGAACTCTCAGATTGGAAAGGGAATTCCGGGGGAATTCCGGGGGGGAATTCCGGGGACACCATAGGGGAATTCCGGGGACACCATACTTAATTCCAGCCGATGTCTGCGTCCCAAAGCTCCGCAGTAATTCAGCCCAGCCGCTGTCCTCTGTCAAAATCTATCATTGTCACGAAAATTGTACCGTAACCCTTTTAAATTCTCCTCTGTTTGTGAAGTCCATCTGATCAAGGGCCTTCATAGTGAGACGATTAATTCTTGCGATCTTCTGATTGTATCGCTGGACTGTTTTTCCTATTTCTTCTCTTATTCTTTTCCTGTAATCATCATACATCTTGGGGTGTTGATGCTGCACATCTAGAAGAGCGTCGTGCGGGTCATAGATGTTATCTTCCGTAGCAAGGCCAAGGCTTATAAACGTATCGTGTGTGTTTTGGTTTCGTAGGTTAATGTCATCGTCTATTATCGACAGTATTTCTATATACGTGTCTGATATGCTTTGGTCGACAGCTGTTAGCTTCCTGACAGCCTTCTGCCGAGTTCGCTTTCTTTTGAGTAAATGGATCTTTCCTTTGTAGCCTGCAAAAATAGCAAAGAGGTTAACCGTCCGTTCACGCAATTCATAGACTCTGATTAAATAGTTTTCCATATGATACACAAGTCGTTGCAGGGCTAAATCGGTATCTCTTATCCTTTTGATGGCCGCGAATTCCTGCGATATGAACGCAAGCCTGTGCATACTTCCACACAACTGTCCCCAGTACCAGCAGTGCTCTTCGCCAGGTTTCCACTCACACCAATAGAAACACAGGCCGGGAGAGAAAGAGTTTTTCGAATCGTCATTTGTCATAATCTGTAGTATGCAGAAATAATCACAGAAAGGGACTCGATCTGACTATTCATATATCGTTTTCCGTATAACATCCCGAACTTCTCGTCATTCAGAGTAATCCCAGCCGCCGCTGTACCCTCATAAAATACAATCAAATTATTGCTCTTTCAAGTGAAAAATTGCGAATAAATAGGTGGTTTCTTTCTTACTTAGGAAACACTTTACTCAACCGTTTTAATCCTTGGATTATCACTTAATTTTGGGCAATTCAATCAAAATAGCATACCTTTTAAAGTTAAAATAAGCAAAATAAGCGCAATTTTCGACAAAAAACACTCAAAACCAATCCCCGAATTTACCCTGTTAGAGTGTCTTTTACTCCAATGGGTTTGTCTTTTCTATGCCTTTCAACTTTTAACTTTACACTTTTCACTTTTACTTGCTTGTCGCGCGCAAAAAACGCTGGTAATTTTTGACAAATTTCAATTTTTCTAAAAAAATTTTTACTCCTTTCCTTATAAGCACTTAGCCAAATTCACCCACCCGAAAATCCCCGAATTTTCGTATCAAACGTGCAGGTACGTCTAATTATAGAGGGAGCGTTTTTTTCCCTTGTAAGATATGGTCATGATATGAAACTTGAATCATTAAAAATGAATCGTCCATCGTCAAAAAAGCAGTTAAATAATAAAAAAGGCAGTAAAATCAAAGGAAAAAGTACGAAAATTGCTGCTGCTTTTATGCAAAACAAACCCAATTCACCAAATGTCCAAATGAACGTAACTAATTTAATAACAATGAATTATGCAATTTGGGCCAGTCTGACGATAGTCAAAAACAAACCCAATCAAACCCAATACAAAGCCAATTCAAACCCAATTGTCGTTAACGCCATAATTGGCTTAAGCTCTTTTATGACAAGTAAATACGTGAGATTAGGCACTTTGCTGGGCAAAAAACAAACCCAATTCAAACCCAATCAAACCCAATCAAGCTTATCCTCGAATATCGAAGTCGGATACCCAATTTCAAAAGCTGGGAAACGAACCAAAGAAGCTAAAAAGAAAAAAAGGGCCTCAGGAACTTTTTTGCACCTCTGGGTTGCAGGAAAGATTGACTTTTTAGATGGATGTGATATTATATTAGAAAAGATTTATGTGAAAACTCAATTTAACTTTTTGTGGAGGATAATATCATGAACAGGTATCTAATTTCAATCATCACGGTTCTTACGCTTTTGGCGGTTGCCCCGGGCGCATTCGCCCAGGACGAAGAAACACCCGGCCAGAGAGTACAGCGACAACGGGAGAATATGAGGCAAAGATTACAGAATATGTCCGAAGCCGAAAGAGAAAAGTTCTTAGCCGAAATGCGTCAAAGAAGAGAAAGATTTCAGAATATGTCCGAGGCCGAAAGGGAGAAGTTGCGGGCCGAAATGCAGCAAAGGTTTGGCGGACGTATCAGTCTCTCTCGAGAGCAGCAGCTCAAAGCAATCAGCGCAATTGAAGAGCAGGTCGCCAAATTAAAAGCAGCCGTACTAAGTATAGGAACTGATGAACGAGGACGATTTCGAGACCTGTCCGAAGAAGAACGTACTGAGTTCAGAAAGAAAATGGCAACAGCAGCCCGAGAAAGACTTTCTGCAATAAGAGCGATTGAACAGCAGCTTGCGAAACTAAGGGGACCGGGCCGACCACAGCAACCAGGGCCAAGGCCTGAAAGATTGGACAGGCCGCCAAGGCAGCGACCGGCCGGAGATATCCCGAGCCAAAGCTCGGCTAAAAGAGCACCTGGCTTCGAGCTAAACGGCTTTGACGGCAAAACAGTAAACCTCTCCGAATACAGAGGCAAAATCGTTGTTCTGGAATGGTTCAACATGGAATGCCCCTTCTCTCTCTACCATCATAAGACAAAAAACACGATGGCCGGGCTTGCGGAAAAGTACAAAAGCAAAAACGTCGTTTGGTTCGCTGTAAACAGCACGAACCATACAACTCCGGCTGCAAACAAAACATTCACCGAAAAATATAAGTTGCCGTTTCCGATACTCGACGACAGGTCGGGGAAAGTTGGCCGGGCTTACGGCGCCAAGACTACGCCCCATATATTCGTTATAAATCCCAGGGGCAGGATCGTTTATAATGGCGCAATTGACAATTCACCTTTGGGCAAAAAGAAAGAAGGCGTGGTCAACTATGTCGATAATGTTTTGGCTGAACTTACCACAGGCAAAGAGGTAAGCACCACGAATACGAAACCTTACGGATGCACCGTAAAATACGCTCAAAAATAAAACCGGCAGTACATATTAATCAGGAAAGTCCAACAGCCACTGCACGACAGACAAAGCAGCTATTAAAATTATTTAGCTTTCCGCAAAAACTCGACCGCTAAAAACAGGCTCTTCTTTGCCAAAGAAGGTTTTTTACGAAACACATTGGCAAAGAAGGGTTTTTTTATTAAAATCCGGGAGCTTGAAATAAGTTTCGACTGTCTACAACTTATCTGCATAAACCTTCTCACAAAAAGAAAGGAAGTTAAAGATGAAAAGGTCCCGGATTTCTCTAATCATAATTGGATTAGTATTTTGCATTTTTTTTGTAGCTGGCCAATCAACAAAGGCCCGTGCCGAAGAAAAATTCACATACATCGACCTTATCCAAAGACTAACTGATTTAGAGCACCTGGCGACTCTGCCTGCACCGGGTGAAAAGTGCACTCAGTGGTCAAGCTACGACCGGCGCAGCAAGTATGATGAGAAATCAGGTAAATATATTAACTGGTCAGCTAATGGAGATGGCAACGGCATCATCCGCAAAGAAGGCAATAAAATGGTCTTCGCTGAAATGGAAGGACCGGGAGTGATATGGCGAATATGGTCTGCGCTGGCCAACCAGGGACACGTCAAGATATATCTCGATGGAAGCGAGCAGCCCGCAGTCGATCTGCCCTTCGATGGTTATTTCAACTGTAAGAATGAGCCGTTTACACGTCCGGCATTGGTCCATACAACAGCGCGGGGGCGGAATTGCTATGTGCCGATTCCATTCCAGAAATCGTGCAAGATCGCAGGCGAGGAAAAGTGGGGCGCATATTACCATTTCACCTATACAAAATATCCCGAAGGAACCGTGCTGCCGACTTTTAATCGTGCACTTTCTAATGCCGAATCGAAGGCCCTCGACAAGGCCAATAAGATACTTACCAAATGTGGTATTGACCCGGTAGGAGAACGGACCGGGGAGATTACCGTGCAGAGGAAAGTGGTGGTTCGGCCTGGTGAAACTGCAACTCTTGCCAAGTTGAAAGGCACAAGGGCCATCACTGATATCAATGTTAGTGCTCTCGCTACTGTCAAGATGGGTGCTGGCACTGCTACCAAAGTGAGTACAGGTGTACCTGAGCCTCCAGACATTCGTGATTTGCTGCGAGAGCTTGTCTTGCGTATTTACTGGGATGGCGAATCCCAGCCAAGTGTCTGGGCGCCATTGGGAGACTTTTTTGGAACCGCTCCGGGTATTAACAAGTACAGGTCCCTGCCGTTGGGCATGACCGATGACGGCTTTTATTGCTTCTGGTATATGCCATTTAGCAGTGGTGCCCGCATCGAATTAGCCAACGATGGTGACATGCTGCATACGTTTAGCTTTACGATTACACACGCTCCGCTTGCAAAGCCGATTACGAATCTTGGACGATTCCACGCAAAATGGCATCGTGATGCTTTTTTACCCGAAGAGCCTGAACGCAAAGCTATAGACTGGACTATGCTCAAGACGAAAGGACGAGGGCGATTCTGCGGCGTTATGCTGCATGTATGGAATCCAAGAGGTGGATGGTGGGGTGAAGGAGATGAGAAATTTTTCGTAGATGGTGAAAAATTCCCCTCTACGATTGGTACAGGCTCAGAAGATTATTTCGGCTATGCCTGGTGTGATCCCACATTGTTTACCAACTGCTACCACAATCAAACAATAAGCATGGGCAACCGCGGACATGTCTGTGTAAATCGCTGGCATATCACTGATAATATACCATTCCAAAAATCCTTCGAGGCAGCGATTGAGAAATACTATCCTAACAGTAAACCGACACTTTATGCCGCCACCTCATATTGGTACCAGGCCGCCGGTCAAAGTGATCCTTACCAACCCGCACCGGTGGGACAACGCACCAGGTACTGGACGGAAATCGAGGTCTTTAAAGTTAAAGGTGCCCAGGAAGGTGAGAAAAGTAAAATTCTCTCGAAAACAGCAGGCAGCGCAAGACTACAGGACATGTATGGCTTTGGTCCTGATTGGAGCGGTGATGCGCATCTCTGGTGGACAGGTGCCAAACCGGGTGATACGCTTGACCTGGCCGTACCAGTAGAGAAAACCGCAACATACAAGCTGAAAATGCAGCTTACAAAAGCGATTGATTATGGTATTGTTCAGCTCTATCTTGATGGGAAAAAACTCGGCAATCCAATCGACCTTTTCAACAACGGCGTGATACCAACCGGCTTTCTGGATATGGGTGTTCATAAACTTAACAAAGGCCGACATACATTAAGAATTGAGATTGCAGGCACAAATGACAAAGCCGTTAAGAGTTATATGTTCGGGCTTGATTACCTTAAACTCGAAGAAGTGCAGTCCGGTTTTTATCTGCCGGAGGACCCATCTTATACAATCTTTGATTCTGTACGCGATTCAGTCAGGTTCGCAGAATTTACATTGGTTCCTTATAAGGGGTATCTTTGCAGCAAATCGAGCTTTGTTGACAAGAACGGTAACGTAATGGGCTGGCATGATTTCGGAAATCTCGAAGGGCCGGGCTGGGCGGCAAATGCAGTCGGGGGTGCTTATGAAATGTACTTGTTCGCAAGGCATGTTAGAAATCCATCTCTGGCCAAAAAAGCTATTTCACTGCTCGACCATGTATTGGAGAATGGTTTTATCGACTACGAAACAGGTTTTATCACCGGATATCGCGAAAGCACTACCAACCGATTCTGCCTTAACTACCAGCAAAAGAATAACTGGTTTTGCCCCGGCTCGATGGCAAAAATCGCATATCAGCTACTTATCTTCAGCGACAAACTGGACGGTCAACGAAAACACAAAATGCGACAGGCGGCTGTAAAGACAGCACAATGGCTCAAGACTAATGTGAAGTCCACCTCGAACGGCTGGTTTCCCCGTCGCTGCGAACGCAATGGCAAGCACTACCCACAAAACGCCTACGGTGACTCGGATATCTTATTCGAAAAAAGCGGTGACGGATTATTCATTATTCAGCTCTATACCGGCCTGACGAAGCGGGGCCTTGCGGACTATACGGATATCATCAGAACAAAGATAAATGTTTTCATGGAAGCCGGAGGTTTTTTCGGAAGCATTAATCACGATACTTATGATGAACACGAAAACGTAGCATATTCTGTGGCATTTCGTGTACTGTCAGAATCAGCCAAGCTGCTCGACGATAAAAAAATCCGTGCTTTCGCTTACGATAAATGCCTTGCCGGCCTTGAGCAGTTTAAGATGAAAGAGGACAGAAACAGCGTGCAGACCAAAGGACTGCTCTTTATGGAGAAAAGCTGGGACACGGCCTATCTGTGGGAAAACGCAGAGGCTGCACTGGCATATATCGAAGCCTATACAGACACCAAAAATCAATCGTATCTTGCCGATGCACTCACAATCCTTCGGGCTATAGCCAAACATCATCACGGACAATACGGATTCCTGACGGAAGGAGTGGACTGGAACAATCATGTTGGCAAGCAGCATCATTTCAATGAGGTTGAGTACGGGGACATACAATATACCGAGCCTCTTTTGAATAACCTGCATATCGTAGAGCCCACTTTGCTGGCAATTAAACTCGAAAGTACGGCCCGCAAAGCCCAAAAACCTTAATCGTAATTATCTTAAAAAGAGAGGAAATCAAAGATGAAAAGATTATGGATTTCTCCAATCGTAACCGCATGTATAGTCTGTGGCTTTCTTACAACGACTCAAAATCCCCTCGTTGCACAGAACAGGCAGCCGAAACATCTTGTTCCTTCAGACAAAAATCTCTCACAGGATGCGGTGCAGCTTCTTTTCGAGCGGGGCCGGCGAGAAGTCTATAGCGGCAAAGACCTTGAGACGATAGGCATGCCGGTCGGAGGTATCGCATCAGGGCAGCTCTATCTTCGCGGCGACGGAACGCCTGGCCTTTGGCAAATCTTCAACAAACACGTTTTCACAGGATACGGAGCGAATTGTTACCGTACTTACAGGCCCGACTCGCCGGTGGACTCCGGCTTTGCCGTGATTGTAAAGCAAAACGGCAAAACATTTGCCAGGACTTTGAACCAGGATTTCGGTAAAGTGGAATTCACAGCCCTTTACCCCATTGCTAACGTTCGCTACCGTGAAGATGGATTCCCTGTAAGTGTTTCACTGAAAGCTTATTCACCTTTTATTCCGCTCAATGCGAAAGATTCCGCCCTGCCTGCAATAATATTCCGTATCAGCGTTCGAAATACATCAACCAAAAAACTCTCTTTCAGTCTCTTAGGGTGGCTTGAGAACGCCGTTCTCGTTGACTCGGCAACGGCGGTGCATGCTCTTCGTCGAAGCCGAATTGTCAATGAAAGGCAGCGGACACTGATTGTTCACACCGCAGAGAAGGCGCCGGTGCCCAAAGGAGCTGTAGAGCCTCGTCCTAAAATCGTCCTGACCGATTTCGA
>Ga0114922_10005134_pt1 | contig 12109 bp, 10 predicted proteins | sample AartaG_FD_100975 | JGI IMG/M metagenome (GOLD analysis project Ga0114922, IMG submission 100975) | Deep subsurface microbial communities from Aarhus Bay to uncover new lineages of life (NeLLi) - Aarhus_00045 metaG | ecosystem: Environmental > Aquatic > Marine > Oceanic > Sediment | place...
AAGGCTCTTAGCGGAAGCAATATCGTCAAGATAGTGCCTTCCGCTAACGGCAGTGCTAGCGAGGCGCAGGCTGCTGCTAAAAGGCTGAAGGTAGTTTGTGGAGCTTGTACCAGCTACCTTGAGGACACGGCATGGATTGGCGATAAGACGCCGATGACCCTTGCCGAAATCAGAGTATGTCCAGATAACAGCGTCAAGCCAAATCTCGGAAGTCTAGAGCTATCAGAGGCAATCAGCAGAGTGCTTCCCTTTACCGCTAAGGATGAACAGAGACCAGTTCTCCAATGCGTTCTCTTTAGGGCGAAGGAAGGCAAGCTGTCTTTGGTTGCCAGCGATGGCTTTAGACTGGCGACTGTTACACTGGACTATGACGATGGCGAGGGCGAGGTGCTAGTCCACAAAGACGAGCTAAGAGGCATAGCCAATGCCTTACGCAAGGCAAAGCGGGTAAGGCTAGGCTTTGAGGCAAGCGGTGATACTCTTGATGGTATGAGCTTGATAGTTGATACCGAAGCGATACGCTATCAGTGGCGTGGCGCTGAGGGACAATTCCCTGACTATCAGAAGGTCATACCGACGGAGTTCAACACCGTAGCACACTTTGACACCATCGAGGCTGTCAAGGCTGTTAATTCCTTCAAGGCCTTGTCGGACAATCCCAAAGACTATCCCATAGACCTTACCATTGGCGAAGGCAAGATAGTTATGGCTAATCCTGATGAAAAGGGAGAGGCTATAATCCCTGCTGACACCGATGGACAGGGTTCTGTGAGGGTAGATGGGAGATACTTAGCCGAAGCTCTCAAGGCTTGCGGTGGTATGGTGGACTTCAAGCTCGTCAATGCCTATTCCTCAATGCTCTTTGCCAATGACGGCTATCAAGTGGTAGTGATGCCCTTGATGACTCCAAAGGCAAATGAAGCGATGGAGCGAGACAGGCAAGCCAAAGACCAGGCCGAAGCGCCAGCGGAAGCTAAAGCGCCAGCTGAAGCTGAGGTAATAGCCAAAGCTGAGGAAGTAGTAACGAAAGCGAAAAAGGCGAAGCGTAGCCGTAAGAGAGAACCAGTAGCCGTAGCATAAGAGCGTTTGACCGAACACAACCACGCACAAAGAGGCGGCGGTAGCCGCCTTTTTGTGCCTAATTTTTTGTAGAAGGGGTATTTCTACCCTTTGCGGTGGAAATGCCCCTTTTTTGTGTGCGTGGCTAGGGCAAGAAAGGGGGACAAATGAAGTGCCAGTTCTGCGAGCAAGACGCCCCTGGCCTGATAAAGCTGCGTCTTTACACACCGCAAGGAATCTGGGCCTGCGAGGAGTGCTATAAGGCGATAGACGAGCATCGCCACAAGCCTTACTCAAAGATAATGGACAAACTAGCTCTGGTTGAAGCTGGCTACCTTGTCAATCGGAAGCTGGCAAGAAACCGTATATAGGCTGGGCCGGGATAAGGTGCGAACGAACAGGGTTGAGGTTAACTCCTCGACCCTGTTTTTTTGCCTTGGAAGTCACATTCTACGCTATTGTGACCTACTCAGCAAAGCGAGTTGATCCGCAACAATCCAAGGCGAAGTCAGTTGCCGATGCGGAACGCAGCTCTACGTCACGGCGAGACCACTGATCATGCTGCCCCCCAACCATCCGGTTCATGAGCTTAGCTAGGCGACCATGCTATCTCAAGGAGCTTCTATCCCCACCGTTCCTTAGTTAGGAACTGGATCCTCTATGGTTCGTCCCATAATTCCTGTCCTGATAGCTCACTGAACCGTCGGTCACCTGCACCCGAGGCTAGAATACCAGCAATACTAGCTTAAGAAGTGGTATCCCTCGTGGGGACATATCATGCAACTAAGCGGTCCCAAGAGAAATCACCTGGCCCATCATCCCAGCCTCAAGGAGTCATCGCGTTATGGGGAACTCTATTTAATATTAAAGAGTCTTTTAGCATTACCGCAGAAAATCTGCTCTTTCTCCTGTTCTGATATATCCAGGCTTTTGATGTATTCCACCCCATTTAGCACCCAATCCAATCTGACCGGGTAACTGCTGCCATAAAGGATATGGTCAGCCCCGAACTCTCTGACTGCGCACTCAAGCTGAGATTCACTCCAGGCCAGCGGGGTTGTAATATCAAAATACAAATTGTTGCGGAAGAAATCTTTGTATTTAGTGACCTGGGGTGAATCTCTCGATCTCTTCTCTTTCTTTGGATTTCCGTAGAAGGATCTGTTCAGTGAAGCCAAAGATACCGCCTCCCAGCATCGTATGAATCATCTTCAAATTGGGACATTCTTCAAAAAGATCGCTGAAAAGCTCCCGGCCCACTGCTGTCATCTGATCTATGCAGCGCCCCATGGAACGGCGAAGACTATTGTACTCATAGAGGCTATGATACTCCACAGGTAATGGGGTATGATGAACTACCACCGGCACTTTGAGTTCATTGAGTTTCCTGAAGTAAGGCCTGAACAGGGGGTCATCTAAATATAGATTTCCGTAATGGGCTGCCATTTCGACACCAACGAAACCCAGGTTTATCCAGACATCTTTCCAATTCCCGGAGACAGCCATTATCGCCCCAGGGTGGGACGGCGGCCAGAGCCAGGAATTTATCTGGACGCTCGTTCACAACTTTAGCCATACTATCATTAACCTGACGGCACATCTCCAGAGTCAGCCATTCCTCCCAGCAAGGCGTTCTTAATATTGCTTTGTCCAGGCCAGCTTTTTCCATAATATCCAAACGAGCTTTTGCATCTACATTATTCAGGCTGAAATTCAGATTTGCATAACCCCTAGGTTTCTCGATCACGATTTGCTTCTTATCAGTCCCTGGTACAGTGACCAGTTTGGCAAATTCCCCGTAAGCCTGGGGCGGTTGTCGCAGGAATAGCTCCAAGAGAGCCTCATCCCGGAAAATGTTCTCCGGCAGTGCATGCATATTAATATCAATAATCATGTTTGAAACCTCCGATTATCAATAATATCGGGGACACGGACAAGCTTAGTATGAATCAATAAACAGAGGATGCCTATAGGGAAGGAGAATAGATCTACCTGGGAACACAGTATACATCGTTCATTCCTCAGACTTCACTGGCACAAGCAGATTTCCGTGTCTCCGCAGTTAAGTACCGTCATTCCTCCCTCTGATGTAATCATTATCTCGAATTTGAGGTCTGTCGCTACGCGAGCCACCTTTGCGGTATTTCTCGTCTATCTCTCACCATTGTAACTAGCGTATTTGGTAATCCTGGCCAGCGCAGCCACGCCTCTTTTTGCATCGCCAAACGTAGCAACGTTGTTTTCTCCCAAGAAGGCATACTCTTCAGCTGCAAACTCTGGTAGCGCGAACAATGTTACAGCCAGCGGCTTCTGAATTGTATTTGCTGCTTCCACAATGCTCTGTGTACATGGCCGGCCGGGATCGCTGATTGCCAGAAGCATGTCGACATTCTCGTCCTCGCTCAATATCTTTAGCGTTTCCCCATAGAGGTTTGGAGCGACTAGTGTAGCCACACCGATATCGGTGGGGTTACCGACGCTTGTACCTACTGGCGGCAACAGGTGCGTCAGCCTTTCCAAAGTCGCATCTGATAAGCGGGCCATTTCAAGCCCCAGTTCAATGCAATTATCTGTAGTGCCAACGTTGGTTCCTCCCATTCCAGCCACAACGGCGATCCTTTTGCCCTTGGGCAGTGGCAAATAGTAAAGGCAGAAAAGACAGTCTACGATTTCCTCGAAGCTACGGACGCTAATTATCCCAGCTTGTTCGAACATAGCCTCCCACACGGATTTCGCCCCAGCCAGAGCGCCAGTATGCGACATAGCAGCCCTGGCTCCGAGTTCAGTAGCACCACCCTTCCATACGATAATAGGTTTTTCCTTTGAGATGCCACGGGCCAGCTCGAAGAATCGCCTGCCATCTTTGATACCTTCTAGATATGAGATAATGATCCTTGTCTCTCTGTCTTGCCCAAAATACTCTAGGAAGTCTACAGCGTTCAAATCACATTCGTTGCCACAGCTTACTACTTTGCTGAATCTAATACCTTTTCTTGTCAGAATATAAGTAAGGTAATCAACAAAAGAGCCGCTATGTGAAAAGGAGCCTACAGTGCCGCCCTTCGTCGTTATGTCATGCATCAGCCCTTGAGGAAATGTCAGCAATTTAGAAGTTGGACAGTAGATACCTATTGAGTTGGGACCGATAACTCTGATGCCTTTGGAGCGAGCAACCATGCAGATCTGCTGCTCGATCTTCTTTCCTTCAGCTCCTTTCTCACCAAACCCGGCTGTGAAGACGATAACGCCCTTCATTCCTTTTTCAGCACAATCTTGAACTACTTGCAGCGTGCTATCTGGCGGGGTCATGAGAATAGCGATATCTACGTCATGGGGAATATCCTTTATGCTCTGATAGGCTTTTAGGCCCAGCAGCTCCGTTTCACGTGGGTGAACCGGGTAAATCTCTCTGAAACCTATTCGAATGAGCCCCTCCAAAAACATCCGGCCGAAACTGCCCTCCCTGCTTGAAGCACCAACAATACTTAAAGATTTCGGATGGAATATCTGCTCGAGGTCTGACACAGTAGAACTCATGAATCACTTCCTCCTTGGAAACACGTATCATTCCGTTATTCGAGAATAGATTGATTCCGATTTCCCGGTACGCTTCTCCGAAGTTTCTGGCAACAGTGATTTAGTTTCTGTTCATTTCAGGCCCAATCGTAAGTGGGCAATCGATGGTCTGGCGCTACTCCCTTGATCTTGGACGTAAGCATGAGCCCACTATTAACTCTTGGCTCTAGCCTAACTCATTACCAGCTATCACCACGCTTACCGTTGCCGTCCCCGGTGCGCCACCCTGATTATGCGTCAAGCCCAGTCTTGGATTCTTCACCTGACGTTTATCACCCTTACCTTGAAGTTGCTTGTAGACCTCATACATCATTCTCAATCCGCTGGCACCGACTGGATGTCCAAAACATTTCAGACCGCCATCCGTATTGATAGGTAGTCTGCCATCCAGCGTGAATGTCCCAGCCTGAATATCATGTCTGGCCTGTCCGGGGGGGCTGAATTGCATATCTTCGTAAATAGTCAGCTCTGTAATAGTGAAACAGTCGTGAACCTCGGCACAACTCAGCTCTTCCCTGGGATTCCCTATCCCGGCCTCTTTGTACGCAGCTACAGCAGCCCGCTTTGTCTCCTCCACGTGTGCGAAGTCATAATTCTGGCTCAAGAAACCTTCGCGCGGTCCCTGGCAAATAGTGGTAGCCTTTATGTAAATAGGGTCAGGCCTAAATTTCTTTGCCATGTCAGCACGAGTCACGATGGCTGCTGCCGCCCCATCGCTAACGCCGCAGCAATCGAACAGACCCAAGGGGTAAGCTACAATAGGAGCATTCATTACCATTTCCAGCGTAATCTCCCGCTGAAAATGAGCGTTAGGGTTAAGAGAACCGTTGTGGTGATTCTTGATCGCTATCTGTGCCAGCAGTTTCTTCCCCTCTTCCACACTTAATCCATGTTTAGCGAAGTATCCGGTTGCCATCATAGCGAATTCAGCTGGCGGTGTATCACTAGACACCCGATAGCTCCAGGTGGCAATCGGCCGCACTTGGGGTAGTCCCATAAAACCGGTATCCTTTAGTTTTTCTGCGCCCACTGCCAACGCTATGTCAACGACTCCTGAAGCTACTGCATAGCAAGCACCTCTCAAAGCTTCAGAACCTGTGGCACAGGCATTTTCAACATGGGTAAACGGTATGTAGCCCAACTTCAATGGGCTTGCTGCAATCTGGGCTGTCTCTCCTGCCCAAACACTGCCCCACCATGCAGCTTGAATATCATCAGGGCCTACGCCCGCATCATCGTATGCCTCGTAGACAGCATCTATGATCATATCGTCTATGGTCTGCTCCCAATTCTCGCCGAATTTGATGCATCCCATACCTATAATGGCTACTCTGTCCCTAATACCTTCCATTCTATTCCGTCCTTTCGTGAACAATATGTCTCTATCTCGCGGGACGACATTTCCACCAGTAGTTGTAGATACCACCGACGTAGTAGAGCTTCCTGAACGTCGGCTCTGCGGACATTCCGACCTTACACTCGGTAGGGTCTCTATCAGTCATGTCCATAAGCATTCTGCCTCCTCCTTCGAAATCGAGTACTGCTACAGTGACTGGAGGATCGACAGTGGCCATAAGATGGTCATGACAAAATGAGAAAACCTTGGCATTTTTCTCAGAAAACAAATAGTACTCGAAGTTGTCCTTGGCGCGACAGTTTACGCATACCCTCTGAGGGGGATATTGTGGGGTCCCACAGTTCTTGCACTTGGTGCCCCTTAGCCGTAATTCCTTTTCGTTTTCCTTCCACAGTGCTTGAGGCCCGGGCAAACGATACTCTATGGGGGGACGTGCCGATGGCTGTACGGTTACCAATTCGCGCCAGCGCAAGTACCGATTGTAGTTGCTGAGCATCTTCTTTGATGCCATGAATCCGGTGATTCCCATCCTGCCTTTGATTTTGGCTTTCTTTATGTCATCGGTAATCTTAAGGCTGAACACATCACAGCCGTTTCCATACGCAACAAGCATGATTCTGTTGGTGGCTACGGCTTCTTCCAGAGACTGTACTAGGCTCATCATGGGCATGGCCGAGCCGGCATCTCCGACATTGGAGAATAGCGTATCCTTTGATTGAGTTTTGGGGTCGAATCCCAATTTCTTGACCTGCGCACCTACCTGTCGCTGACTGGGAACATACAAAATACAGGCGGAGAAATCTTTCGACGTTAAATTGAATTTCTTCAGTGCGCCAGAAACTGCCGCCGGGACTACCTTGCTATAGCCCTCGTCTACAATGAACCTATCCTCGGCGGAACGTACAAAAAGGTCCCTGTCCGATCTCCAGAAGTCCTGAAGCTCTTCATAAACAGAATGACTACCTTCAACTTCGGCAATTAGTGATTCGCTTCCTATCAGAACTGCAGCCGCACCATCGCCGAAACTGATCTCGTTGGCCCCGGCAGGGTAGCCTAATCTCATTTCAGAAGCAATTACCAGAATGTGATTGGCCGAGCCACTTCTAATGGCATCCACAGCGGCTCTCAGAGCATTAGTTCCACATCTCAAAGAACCGCTGAAATCCATTGTGACTGATTCTCTATTCATTCCCAGGACCATAGCTATGGTGGCAGCAGTTTGCTTGTCCCTGTACGGCGACGTGGTAGAGGCAAAAAACAGTCCATCAACGCCATCAACCTTGATTCCCTTGAGACAATCCCTGGCTGCTTCTACAGCCATAGTCAGGCTATCTTCATCATAATTGGCTACAGCTCTTTCGCCTGGCGCTGCTGGAATATCCCAGGCGCGGCCTATATCAGCTCGATTCAGACGATAGAGCGGAATGTAGGCACCGTACGAAGTTATTCCTACCATAATAGTTGTCCTTTCGAGAAATGAAAGCCAGATTCTGATTGAATACCCGAAGCTATAGTCTGGTCACGTAGTGTCTATCTTGCCACTTTGAAAATCTTACCAGTAGACACTTTGACGACGATTAGACCTATCACCGAGTTATCCGTCAAAGTCGTTATCGCATCTCAGGGTGACGTTCCTTCACATTCTAGCACAGTACACAAGTATGAATCACCTTCTGAAGGGGTCCGACCAAGAATGCTTTCGCTCCTGCCAAATCATGCTTCACCGGCGATTTCAATCTACTATTGTGCGCGCTTATCAAGGCGGCAAGCGAAATTGACAATGAAGGAGCCTGAGTATACCATAGCGAAAGTATCTGATATCGGAAACCATAGCCCTAAGCACATTAAGAGAAGCCAGAGATGTTCATGTGTAAATATGGCTTGCCAGGCCAAATCAAAATAGGAGGTAGCTCAGAATGAACGAGCCCGCAAATTCGACTCCGGCTGCATGGAAGAGTGGGAGTCTATCCTACGGTTCTGGTCTGACGCTTGATGTTGCCAAGAAGATGCTAGAAGCGGGCGAGAAAGAAGCGGAGAAACAGGGTGTGCCTATGTCAATAGCTATTAGCGATGCCGGGGGTAATCTGATAGCCTTTAGCCACATGGACAACGCTGCGTTGTTCAGCATACAGATTGCCCAAGACAAAGCGTTTACGACAGTATTTGGGAAGATGCCTACCGGGAGCTTTGCCAGCCAGTATTGTGCGGGGGGACTGGTCCCTCTCTTCTTCCATGAACGGTGGATTACATTTCCAGGAGGGTTTCCGATCATAAGGAACGGAATGATATTAGGAGGCATCGGGGTAAGCGGAGGAATTATCGAGGACGTCTACGTGGCCAGGGCGGCTCTGCAAGCAGGTGGTTTCAGTTCCGACGCAGTAGATGCAGCCATCACGGCTACGCTTGGGGATGCCCAGAAGAAATAGAAGGCCCACCTGGGAAGAAACACTCACACTTCTCTTCTGTTAGCCTACTGCAAAGCTACCTGCAAAAGAGGCTGCCCCGAATCACCACCCCATAGGACCTCCCACCCAGGTATTTCAGTTGAACGTTGGCCCCTCGAAAGCTGTCACAGGCCAGCTATTCTCTGTTCAGTCTTCTCTTGTACCGATGTTGCTCCCACTCAGATGGATATTTACGATTGAGTATGCTCCAATAACTGTGTGTAGACAGAGCACTGCGGCTCTGTTTCACAAAACCGTTACAGTCAAGCACTGAATAGGTATAACCTCTATCTAATACTTCTTTCATTATATCCTCTACCAGTCCTCCATCGTCCATAACCGGATAGAATGCCTGGTAAAGTTCGACGTTGCCAAGGGCCTTCTCTATCCTATTGAGTTGTGCTTCACTGACAATTTCAACCTGACAGATATCAAGGTGCCTAACACCGATATCCTGGATAATAGGCAGCATCTCAAATAGCTTCCCTCGATGAGGAGGCCAGGATGGGGTCTCAACTGTAACCACAGGGATATGCTTGACCGCCAGTCTCAAGTTGTCATACACAGTATCGGAGAAATTCGTCGCTCCCAGATGAACTCTAACCTCATCAAAGCCCGAATCTTTGAGTCTTAATATATTGTCCAGATTCAACAAGGTCCCATTGGTATAGACTTTGGCCCATCCCCTCGTTCCCATAAACGGGTCAACTACATGCCTGAAGAATCGCATGAATTCTTCGAGGATCGAAATATAGAACAGTGGTTCGCAAACGCCGGTAAATTCGTAGTATTGCATCTTGGCATCGGTAGTGATCATCTGCCTCTCTTGTGCCAGATACTTCTGTATTATGCCTTGCCATTCATCCCCCAGATTGAATCCTTCCGGCAGCATATAGTCCTGCCGAACTATGTGAGGTTCAAAACAATAGACGCAATCTCTATTACAAACGTCCGGTAGTCCTACATCTCTCCCCAGCAGAAACGCACGATGATATGCGTCTGAATGAAAACATCCATAGCACCCGGGCGAAATGTCTTCTCCTACATAGGCACAGCTTCCATGGCATGCGAATTTCAGCCCTTTGAGTTTCTCCTGCCTTTCAATCTTGTTTTTGTAGGCTTCTTGAATTGGAGTGATTCTTATCATTGCCTGGTCCTGCGTTATTTGAGTGAGCTGGAGGATAACAAATCTGAGAATAGACAGTCATTCAGCAACAGCGACGAATCCTGCATACTTACACCAAGGCACAGGGATGCTAGGAACTGGCGACTCTATTATGTTGTAGCTTGGCTGCAGAATACTCTCTCTTCACACCTTCTCATCAATATACAGGAATTTGGCAGGGTTTGTCTGAATCATTGTCTTGATGTCGTCTTTCTTAATGCCAAAGTGTATCATTGCACGAACAAGCATTCGCCAGCAGTCGAGAGCGTCGCCGAAGAAGGGTTGGCCACCATCGGTGCAGGGAATGACATAGTCCGGCCCGACTTCCGCCATCCACCCAAGACCCTGGTTCGGGTCAATCATAGGCCAAATAATGCTGGGCAGGACTTTGTTACCATCTACCTGTAAGTAGCAGCCAAGACGAATCAATTCTCTGTATTGCTGGATTGTGGCGCGCTCCGGCATCGCAGCCCATGGAGCTGCATGCATCCAGAGCAGATGAGCACCAACCTCAGAGGCATATTGCGCCAGAGGCAGGATACGATCGTACGTCATGGCCGCGTGTCCCGTCATCACCGGTATCTTATATTGAGCGCAAAGCCGTATGACCTCTTTCACTTCACTATCCAGTTTGCCATGCTCATCGAACATGCGGAGATCCGGACCGCAGTTCTTGCCTCCATAGGTTTGGCACCAGAATAGTACGGCCCCAAGATTGGGATATTTATCTATTAAGTGTATCTGGTCAGGATGATGACTCCACGCCAGTATATGGGCTCCCAGACACCGGCAAGCATACTCAAGCTGACCATCACTCACCATTTCATCTACTCGCTGCTGAGCAGCCCAGGCTTGCCCTACGGTCGGGAAGAAATGGTCCTGGCTAATGAAGGCGCGCATCTTTGCTTTGGAAGCCTTAACAGCGTATTCGTTTATGTCATTCGCCCTGGGCACGTAGTCCGGGTAGAGGCGTACCTGAGTGTCTATGGAGTTTTCCACGAATTCATCTTCGACACCCATGTAGATATCATAGAACATTTCATAGATGAAATGACCGACCTGACCCGAACGCCCAGCCTTTCGAATGTCCCAAAGTCTATCGTAGGTCCACTTCGCCGGGAAGTCTGCCTTTGCCACTCCTTCCTTGCTGACCGCCCTATAAGTGTCTATAGCCTCTTTCGGCGGAGCGTTAAATCTCTCATGATGATCGCGTTCCTGTTCGAACATCTTTGGATTGTAAGCTTTTCCTGGCATTTGGTTTCCTCCTTAAGTTTTTGGCCTTTCTCAATCAGTAGTTTATTGCCACCTGGGGCTCGCTACCAGGTTGTCGTGCCACCATCAACATAAATAATCTGTCCAGTAACAAAATCAGATGCTTTAGAAGCCAGAAAGACTGTCGGGCCAATCACATCTTCAGGAAACCCCCAACGACCCAGTGGGATGCGGGCCCTCATTGTTTTGGCAAACTCAGGATTGGCTAAAGCTTGTCGCGTTAAATCTGTCTCAATCAGCGTAGGAGCGACCGCATTGACAAAGATATTATACTTTGCCCACTCGCAAGCCAGTGTACGAGTAAGCGTATCGACAGCTCCTTTACTGGGACTGTACGCCACTGCACCTGATGGAGCTCCATATCTGCCGCGCACCGAAGACACATTGACTATCTTGCCGCTCTTCTGTCTTATCATGACCCGTCCCACCGCCTGGCAGCAGATAAAGGTACCGAAAGCATTGTAGTCCATGACCTTTTTCCAGTCTTCCAGCGGAATGCCTTCAGCCGAATTGCGAATGTTAATGCCGGCGGCATTGACTAGAATATCAACGTGCGAGAATTCCTTGACCACACGATCAACCATGTCCTTCACTGAACGTTCATCAGTTACATCAGAGGCAACCGCCAGAGACTTCTTGCCCATAGCCTCGATCTCCGCAGCTACAGGCTCGAGTTTGCTCAGCGTACGACTTGTTACGACTACATCTGCGCCATGCCTTGCTAGACCTATGGCCAATGCATTGCCGATACCCCCAGCACCACCAGTAACAATACCCACCTTTCCCGTCAAATCAAAAAGGTCAGCCATTATCTCCTCCTTTCGCTCATGAAAAGCCACATCTTTAGAAATTAACCTTGTCCAGTCCCTTTAAGCCCAGCATCTGTCTTGCTTCGTCAGGCGTTGCCGGGACTATGCTCATGTGTTCTGCCATGGCAACAACTCGGGCTACCTGTTCAGCACTACCTCTTGCGAGTCTACCATATCCGGCCCACAAGCTGTCTTCCATACCGACCCGAACGTGACCGCCTAAAGCCAGTGTAATCGCAGCGATGGGGATCTGATCTTTCCCTACGGCAGCTACCGACCAGGTAAAATCACCCAGTACTTTTCGTGCATGCTCAAATACAAAAACGAGAGTACCGGGCGTTGCTGACATCCCACTCAGTCCACCCATCACAAACTGAACGTGCAGTGGCTTGGAAACATAGTTCCGCATTACCATGAACTCGACTGC
>Ga0114922_10005135_pt1 | contig 12108 bp, 12 predicted proteins | sample AartaG_FD_100975 | JGI IMG/M metagenome (GOLD analysis project Ga0114922, IMG submission 100975) | Deep subsurface microbial communities from Aarhus Bay to uncover new lineages of life (NeLLi) - Aarhus_00045 metaG | ecosystem: Environmental > Aquatic > Marine > Oceanic > Sediment | place...
AAGATACCGAATACGATCCAGAGACAGGAGAGCTTACCTGTGGAGCGGACATGACTGATTATAAAACATACACCTCTGCGGATATGCCCTTAGTAGATGATATTCAAACGTTTTTTGCCACCACCTATGAACCGTCCGGGCCTTTGGGGGCAAAAGGGGTTGGAGAGGCTGCCAATAATTGTACAGCCGGGACAGTAGCTAATGCCATCTATAATGCTCTCGGAGTCCGCTTCAAGGAGGCTCCCATAACCCCGGAAAAGGTTCTGGCTAAATTGAGAAAAAATTCCTGAACTGAATGAGGGCAATAATGGCCGTGAATACGAGAATTTTAAAAGCAGAGTTTGAATACTTTACACCGGATAATTTCCACAAGGCGTTACAACTCCTTGACCAATATAGTCCCGATGTAAAGGTGATTGCAGGCGGGACAGATCTTCTGATCCAGATGAAGAAAGAGGTGATATCTCCACGTTATCTGATAAATATTATGAAGATATCCGACATGAGCTTCATAAAAGTAAAAAATGGATGGCTGCGGATTGGTGCGGCGACCAAATGGCGTGAAGTCGTGGAGTTTTGTGCCAAGGACCGGAAATATGCTGCCCTCTATGAAGCGTCTAGCTCGGTGGGTAAAGTTCAGGTTCGGAACATGGGAACTATAGGGGGTAACCTGTGTACAGCATCGCCAGCGGCAGATTCTGCTCCAGCGCTTTTGGTTTTCAATGGCCGGGTGAAACTCGCCAACATGCAGAGAGAAAGGATTCTAAATCTTAAAGATTTTTTCAAGGGCGTCAATGTGACGGCCATGACATCCAATGAGATCATGACCGAAATACAGATTCCATCGATTCAAAACGGAATGGGAAGTGCTTTCATGAAAACAACAAGGGTTGGTGCAGACATCTCAAAGATAAATTGCGCCGTGGCTGTGGAACGCCAAGGGGATCTCTGCACTTCCTGCCGGATCGGTATAGGGGCTGTTGCTCCTGTCCCGATGAGGATTCAAGAAGCCGAGAGAATCGTTGCTGGCAAAAGAGTTGATACTTCCCTGGTTGAGGAGATGGGGCAAAAGGCCATCGAGGAGATCAAACCCATAACAGATATACGATCCACCACTGAGTACAGGAGACAGGTAGCCTCCATTTTGTTGAAGGATGTTTTTTGGAAGGCCTGGCAGCGTGCCGGAGGAAAGGAATAATGAAAAAGAAGACAGTACACTTCACCGTAAACGGTGAACCACATGAAGTCCTGGTTGAATCGAATGCCCTTTTGATCAATGTATTAAGAGATGAACTGGGATTGACTGGTACCAAATACAGCTGTGGCACAGGAGAATGCGGGTCGTGCACCGTTTTGGTGGATGGGGAACCGGTGTTGAGTTGTCTCACCTTGGCCGTTGCAGTAGACAGGACAGACATTGTCACTATCGAGGGGTTGGCCGAGCCGGATGGGACTCTTGATCGTGTTCAGGAGGCCTTTCTGGATCATGGTGCTATTCAGTGCGGCTTCTGCACGCCCGCAATGGTAATGATGGGCAGAGATCTGTTAAACAAGAACCCTAACCCCTCTGAATCAGAGATCCGGGAGCACATCAAGGGGACCCTGTGCAGATGTACCGGGTATACCAGTATCGTGAGAGCCATCAGAAGCTGTAGCAAGTAACCAAACAGTGTGCAGAGGACTTTATACTGAGAGGATTTTGAACAGAGGGCGCGAGGTCACAAATGGACGAAATGGAACACCTAAATCCGAAAGATCTAGAAGAGGTTTTTAGGGCTATCAAGGAAACAAAAGGTCAGGCGAAGTTCATCGCTGGTTGCACGAATGTCATCCCTAACATGCGTGCAGGGGTAATATCACCGGAGCTTCTCATTGATCTCAGCGGTCTCGAGGATCTGGCCCATATAAGGGAAGAAAATGGGTCTATAGCAATAGGAGCGTTAACAACTATCTCCGAGGTGGCCGCATCCGGGCTAATTCGCAACCAGAGCCCGATCCTCTCCTCTGCGGCCGGCAGTTTGGGGAACCCCTTGACAAGGAATCGAGCTACCATTGGAGGAAACCTTGCCGATGCCTCCCCGGCTGCGGACATGGCACCTCCATTGCTGGCAATGGAGGCCTCAGTTCACACCGAGCGCACTGGAGGAAGGGGTAGAAAAATCTCTCTGGACAAGTTTTTCATTGGGCCACACCAAACGGTATTGGAAGACGATGAGATAATCACTCAGATCACCTTTTCCAAGCCAAAGGATCCGGCAAATGGTAGCTATATCAAACTGGGGTTAAGGGACTCCATGGCGATATCTGTGGCGAGCGTTGCTGTAATGCTTGAAATGGAAGGAAAGGTGTGTCGGAAGGGTAGAGTAGCCCTAGGGTCTGTGGCACCAACGCCAATTCGGGCATACCATACGGAACAGCGTCTTGAGCAAGGGGAGATCGACGGAAACACGGTCGAAGAATGTTCTGCTATTGTACAAAAGGAAATTTTCCCTATAAGTGACATCCGAGCTACAGATAAATATCGAAACTCGATAACGTCGGTATTGCTCAAAAGGGCAATTCTGCAAGTCCTGGACGGAGGCGAGAGATGAAAACCTACCTCATCGAAATCACATTAAACGGGGAGAAGCGAAAGGTGGAAGTGACCACCCGGGAGACACTTCTTGATGTTCTCCGAAACAAACTTGACGCAACTGAGGTAAAAAACGGCTGCGGTAAAGGCGACTGCGGTTCCTGTGCTGTCATACTTGATGGAAAAGCGGTAAACTCCTGCCTTACCCTGGCCTTGCAGGCAAATGGTAAGGAAGTGGTCACCCTCAAAGGCATAGGAAACGAAGAAAAACCCCACCCCCTTCAGAAAAGCTTTGTTGAGCACGGGGCCATTCAGTGTGGGTTCTGTACAGCCGGGATGGTCGTATCTGCCAAGGCACTCTTAGATCAGAACCCAAGGCCTAGCCGCGATGAGATCAGGGAGGCTATCTCCGGGAACCTCTGCCGCTGCACCGGATACAAGAAAATCGTGGACGCTATTCAAGACGCAGCCCTTGAGGGTAAATCGTAGAATCGGAGGAGATTGATCGTGCCTGGCAAACCAAAAAAGGAAACGTTTTCGAAATCCAATTACCGAATCATAGGCAAGCCCATGCCCCGGCATGACGCCCGGGACAAGGTATTTGGAAAAACGAAGTATGCTGAAGACCATGCCATCCCTGGCATGCTTTACGGGAAGGTCCTCAGGAGCAAGTACCCAGCGGCAAATATACTATCCATAGATACCAGCAATGCGGAACGACTACCCGGGGTACAGGCAGTAATCACCGCCAAAGATATTCCCAACAATGAAAATGTTACTCGCTTTGGACAGACCCATAGCGTGGGAGGATTTGAAGGGCTTTACCGGGTTCTGGCCGACAAAAAGGTCAGATTTATGGGCGAAGCCATAGCCCTGGTAGCAGCGGAAACGCAGGATATAGCCGAAAAAGCGATAAAGCTGATCCTGGTAGACTACGAGGCTTTTTCAGGTGTATTCGACCCTGCTGAGGCAATGAAGCCAGGCGCCTATCAGGTCGGTGAGTCAGAAAGTAACGTCATCTGCTCCTACAAGGTAAGGAAGGGTGATGTAGGAAAGGGTTTTTCACGCTCCGATGTAATCGTTGAAAACACTTACCGGGTCCCCTTCCAGGATCATGCATATCTTGAGCCAGAATCCGGAGTTGCCTGGATAGACGATGATGGGGTCATCACCCTCCAGGTTTCGACCCAGGTAATCGAGCATTTCAGGGAAATTGCTGAGGTGCTGGGGCTTCCCCATAACAAGGTTAGGGTGATCGGTACCATGATAGGAGGTGGGTTTGGTGGCAAGGAAGACATCACGGTAGAAACCTATCTTGCCCTCCTTACCTGGAAAACCAACAGGCCGGTGAAGCTCACCTATACACGGGAAGAATCAATACTCTCTCACAGCAAGCGCCACCCATACATCATGAAATACCGGACAGGGGCCACAAAGGATGGGAAGCTGATAGCCCTCGAGGCGGAGTTGATCTCTGACGCCGGGGGGTATATCTATTTGAGCCCCTGGGTGCTCCTTTACTCGACAGTGGGTGCCACAGGGCCCTATGACATTCCCCATGTCAAGGTCGACAGTCATACGGTATTGACCAACAACACATTCTCGAGTGCTTACCGGGGGTTTGGAGTGCCTCAGGTATGTTTTGCCTACGAGTCCCAGATGGACGAGTTGGCTAGTCAGCTCAATCTCTCACCTTTGGAGATTCGGAAAAAGAACTATTTGCAAAAAGGGAGAGCCTTGGCCACAGGACGGGTGCTGGATCACTACGTGGCATTTCCTGAGACAGCTGAGAGCGCCCTGGCTGCCTTAGGGGAACAGTCGAGGTCAAAATCGTCTGCCGAAAGAATTGGCCGGGGGATAGCCTCCAGCATGACGAGCTATGGACGGATGGTCTTTCTCCACGACACTTCCCGGTCCTACGTCAGCATTGAGATGGATGGGAGCGTTACGGTCAGGTGCGGGGTCCAGGACCTTGGGGGCGGGCAGGCATCTTCTCTGGTGCAGATAGCTGCCGAAGTACTGGGTGTTCCCATGGAAGACGTTAGGGTATACATTGCGGACACGGCATTGACTCCCCTGGCAGGGACTACAACGGCTACACGCCAACTCTACATGTCGGGCAATGCCACACTCAAGGCGGCGAGGGAAGTGAGGAAAAGAATTCTGAGAAAGTCGGCCGAGATGCTGGAGGCGAGGCCCGAGGATCTGGAATTGTGGGACAGAAAAGTTGTGGTCAAGGAGGCACCGGATCGGATTATTTCATTGGCTAGTGTGGTGAAGGCCTGTGCTTCGGATGGGACCCAGCTCTACAATGTAGCGCAGTTCAATGCCCCTTTTAGGGAATTGATCGACTTTAAAACTGGTCAGGGTCAGGTCTTTCCGGATTTCACCTTTGGTTCTCATGCCGCAGAGGTTTCGGTGGATATTGAAACAGGAAAGATCAAGATCCTCAAACTTGTGGCCTGCTATGATGTGGGACAGGCCATTAATCCCCTCAGTGTAGAGGGCCAGCTTGAGGGGGGAACTGTCCAGGGGTTGGGCTATGCCCTGACCGAGGAGATAATCCTTGACAAGGGGGTTACCCTCACCCCATCCCTTTCAGAGTATCTTGTTCCCACGTCTCTCGACGTGCCGGATGTCCAAGCGATTGTCTTGGGGTCAGGAGATGGTGTAGGTCCCTTTGGTGCCAAGGGAATAGGTGAGCCGTCCATGGTCTCTATCGCGCCTGCCCTTGCCAATGCTGTGTGTGATGCCCTGGGAGTCAGGGTTTTCGACCTGCCCCTGACACCGGTAAAGATCGTCAACGCTCTCAAAAAGAGTTAGTACCTCGCTTTTGTGCTATCACTTTGTAGATGTAAGTCGCTATGAATTTAAAACAAAGAGTCATGGCTGCTCTTCAAGGCAATCTGCCGGATCGGGTTCCTGCTTTTATTATGAGCAGACACTATTCTATGAGGTTAGCCAATCTTTCTTTTAAGTCCTGCCTTGAGGATTTTAGTGGTGAAAAATACGCGAAGGCACAGGCTGAGGCATATCGACTGTATGGTTATGACGGAGTGATGGATCTTGAAGGGGTTAATGCGGAGTCTGAGGCCTTTGGTAGTGTGCTAGCCATTTCTGAAGATGTAAGCCCGAGCGTAATCGTTCCACGAATCAAGGATATTGAGGAGATAGAGCATCTCGAAATTCCAGAGATAATGATCAAGGTAAATCAAATGGAAAGGGGGTGGTTATAGGGCCTGCTAAATCTATACCAGCTTAGTCTATTATAAACTCTATGGCACAAGAAAGGAGAAGAACCATGAAGACAAAGAATGTATTATTTATTGCAGTATTAGCCTTTTTGTTCATTGCATCTTTTGCAATTGCACCATCAGATGCAGCGAAGAAACCTTACAAGGTAGGCGTTGTTATTGAGGTAACTGGAGGGCTGTCTTTCCTTGGAGAGCCGGGTAAGAATACGGTCGAGATGATTGCAGAAGAGGTTAACAAATCAGGCGGAATAAACGGGCATCCGTTAGAGCTCGTCATTTATGATACTGTTGGACAGCCTACACGCGCTGTTACCTTAAGCCAAAAACTCATTAAGAGGGACAAGGTCTGCGCCATCATCGGGCCTATGTCAAGTGGTTCAGTTCTGGCCATGATTCCGATTATAGAGGAATCAGAAATACCACACATGGCACTTGGGGCGAGTAGAAAGATAGTTGAGCCGGTCAAAAAGTGGGTATTTAACACTGTCCAGACCGATACAAACGCAGGTGCTCGTATTTATGCCTACATGAGAAAATCTGGAATTAGTAAAGTAGGTATCATAACCGCCTCGACTGGGTTTGGGGACAGTGGTCGGGAGCAGCTACTTAAGATCTCATCTCAATATGGCATTAAGATTGTGGCAGATGAGAAGTTTGGTGGAAAGGATTCTGATATGACCGCTCAGCTGACACGGATTCAGAGAACAGATGCCGAGGCCTTTATCTGCTGGACTGTCGGCCCGACAGAGGCAATCGTGACTAAGAACTGGAAACAACTTGCCATGAAGATCCCTCTCTATCAGAGCCATGGTGCAGCATCTAAACAATTTCTCAAGATGACAGGAAAAGCCGGAGAGGGAATAATCTTTCCGGCACCGAAATTAATCGTTGCCGATCAGATACCGGCATCAGATCCCCAGAAGCCTATCCTAATACAATATCGCGACGCGTATGAAGCAAAGTTTAAGCATGACGTCAGCAAATTTGGTGCCAATGGCCATGATGCTATGCGCATAGTCATCGAGGCATTGAAAGCTGTAGGGCCAGACCGTGCAAAGATAAGAGACTATGTTGAAAATTTAAAGAATTATCTCGGTGTCGTGGGCAAATACACCTATTCTCCAACTAATCACAACGGGCTTACAAAGGATTACTTTGTGATGGTAGAGGTGGTAAAAGGGGACTGGAAGTTGCTTGAGTGATGTCACTGGTTGCATACGTTATTTTCCATCATAAGATTAAAATCTGGATTAGGGGATGCATGTTTCAAAAAACATGCATCCCGGGGCATTTCATCAAAGGTACTGGACTGCATCAAGCGCATGGCTGCAATTGGAGCATATTCTGAAACTATTGAAATTCTCAAGACATAACAAAAACTCTACAAGTGGAGTGGAGGCTTTTCATGAAACGTTTAGATGAACCCTACTATACAAAAGATATAACCAGCCCGTTGAAATGTTTTGATGAAAGGAACACAGGGTTTAGCAGGGCGGCTGATGAAGGTGATAAATATACCCTTATGCACGTAAATAGTGTGAAAAATATAGAAAAATTAATACCCGGGAAAACCATATTGGACCATGCTATGTGGGTGGCAGCTCGGACAGTAGATTATATATTGCGGAAAAATGCACTGGCGCGAGGTGGAGCCCCCATATACAATAAAGAGTATAGGCTAAAAAATCCAGATCCTGCTGCAATGACAAAAGTCATTAAAGAAATGGCCCGCTGGATTGGAGCCGATCTGGTTGGTGTAGCGAAACTCAACCCCCTGTGGATTTACACCCACTGGGGCACCCATAATGCCATGTACACGAATGCTGCCAAATCTGGTGACCCGATTGAAATACCGTCAGACTATGATAGGGTCATTGTCCTGATCAGTGAAATGGATTACGAACTTACTCGCCGGACACCTGCTGTAGAGCCTGCAACCGATATTGGGTATTCAAAAGCAGCGTGGAATGCGAGTTCTCTCGCAACCTTCATACGAGAGCTCGGCTACGGGGCTATTCCAGCTACGAATGAGTTAGGACTCAGTATCCCGATGGCAATAGACGCCGGGTTAGGAGAGTTGGGCCGCCATGGGCTTCTCATTACCCGTGAATTTGGAGCGAGGGTCCGAATAAGCAAGGTATTTACAGACCTACCTCTCGTGCCCGATTCTCCAATAGATATAGGCGTTCAGAAATTTTGCGAAAAATGCGGGCAATGTGCAAAGTATTGCCCCAGTCAAGCCATTATGTCTAACCCCAGAACAGATAAGGCGTGGGACAGGTCCAACTCTGAGGGTATTTTGAAATGGCCAATTCATGCTATGAAGTGCATGGACTGGTGGGTTAAGAATGGATCACACTGTTCGGTTTGCGTCAGGGTTTGCCCTTGGAACAAGCCAAACAATCTTTTACACAAATCTGTCAGGGTACTGGCAGAACGTGATTTGTTTACGCGGCTTTTGGTATTTTTTGATGAATTATTAGGCTTTGAGAAGCAAAGTAAAGGAAAAGGGTTCAGCTCATTTCAAGACCCATCCGTAATAAAAATACAAAACGGTTAAGCTAAAAGTTATCTATGATAATGTTACAGGATAATTATAGAGAGAGGGCATAACGTGACATTGTCGGCTCAAATATTTCAATTGCTGTTAACAGGGATTACTATTGGCAGCATATATGCAATGGTCGCTATTGGTTTTAATATAATATATAATACCACAGATGCTATGAATTTTGCCCAGGGCGAGTTTGTAGTGATTGGCGGCTTGTCAATGATTATGTTTCATGAAACCCTGGGCCTCAGCCTTTTCATCTCGTTTTTCATCTCTGTTGCTCTTGTTACCTTAGTAGGAATAATTTTTGAGAGGCTTACAATAAGTCCTTTGAAAAATCCCCCTCTTGTAACAGTAATCCTTATCACAATTGCGGTTTCGATTATTTTGAAGGGTCTCGCTATGATAACGTGGGGAAAGGACTCTCACCCTCTTGAACCCTTCTCAAGCGCAGAACCCATTCAAATAGGGGGTGCAGCTATACTCCCTCAAGCACTATGGGTAATAGGCATTACGTTGTTAGTGGTCCTCTTGCTGACCTATATGTTTAGATTCACTATGGTAGGCAAGGCCTTAAGGGCCTGTGCGATCAACCGTGATGCAACAAAGCTGATGGGAATTAACGCCAAGGCGATGATCACCTTAAGCTTTGCAATAAGCGGGGCTATTGGTGGTGTAGCCGGAATTATTATCACCCCCATAACACTTATGGAATATGATAGGGGTGCCATGCTTGGTATTAAAGGTTTCTCTGCTGCGATCGTGGGGGGAGTAGGGAATTCTACCGGGGCTGTGGTGGCAGGCCTCATGATAGGGATACTCGAATCTTTTTTTGCCGGCTTTATCTCCTCAGGTTATAAAGACGCCTTCGCTTTTTTAATAATGCTCTTAGTTCTTTTTGTAAGACCTGGTGGACTACTGGGAAGGTATGAGGTGGAATAAATGTCAAAGAAAAATTTCCTAGCATATGTGGTGTTTGCTATCGCTATCTTTTTATTCCCCGTGGTTGAGAGGGATGAATACTTTCTCACCGTTATGATTATTGTAGGTATAAATGTTCTTGTCACCCTAGGCTTAACCATGTTGATTGGGTTTGCCGGCCAACTATCTTTATGCCAGGCGGCATTTTACGGGATAGGGGCCTACACAACAGGTGTATTATCTACAAAATTTGGAATCAATCCTTGGATTTCGATTGTTTTTGCTATTTTTTTGGCGTGCTGTGTTGCGTTTTTTCTTGGTCTCCCCGCGTTGAAATTAAGGGGCCATTACCTTGCCATGGCGACCCTAGGCTTTGGTGAGATCGTAAACATTGTTTTCAAAGAGTTGGGGACCCTTACAGGTGGTCCCTCGGGGCTAACCGGGATCCCGCGGCTGACTCTGGCGGGTATATGTTTGGATACGGACCTGCGCTATTTTGTGTTTGTATGGTTTTTCGTGCTGCTTGTTATTGCCTTTCTAATGAATCTCACCAGATCGAGGGTTGGAAGGGGCCTCCTTGCATTAAAGCGCAGTGAAGACGCTGCTGGAGTGATGGGCGTCCCAGTAGCGAGGTATAAAATCGAAGTCTTTATGCTAGGCTCGGCCCTTGCGGCTTTGGGAGGAGCTTTCTATGCTCATTACGTAACCGTTATCAGTCCTGAATCCTTTGATGTATTTTTCTCCCTCGTTGTTGTAACCATGGTTGTGGCAGGTGGGCTGACCTATGTTTGGGGCAGTGTTATAGGGGCATTTTTTTTCACCATCTTACCGGAGGTACTTCAAGCGTTTGAAGACTATAGTATCGTCACATATGGCTCTATCTTGCTCTTTATTCTTATGTTTATGCCTCAAGGGATTGCAGGTATTATTGACTCAGGTATGAAGAAAGTAAAGAGAGCCTTTTCTTGAATCTGATTCATTCAATGCGGAGGTAAGTTTGCAAGAACCTTTATTGGAAGTGAACAATTTGAGTAAAAGTTTCGGTGGGGTGAAAGCCGTCTCCGATCTTTCTTTTACGGTCAACAGGGGACAAATAAAGGCGATGATTGGCCCGAACGGGTCCGGAAAAACAACGGTATTTAACCTGATTTCCGGCTTGCAGCACCCTGACAAAGGTGAAAAAAAGCTTAAGGAAAAAGTCTTTGATGGCCTCAAACCTCACGAAGTTGCAGCACTTGGTATTTCTCGAACATTTCAGAACGTATTGGTTTTTGATAACCTGACAGTCTGCCAAAATGTGATGGTTGGAAGGCATACACGATCCAAAGGAGATTTTTTGTCTTCCGGGCTGGGTTTTTCATGGGTGAGAAAACAAGAAAAGGCGATTCGAGAGGCGGCATCTGAGACTCTCGAACTTGTTGGACTAGCGAGCAAGGCAGATGAGATGGCAGGAAATTTACCTTACGGCGAGCAAAAGCTACTGGAAGTCGCGAGAGCAATGGCAACTGAACCCGAACTTCTTATGCTTGATGAACCAGCAGCTGGCCTTAATGAAAAAGAAACGGAAGATATGGCCGATATTGTCAGATCTCTTCAAAAAACAGGGGTGACTATTCTGCTGGTAGAGCATGATATGAGCATTGTGATGGAAATTTCCGAGAATATCTTGGTCTTGAATTATGGAGTGAAGATTGCAGAGGGAACTCCTGGCAGCATTCAAGAAAACCCGATGGTTATCGAGGCTTACCTGGGAGAAGAGATTGATGTCTGATTTGTTGCTTGGTGTAACGGATGTGAATACCTATTATGGACACATCCACGCATTGAAAAATATATCACTAAAGGTAGAAAGGGGGAGCCTGGTAACCATCATTGGTGCAAATGGAGCTGGTAAGTCAACATTACTTAAAACAATTATGGGTTTGGTGCAGGCCCAATCAGGACAAATCTACTATAACGGAACAAATATCACCCGATTGCCCACCCACGAGATTGTGAAGTGCGGTATTAGCCTCACCCCTGAAGGAAGGCAATTATTTGGCCCACTTTCGGTTCTGGATAATTTAAAACTGGGTGCCTATAAGTATTCTCAAAGCAAAAGAAATGATGAAACTGAAGAGGGTTTACACAGAGTCTACAAGCTTTTTCCCGTTTTACAGGAAAGAACTAAGCAGAACGCAGGCACCTTGAGCGGTGGGCAGCAGCAGATGCTTGCAATAGGCCGTGCACTGATGTCAAAGCCCCAATTGCTTCTTCTTGATGAGCCTTCTTTAGGCCTGGCTCCACTCCATGTAAGAGATATCTTTTATACCTTGGTGGAATTAAAGAATCTAGGTATCACAATTGTCCTGGTCGAGCAGAATGCGCATTTAGCCTTGAAGGTCTCAAGCTACGCCTTTGTCATAGATACGGGTAAGATCACTATAGAGGGTCCCTCTGCAGAACTTTTGAATAATGAAGAATTAAAGAGTGCCTATCTGGGGAAAAAACAAAGGATAAAAAAACAAAGGTAACCCTGAATCCCGATTTCATCGGGAAACTCTGAACCCCGTGACCGCCTGTAACTATTCTTCTTGAATCAGGAGACCGAGTGGGCCCCTTTGGTGCCAAGGTAATAGGTCAGCCGTCCATGGTCTCCATTGCGCCTGCGCTTGCCAATAGCCGTGTGTGATGCCCTGGGAGCCAGGATTTTCGACCTGCCCCTGACACCGGAGAAGATCGTCAAGGCTCTGAAAGGGATTTAAGACTTCCTTTTCTCTCGTGCCATCAGATAGTGACCTAATAACATCTCCTATTACAGGCCTTCTGTA
>Ga0114922_10005136_pt1 | contig 12106 bp, 14 predicted proteins | sample AartaG_FD_100975 | JGI IMG/M metagenome (GOLD analysis project Ga0114922, IMG submission 100975) | Deep subsurface microbial communities from Aarhus Bay to uncover new lineages of life (NeLLi) - Aarhus_00045 metaG | ecosystem: Environmental > Aquatic > Marine > Oceanic > Sediment | place...
GGAATTTCTCTATTCGCCAAATTATTAATTTTTAAAATTGATGCATATCTTGTTCTCGTCAAATAAAAATCATCGCCATAATAGATTCCATCATGACAATCAAAATTTTTTGAAATAACTCGTTTTCCTGTTTTCAAATCAATAACTTCTCCTGAACCGTGTCTCTGTTGTTTTCCAAAACAATTAACTAATATTCTATTCTTATCAAATGCAATACAATTGGGATGCGCAGAATGAGGTTTTATTTTTAGTTTATCATTATATATCCCATTTTTACTCAAATTCCTTTCTTTAAATAGTTTTGGATTTTTCTTAAACAAAAATATAAGATTTTCAAATTTAGGGTTCATTGGATTCTTAAATATTTCAATAGCATCTAAACCAGTATTTACGACAAATAATTTATTATTATGAATTTCAACATAGTGAAGATCATTAAAGGTTTTCTTTTTAAATGTTTTTTCATATTTCCAAGTCTTAATATTAAAATAATGTAAATCTTGCCAATCAGTAGCAATCAAATAATCTCCATATATCTTTCCGCCTCTCCAACCTACTCTCCTCCATTTTTTATCATGAACATACTGTTTAAGAATCTTGTTTTTTATAGGATCATATAAAATTACTCCTCCTAAATTTTGGACAAATGATTCAACTGGTGTGATTAATTTCATATATGCTCCTCGTATTTTTTTCCAACATAAGTTAAATAAAGTTCTAAACTATTATCCCAATTTTGTCTTAAATATGAAGACATTCTTGGATGTATTCCCTCACCCAACCAATATTCAGCAACAAATCCTATATCAACTGCTCTACCACCACACTCTTTTATAAGACCTGTATATATTCTTCCAAGCTCTCCAGCCGCAACTAACCAAAAATCATAGTCCTTTGCAGTACGTTCAATTTCTCTCACAACTTTCTTGAATGAATTTTTATATTGATTTTCATAATGACCTACTATCTCAATTATTGTAGTGTCAAACTTTCTAAGAGGATTTTTGAGTTCTGGTCTTGCAGTTATGATAGCTATCTTTCTTTTCTTCATTATATCTAGAAGATTTTTATTATCCCCAATTCTAGTAATCATCAAATAATTTGATTCAGGATTACAATAATTTTCATTATCAAATTCTGCTCTATTATATAAATCTTTCCACATAAGCAATCGTTCATTAGTTTTTGGATTTATTGATTTTCCTGGACCTTTTACTCTTGGCCAAAAATGATCTGTAAAATATACCTCAGGAGTATCAATAAAATCTGCTTGTCTTGCATAATATCCCCACAGTTCAAGCACTTCTAATATCTTACTTCTAGGAATTCCTTCTTTCTTAATGATAATATCAAGTTGATCTTTATCATTAAATATCGCCGCATGAATATATTTTATACCACCATCTCCAAATCTTATATGAGAAAACGGATGTTTATATCTTATGCAGGTTTCCAATTTGTTTAATATATCTTTTGTTTTATATATCTTCATGTGATAATTCCCATAAATAAATCAATCATTTTTTGCATATTCTTTCTTCGATCACCAATATTATAAACAGATTTTATAGCACTTTTTCCAAGTCTTTTCCTACAATCTTTATGATTATATAAATGTTCAACATCACTTGAAAAACTTGATAGATTATCTTTTGAAAGTATGCCAGATTCTCCATCTACAATATAATCTCTAACTCCAGACATCTCTGCTTGAGTAGCAACAACAGGACAACCAGTCATCATTGCTTCTGCTGGTGGTATATGTAACCCTTCCAAGTAAGTCGGTGCCATCCAAATATCAATAGAATTATAAAACTTATTCTTTTGTTTTGGATCTGGCATTCTTACATATTTATCAACTAAACCATCCTGTGGACTCCCTTCATTACCAAATAACCAAAATTGAATATCTTTATATTTAGTTTTCATTTTTCTGACTGTAGAAAACATCCACGGTGTTCTTTTTCTATTTCCTCTTGCTCCGCTTAAATATATTCCACCAAGTATAACTCCCTTATTAGAATCTCTAGTATGTGTTGGAAATATTTGATCAAAATCATATCCTGGTCTAATTACATGAGATGAAAATCCATATTGCATCAATTTATCTTGAAGTCCTACTCCATTAACCAATTTAATTGTAGGTGCTTCTAATACTTTTTTTACAATTTGCTTCTCAGCCATTTGCCATATTTCCCAACCTCTTATGTAATGAGCTTTATGACCACATCGACCAGGAGCTTGACAGGTAGGACTAACAGATTTATAACCAGTAGCAATTATAAAATCAGCATCAGGAATTTTGTCATTAGTTTTCGTAATTATATGTTTTGCTTTTAAGGGAGTCCATGTATGTTGATTTCTCATGCTATCAATAAAAAATATATCATGCCCCATTTCAACTAATGTATTACCAGACTTTATTAATGTCAAACTTCCCCCATTATTTCCTAAACCAACTTTTCGAAGATCAAATATTATTTTCATTTTTAACTCCGTTATTACAAATTCTACTTGCTATTCCCATAGTTGAACATTCCGTTCCAGTTTGATGTCCTTTCTTATAATGACATTTCATACAACATGCAACACCATAATCTGGATCAAGAGCAAAGAATGGTTCTAGTTTTTGTGGTTTAATATGATGAGCATGTTCTGCTAATTCTCCACAATACTCACATAGATTATTAGACCTTCTAAAAACTTCTTTTCTCCAAGTTTGATACTCTGAGTCAGTATAGTATAAATTATCATCTATGTTAAGAAATTCTACATACTTCTTATTAAATATACTACATTTTTGTTTGCATTCTTCAGAACAATATAAATATGAACGATCATTTCCGTCTTCCTTTTCTAACTGCCTTATTCTTTCTGTAAGTTGCCCGGAAGTTGGAGTGAACCATTCATTACATTTCTTACATCTAACTTGTAATCCTTTATTATATTCTCTAGGTTCTTCCACTAAACAAAAAAATGGATGCCGTTCTTTTAACATTTTTAATGTATACTTATTAGATCCCGGCTTCCCATACATCGGATTATTTTCACCGATATTAGCAATACTTCTATGTAACTTAAACTCTTCTGTATTAAACGAACTATCTGGATCTTTCCATGCTTTTATAACTCCCTCGCTATTCTTCTGCTTCCACTTTTCAGAATTAAATATATGATTTGGATCTTTCCAGTATTTTTTAAATATCTTTGAGTAGTAATCTTTTCTTTCATCTGACCATGATCTCTTAATACCTTCAGATCTTCGTTTGTTTACCTCTGGGCATTTATTATAGTGGGATTCACAGCACCATTTTCCACTTATCATCTTATATTTAGCCTCTCTTTCACATCCATAACTACATATCTTCATAAATATCAACCCCTTCCTCAATACTGTAACAATTTATAACGGGAATTTCAAATGGATTTAATAAAGATATTGAATCATAACTCATTTTTTCATCTATAGAAATGATTGGAATTTTAAGAAGCAATGCAAGTCTTCCAACTATAGATTGCATACTTGCAACAACAAATTTACAGTCTTTTAATAAAACCATTAAACATCCAAGATATGAAACTTGTGATCCATTTTTCTTCTTAACAATATCTACCAACCAATGTTTCATTATAGGATTATACCCTGCATTATATAATGCATGACGAATATCACTATCTTTATTATCTACAAAAACATTACTTGATGAATCAAATAATTTTTCAAGTGTAGAATAATTTTCTTCTCTTGGTTTAAAATCATAATTCATTTTACTTCTTGGAAACTGCCATTTAATCTTCTTTCTCCAAGTCACTACAAAAGGAAATATATGATCATCAACAATAAATCTCTTTCTATACTTTTTAAAATAAAAATCTTTTAAAATATTGAATTTATATAGATCAAACTTTTCAATACCAAATCCATTTTGGACGTACTCATTTTCATTTTTCAAATTTAATGGCACTAAAATATCTGCATACTTCCCATATAAATCAAATCTAGGGTTTCTTGTAAAAACTATAAGTTTATTTTTTGGATTTTCCTTTTTCAAATGAATTGCATAGGGTGCAAATCTATACAGCTCCCATTCTAATTCACCTATAAATGGACCCACTAAGTATGCATTTTGTTTCATTATTCCCCATCTTTCTTAACTGGTATAACTTTCGGAGGTGTTTGCGGTGTTTGCGCCATTTTTAATTTAAAATTTGCAGCATCAAGTTCTCTTTGTAATCTAGATATTTCAATAATTGAACTCTCTAACATAGCTTGAATTGTTCTTGCAGGTAATTCGTCAAGACCTTTATACTGATATTCCATCAACTGCCTTTTCATAGCTTGGAATGGACGATTATTTTGAACTAACCACTGATTGTTTAGATGTTCTGTCATTTTCTTTTTTTCTCCTTATTAATTTCTCTAGTTTTTTCAACATCTCATTTGGTTCTGAAGAATACTTTCTATCTTCGATAAATGTTATTGGACTGTTTCTAACATTATAGGTTTTTGTATGTAGCGATTTTTGACAACCAAACTCTAAAACGTCCACTCCATATAACAATGAAAAATTTGGTATTGCACTCTGTGATCCAAAAGTAAAAAATGCTCTCTCTAATATTACTAACAATATTCCGACCAAAGATGATCTATTAGTAAGTTGTATTTTATTCATATCATAAAATCTATCATATCTATCGCCCATATACTCGCCTTCTTTTCCACAAATGATAAATGTAAAATCTTTTAATAAATCTTTTCTCTTCCATAAAATATCATAAAATTTTTGCCAATGTTTCCAATTTCTTTTAAAACCTTTTCGAAATCTTGGAGCAAGAACAATTACAGGTTTGTTATCTGGAATATATTCATTGACTAATTTATAATTATCTTTTCTTGGAGAGTAAACATACTTCATCTTTTTTCTTGGATATTGATTTTTGTTCACATATTGTCTTTTACTTACATCTGGATATATATGTTTTAGAATTTTAAATCTATCTGCATATTTCGTATTAAATTTTTTAACAATATCTTCATATTGTGGTGGTTTTAATCCATTCAATCTAAAACAATTTGGACTTAATGTTTTATAATCACCTGGAATTTTTAATGGTACTAAAATATCTGCAAATTTGCCATATAAATCAAATCGATCTCTTCTAGTCAAAACTACATATGTAATATCTTTTCTATTTTTATATTCTTTATTAATCATGTAAGGAAGCATTGGGGCGAATCTTCCACCTTCCCAATATAATTCTCCCACAAAAGGACCCATTAAAATAGCATATTTTTTACCATCCACGTTTAACCCTCTCATCTTTTACAACTGATTTATAAAATTCATCAAAACTCATATCTTCAATCTTTTTATCTGCTTCTGCAAATTTAATTCCATCATTTTTCCACTTAGGGTTATTTTTTCCTCTAGTTAATCTATTACAAATTGATCCTGCTAATGGACCACAATGATATGCAACTTTTGTAAGCAACCCCATGATATAAGGTTTCCCACCAGTTGCAGTTGACATTTTTCTCCAGTATAATTGATCGTGTCTTTTATTTTGTTTAACTAAAGCTTTTAGATCTAAAAAACCAACATCTTTAAAAAAGTTCGGTCGAACGCTCCAAAGTCCACTGCCTCCCAACATACCTATTCTTGCTTGCATTCCTCCTGCTATTTCATGAACTACAGGATCTACATTTTTTATACCACCAGGTCTTTGACTTATGACCTTAATATTTTTCATTTTATTTTTAGCAACATATTCCCATCCTGATCTCAATTTTAAATCCCACTTAGGAGTAACTAACATATCATTATCCATGATAACTAAAAAAAGATATTTATCTTTATTTGGATCTTGTTCATGTTGCAGTCCAAAAAAGTTACAAGTAGAAGCTTTACTAAATGCATTAAATGTACTATGTTCAGTTGTAAATGTAACTTGATCAATTTTCTGATCCATATACATTTTTGAAAAATATTCGAAATGTTCAGGTAATCTATAATTTGATGCGTTGTTATAAACATAAATAAAATGTTTTAATTTTGAATGTCTTTTAATGGCTTCAATACATTTTTTAGTCATACCTAAACGATTTCTAACTGATATGAATATCTTAATCATTTTTCATATCCTCAATTTCATCAACTATTTTGTTTAATTTTTCATCAGTATCAATAAGTTCATCATAACAAGGACTATATCCTTCTTTACTTGCTTGTGGACAGGGTTTATGACCATGAAGAAAACATGGGGCACAATGTCTAGTGGCATCAATCCATTTTCCTTTTGGATATGTTTTAAATCTTATATGACCTGGAAATGGTCCAAAGAATCCATAACATGGAATATCCATAGATGCAGCAATATGACTAATAGCAGAATCTGTTGCAACTGTTCCTTTTGAAAGTGAAGTTAAAGCAATACTATAATCAATTGATTTTGAATGTTTACAAAAATTAAAAGTTTTATCAGGTTGATCAAGCATATTAATAAACATTTGAATCTTATCTGCTTGCCTTGGGTTATCAGTTAAAACTACATTGATTCCTCGTCTATTCAATTCATTTATAATTTTAATCCAAAATTCATGTCTTGGTGTGCGAATGGGAGAACTCGCTCTGAGTTGCATTACAATAAATCCATCTTCTTCTAAAAGACGAAATTCTTCTCCCAATATATGAACACATTCATTAACTAATTCAGGTTTCGGTTCTTGTCTTGGTATTAATTTTTCATCTGGTAAATCAAGACCTAACCACCTTGAAAATAAATTATATGCATTATCTCGTTCCGCTTGTTTACATCTTTCAATAACACCTTCAAACAACATATGATAATCTGATTCCATTAGAATCTTCACTGAAAAAGGAAGATCAATAACTTCATCAACACAGTCCCAATTTTCTACCATTGGTTGATATTGCGGACCACAGGCAAACTTTATTTCACAATCATATAACTCTTTGAGGTGTCTGAGATTTGGTTGGATAAATAGTAAATCACCAATACCTCCAGTTCTAAATACCAAGATTGTTTTATCTTCAGCATCTTGACCTAGATAAGGTCTGTAAATATTTTTAAATCTCAGATTGGTTGGTTTGAGGATTTTAACTCCTCTTTGATCATAATGAAGCTGTTGAAAAACACCAAGTCCCATTACATATCTATTGCCTTTCATCAAAACCTGTTCCTTGAACCAGTTTTGAACGAACTTGATGCTTCTCTTAGCTTCAGCTATTACTATATTTGGAGGGTCTTCTCTCAATTGTTCAATCTTATCAACATGTTTAACATTTTCTCTAGTAAGTCCCAATTGTCTCATAACCGACATTGATACCGGTTTGAAGTCTCTTTTCGGAACATCCTCTGTCCATAGAGATTCGCTCTTCTGTCCATTCAATGGAATCATTATTCACTTCCTTTCTTTTTTTTATATTCTTGCTTTCTGCCCTGCTGCATACATCTTAGTAGGTGCTTGTCTCATTGCTAAAGCAGCACCACTATGTTTAAGTCTTTCTACTGGTTTTGGTCGTTTCGGTTGAGGTGTATTCATCATTCCTTGATCATATCCCTGACCAGGCTTTTGCATTAATTCATTCATTGTTTGAAATGCTTCATTTACTAATGACATAAATTCTGCCTGATCTACTTCTGATAACATATCAAAATCATCAATTCCACATTCCTCTAACATATGCTGAAAATATTTTTTATATTCTTCGTATAATACATCTTCTGAAATACTCACTGATTCTTTAACTTTTTTATGTTTTTTCCACCCATTACTAACATCTGAAAAATTCTCTTTTCTTATCATTATTCATATGTTTAATACCAGTAACTCCATGTTTCTTCATTACCCCACGAAAATATGTTTGATAAGCAGAGTCCTGATCTAGAAGTAACATATCAACCATCTCACTAGCAATTCCTTTCTCATCATATTGACTTTCATAATCTTCTTCTTCATCTGGTTCTTCATCTAAATTGATGGCATTTCCAACAACATCATCTGTGGTTTGCCTAATCAACTTTTGAGGATCTTGACTAGGATTATTTTTTAATTCATTTGGTTCCCCATCATCAGAACCATCTAATTCTGCCTCAATTAAATCAATAACATCATCTATCTTCATTTCCTTATCTCCCCTGCTGTTGTGCATTTTGATTTTGTGCTTGTGTTCTATTATATTCTGCTGCTTTAGCTCTACTCTTTGCCATCATTTCTCTTGCCTTCTTTTGTTTTTCTCTCACTACATCAACAGCATTCTGAATTGTTTTTGTGCATCCGGTTTGATTGGTAGCTTCTCTACATCTGCTTCTCAAAGCATTCATCCTGCTAATTAATAGATTATATGCTTTCCATTCGCATTGTGCTTTACACTCAGATCTTTGAAACTCATTTTTTAAAGATGTACATTTACCTTTATAACATTGGGTCCAATCAACTTCGGCATTACCATTTAGATTAGATAAAGCAACAGTAACTGAAAATCCTTGCTCTAATATATAATCTACAAGAACTTCTGCTTGTGCAAGTTTGTCCATTTGTTTTATTTCCCTATTGTTTTTTGACGTCCGCCATTGTTCTAATTAATAGTCCATTTGCAACTGCTGTTAATGGATTTTTAGCTCTACGAACTTCTGAAACATCAAAAGGTAACTCATATCCTTCTAATGAACTTTTAAATAAATTAACGAATCCCTCTGGTAAACTAGTACCTCCAGCAATAACGACTGGAATTTTTTCATCAACTTCCATATCAACTTTTTCTTCAAATTCTTTAATTATTTTTTTGATAGTATAGTCAATAAGAGCTTCATGGTGATAAAACAATCCTTCTAAAACTCGTTTAGTTTTTCTTGCTTTAACTTCAACCTCACCTCTTAATTTCATATACTTCTCTTTAATATTTGTTACTCTGTTTGCTACCATTCCCGATGATGCTGCAGTCATGTTATCTATCCAATCTCCTGCTCTTGCCGTTGAAAATCTATGTGCTTCTATTCCTTTGTAAGAGATCGCACAGTTTGCCATTCCCGCGCCAAAAGAGATTGCAATTCCGCTAAAGTTTTCTTTTGCACACTCGGAGTAAATAATAGCCATAGCTTCGTTAACTGAAGTATGATTAACTCCAATATTGTTAAGAATCCTAGCAAAAACTCTCTCATGATATATTACCGACCTTTCTTCATCAATTGGTTCAGCAGGAATAGAATATGAACAATAAACTTCTTTATCCTTTGTTTCACCAATCAAATCTTGAATCATTAAAGTCAAAACATCAATTGCTGCATCTTCTTTAGCAGAAATAAGTCCTTTCTCCATCGGTCGAGATACAGGTTGTCCAAAAAGATTTGCAAACTCAAATGCATCTGATCCAATAATAAATAATTCATTATCAGGACCTTCAACATAATTTATTGAGGCCAAATTAGTAATATCAATTTCTTCTTTATCTACTGGAAGGAATACATTCCTTGTTACTTTAACTTCATTTGTGTCAGACCTTGCAGCAACTAAATGCATAGTTCCACAATCTAATCCCACACATACAACATTTTTATCTTTCTTTTTCTTTGGTTGTTCGGCTTTCACATCCTCTACTTTATCTTCAGTCATCATTTCCCCCTAACCTTTTAGTTTAGACAATGCATCTGCAGATTCATCAACATCATCTAAAGTACCAATTGTTTCAGTTGAACTTCCTTTCATTTTCATTTCACTAATATCAATCTTAGGAATAAAAGCTTCTTCATAAAGTTCTTCTACAATTGGGTCATCTCTTTTATCTTTATCAGTATATACAATTTGTCTAACAATTTCTTTTTCTAAAATACGTTTTGATAATACTTCCAAATCATTTAGCTTATTTGTAATTTGTTCTTCAGGAATATTTTTCTCACTAGCAGATTTTTGACTTAAATTAGCAATCATTCTCTCAAGTCTATTAAATCTTTCTTCCATCATTACTTCTTTCATTTTCTCTTTTTTTGACAATTCAGTTTTATCCTTTTTGATTGTTTTCTTTTTTTCTTCTTTTGTAGTTATCTCAAAATCATCAATCCCACAATTTTTTAATGAGAAAATAACTAAATTAATTTCCGCATTGGATATATCAACTTCTGCCGGAGTTCTAAAGGAGGCAACACCCGGTATATCTACTAAATGTCCTTTTTGTTTTACTTTTAATATTATCAATGTACTGGCGCCTTTCCCCTAAGTTCTTTTTGTCTTTGCATTAAATACCCAATTTCCTGTTGCATAGTCTGTATTTTTTGACCAACTTTTGCTCTACAAGTTTCAGGATTTTTATCTTTATTACACTTATCAACATTTGTTTGTAGTTTAGTTAAGGACGCTTTCTTAGCTGTAATTTGAGCTCTTAACATACATATTTGTTTTTCTCCTGCCGCATATCCTTTACACTCTCTTGCTGCTCTAGTGAAACTACTTTTATAAACATCAACTGCCATTTTTAAAAGTAAAGCAGAAAAATATACAGGTAGTGACATACCTACTTGCTCATCAACTGGATCTGCATCGAGTGATTCTAAATAAAAATTAATATTCTCTTCTGTCTTTTGATGTTTTGGATATGAAACAATCGACCTTTCAGTATTTAATACTTTTTGAATTGTTTTCTTTTGCTCTGGTGATGCCATTAATTCTACCTCCCCAACCTCGCTTATCCATTTATATGATTGATGTTCTTTTGATAAACGGACTTCTTGGTTTGGATCTAATAATTTACAAACGTAATTATAACAAATAGTTACTATTTTAGAATTGGTTCCTTCATGTCTTATATATCTAACTTTATCTACTAATTTAAGAGGTTTTACATCAAGACCTGTTTCTTCTTTGACCTCTCGTATCATACAATCGCTTATCCTCTTATCTTTACCTGTTTCACAACCACCTCTTGGAAATTCCCATTGATTTGGATAACGATCCTTTTTCGCTCTTTGTATCATTAATATTTCATCAACATCTCCATCACCTTTTCTCTTTATGATACCACCAGCGGAATGTTTAACTGTTGTATTGACGATTTGCTCTATTAATTGTCTCATTTGATGTATGTCCTCGTCCTAAAATTAAAGGTCAATTCGATCATAAATATAGAGCTCAATGATCCACCCCTTCTTATAATCAACTGTATCGTTTCGTATAGTAAGTGTTACTCCATCGTTTGCAAGCGTATAGTGATCTCCATAATCTAATTTCCCATCAATTGAGTTCACTATTAAATAAACTTGATCTGTAACTTCTTCAGGAATTGTAATGACAAGATCAGCAGTTGAATCTACTTCTGCTTCAGATACAATATGGAAATATCTTGTATTATATAGTAAATCAGCAGTCTCTGTAACTTCACAAAACCCTGTAGTATCTTGAACGTCTGGAACTATTCTACTATCCTCAGTCTCTTTTAAATTTTTCCAATCTAATGAATACTCAATTCTTTGTCTATTAACAGGAATATCATAAGTATTGTATGCTGAATATGCTGATCCGTATCTCAATTCTACATCTATATTTTGTGCTAAATAATCACCTTCTAATACAATAAAGTTTGGAAGCTCTACTTCATAATTTATAGTACCTCCAAGTCTCCAATCAGCTAATTTATCAGTACCTCCATATTTACTACTAGCGTCTGATAAACTTACTAATGAAACTTGAGGTTTAATTCTACAGGGAACTACAACTTCACTTTTACCAGTTGTTTTAATCAGTTCAATTCTTGCTCCAGCACCGAACCAATCAATTTGATATGTACGTCCAGTATATTCATTTGTGTATGTATAATTAACTAATTCTTCTGGTAAAATAACAAATGAACTGAAAAAACTAGGTTCGATAATTCTATCAGTTCCACCAAAAATATTTAGCAATAACATTCTAACATCTGTATATTCGTAAAAGCTGTTTAATAATGCCAATATTTCGATTTCGCCCTTTATCCTCATGAATGAAACCCACACCTGAATATTCTTATCTTGGTATATAGGGTCGAATAGGTATCTACTCTGCCCCCAGGCTAAATTTGGAAATCGCCATAACTGACGACCACCTGCTATAGCATCA
>Ga0114922_10005137_pt1 | contig 12105 bp, 7 predicted proteins | sample AartaG_FD_100975 | JGI IMG/M metagenome (GOLD analysis project Ga0114922, IMG submission 100975) | Deep subsurface microbial communities from Aarhus Bay to uncover new lineages of life (NeLLi) - Aarhus_00045 metaG | ecosystem: Environmental > Aquatic > Marine > Oceanic > Sediment | place: Aarhus...
AAATCCAGTTAATGAGTTACCCACTGATTTTAAAAAACTAAGAACGTTAGGAAGAAAAGGTATTCTGCTTTTAATTTCAGATTCAACTAATGCTGAAGAAACTGGCTATTCTCTCTCAGAAAAAACAATTGAACAAAATTTAGATGAAATTTTCGAAAGAACAAAAGGACGAATTATTGCCGCTACTTTTGCTTCTCTTTTAAATAGAATACAGCAAATTATTACCCTATCTGAAAAATACGGCAGGAAGGTCTGTGTCGAGGGTTACTCAATGAAGACTAATGTAGAGATCGCCAGAAATTTAAAATACCTTAAAATAAAAAAAGGCACCTTAATTAAAGCAAAAGAGCTCTCTGACTACCCCGATTCAAAAATAACTATTATTTGTACCGGTGCTCAAGGAGAAGGCCGGGCGGTTTTAATGAGAATTGCCAACCAAGAGCATAAATTCATCCAACTCAAAAGAGGAGATACAATTATTTTTTCTTCTTCGGTAGTTCCTGGCAACGAAAGAACAGTCCAGGTTTTAAAAGATGAATTTTATCGTCGCGGAACAAAGGTCTTCCATTACAAAATGATGGATATCCATGCCGGCGGACATGCTCATCAAGAAGAACTTAGAGAAATGATAGATATTATGAAACCGAAATTTTTTCTCCCCGCTTATGGCCAATTTTCAATGTTAGTAACTCACGCCGAAATTGCTCAAAGAGCGGGCATTCCTAAAAAGAATATTATTTTAGCTGAAAATGGACAAATAATTAATTTAAGCAGACAGAATGCTTTTATAGACAAAAAAACCGTCCCTTCAAACTACGTTATGGTTGATGGTTTAGGCATTGGAGATGTTGGAGAGATTGTTTTAAGAGACCGTCAGATGTTAGCTCAAGACGGGATGTTTGTAATTGTGGCTATTGTGGACAGACAAACTGGAAAAGTTAGGGGTTCTCCTGATATAATATCAAGAGGATTTGTATATTTACGCGAGTCAAAAGAATTACTTGCTCAAACAAGACGTAAAGTGATTGATGTTATAGACAAAGCTGCGGGATCAGGTGGAGCAGTCAACTGGGTTTATGTCAAAGATGAACTGCGTAATAAAATCGGTAGTTTTCTTTATTCCAAAACCCAAAGGAGGCCAATGATATTACCAGTAATAATTGAGGTCTAAACCGATGAGAATACTAAGTGGTATCCAACCTACAGGTTCAATCCATATAGGAAATTATTTGGGAGCTATCAAGCAATGGATTGAACTCCAAAAGGATAACGAGTGTGTCTTTTTTATTGCTGATTTGCATTCTTTAACTATCTCCTACAACCCGAAAGATCTTCAAAAAAACATTCTTGAAGCTGCCATCGCTCATCTGGCGGTTGGCATTAATCCTGAAAAAAGTATCATTTTCGTCCAGTCCCATATTAAGGAACATGCAGAGCTTGCTTGGTTTTTAAATACTATCTGTCCCATTGGAGATTTGCAAAGAATGACTCAATATAAAGAAAAAGCTAAACAATTTAAGGGAAATATTAATGCTGGCCTTTTGAATTATCCTGTTTTACAAGCAGCTGATATCCTCCTTTATAAAACAGAGGGAGTTCCGGTAGGAAAAGATCAGGTTCAACACATTGAATTAGCCAGAACTATTGCCAGGAAATTCAATCAAAGATTTGGTAAAACTTTTACAGAACCCGAAGTTCTCCTTCCTAAAATCGGAGCTAAAATTATGGCTCTAAATAATCCTAAGAAAAAAATGTCAAAATCTCTGGGTCCCGAAAACTATATTTCTCTTTTCGAAGAACCTAAAGAAATAAAAAAGAAAATAATGAGAGCTGTCACGGATACAGGCAAAGAAATAGAATACAGTCTTTCAAAGAAACCTGGTATTTCCAATCTTTTAACAATTTATAGCCTATTTTCAGGCCAATCAATTAAAGAATTGGAAAGAGAATTTAAGGGGAGGGGCTACGCTTGCTTTAAAAAATCTCTGGTAGAACTTCTAACAAATTCTTTGGAACCTTTCCGTCGAAAGAAAAAAGAACTCCTTTTAAGAGAAGCTTATGTTCAAGAAGTTTTTAGTTTGGGCGCTAAAAGAGCTCGAACTATCGCCCAAAGCACAATCCAAGAAGCCAGAAAAAAAATGGGGTTAGTATAAAATTATTATTTTCCTATTTTAATTCATTAACTAGAGCTGTAAGCTCTTTTTTCTTTTCTTCTAATAGTTCTTGAGTATCTGCTTCGATTGTTAATCGTATGAGAGGTTCCGTGTTTGATGGCCGAATATTAAACCACCAATCTTTATATTCTACAGTAACTCCATCCAAATAATCTTGCTTGCCGTCAGAATATTTTTCTTTTACTTTATTTATCATTCCTTCTTTATCTTCAATTTCAAAATTAATTTCAGATTCTTTAAAGTAAGGCGATAATTCTTCTGCCATTTCAGAAACTTTTTTGTCAAACCCCGAAATCGTACTCAATAAAATCAGCAGAGTAAGAAACCCAGAATCGCCGTAAAAGTTGTCTTTGTAGCAGTAATGGGTTGATAACTCCCCTCCCAATATCCCGTTGTTTTCCAAAAGCCCTTCCTTGACATTAACAAACCCCACCTTTGTCTTAACGGGTTTGCCTCCCCATTTTCCAATAAATTCCGGTACAGCTTTTGAACAAATCAGATTATAAGCTATTGCCGAACCGGGATTTTTCTTTAAAAAATATTTAGCTAAAAACAAAAGGGTCATGTCGCCTTTAATAAGACTGCCTTTTTCGTCCACTAGTCCGATCCTGTCGGCGTCGCCGTCAAAAATCAGGCCAAAATCCGCCTTTTCGCTCTTGATTTTTTCGCTTATCTGATCAGTAACGCCCTGCTCCAAGAAATTAGAAAGGTGAGCTGGAAAACTGCCGTCTAATTCAAAATTCAAAGGGATAATTTTAATCGGCAGTCTTTTTTCCATTAAAGGAATAACTTTCCCTGACATCCCGTTTCCCGCGTCAACCACAACTTTGAAAGGTTTTATTCTTTTAACATCAACAAGAGAAAAAATATGGTTTAAATAGTCTTGGATGACATCTATGTTTTTAACTATTCCCTTACTTTTGATTTCTAAAGAATCTTCTTTACTAACGGCATCAATTAGATCTTTTCCCCGAATCATAGAAAAACCATTGTCTGATTTTTTTATCATTTTGAATCCATTATATTCTTTGGGATTATGACTAGCAGTTATCATAACTCCGGCCTCGAAACCTTTGAAACCAACAGCAAAATAAAGGCATTCGGTAGGAATCTCTCCCATATTATAAACATCAACGCCTTGATCAGTAATTCCTTTGGTTAAAGCCTCAAAAAGAGCCGGAGAAGAAAGCCGCATATCACGACCTACCACTACATTTTTAGCTCTTGTATATTCAATAAAACTCTGCCCTATTTTATAAGCTATTTCTTCATTTAAATCTTTGGGATAAATACCCCGAATATCATATGATTTAAATATTGAGAAGTTGACTTTCATAATTCAAGATTATATAATTATACAATAGCGAATCAAGGTTCTGCCGAGCGAAGCAAGGCATGGTTCTCACAAAAATATTATAGCATAAAATCACTAGTTAAAGTAGATAATATTCATGAGGTTTTACGAATTAACCTATTTGGTCACGCCAGATCTTTCTGAGGAAGATTTAAAAACCCTTTCTCAAGGAATAAATGATTTTATTGAACAAGAGAAAGGTGTTTTAGGCGAGAAAACAGGCCCGATTAAGCAAAAACTTGGTTGTCCTATTAAGAAAAAGGCAGGGGCATTTTTGGTTATTTTAAATTTTTCCTTAAACCCTGAGAACTTAGAAAAATTAGAAAAAAAACTAAAAGATGAAAATCAGATTCTCCGCTACATCATTTTAATCAAGAAACCATTAGAAAAAATACCTGAAAAAGTTTCGGTTCTTAAAGATTCATTCAAAAAAGAAAAAATTTCTGAAGAAGGGAAAAAACCGTCAGAGCCAAAGAAAATTGGGTTAAAAGAAATTGATAAAAAAATAGAGGAAATTTTAAACGAGTAACACGACACCAATATACGAATTGACACCAATTATACAAATAAAAAAATTAAAAATCTAAGAATAGATATTAGTGTTATTGGTGCTTCATTAGTGTATTAGCGTCGAGCTTATATGAATTTAAATAAAGTATTTCTTATCGGTCGCCTTACTCAGGATCCTGAAGTAAGGACCATTCCTTCTGGCCAGCTTGTTTGCAGTTTTGGATTAGCTACTAATCGTTTCTGGGTTGATCAAGAAACAAAGCAAAAACAAGAAAAAACTGAATATCACAACATTGTTCTGTGGCGAAGATTAGGAGAAATTGCTTCTCAATATTTAAGCAAAGGCAGTTTAGTTTTAATTGAGGGAAGAGTTCAAACAAGAAGCTGGGAAGATGCTTCTGGCAACAAAAGATATAAAACTGAAATCATTGCAGATAATATTCAGCTCGGGCCAAGGAGAGCTATAAACCAAGTGAGCCGTCCTTCGCCACCATTCCAAAAAGAAACAGCACCTCAGGAAAAAATTTCAAACGAAGAAATTCCAATTATTGAAGAAGGAAAAGACGAAGAAAAACCCTTCCTCGCCTCCTCCCCCAAAGCTCCGAGCAAGAGCGAGGAAGATAAAGAGGAAGAAATTGACGTTAAAGACATCCCGTTTTAATTTAAATTTTTAAATTATGGACTGTTATTTTTGTCAAAAAAATATTAAAGAAATAGATTTTAAGGATACTAGGACCCTTCAAAGATTTATCTCAGGTTTAGCCAAAATTAGAGCGAGGAAAAGAACTGGAGTTTGTGCTAAACACCAAAGAAAGCTTGCAAAAGCTATAAAAAGAGCAAGGCATTTAGGATTACTTCCGACTACAACGAAGTAGTATCTTGTATTTTGTGATAAGCAGTAAGTAAAAAAAACTGCGTTGAACGCAGTTTTTTTGTTTCGCTAGCTACTTAATACTTAATACTAACTACTTGATACTTTTTCAAGTATTGCTTCCTTTATTTTTTTTGCTATTTCTGGATTTTCTGCTAAAAACTTTTTTGCTCCCTCCATACCCTGGCCTATTTTTTTATTCTCGTATTGAAACCAACTGCCTGATTTCTTGACAATCCCTTCATTTAAACCAGTATTCAAAATATCAGCCAAATAAGATATCCCTTCATTATAATAAATATCAAATTCTGTCGTTTTAAAAGGGGCCGCTACTTTATTTTTAACTATCTTTGCCCTAATTCGGCTGCCAATAATTTCATCACCGTGTTTTATCTGAGCAATTCTTCTTAAATTAATTCTAACTGAGGCGTAAAATTTTAAAGCCAATCCTCCCGATGTTGTTTCTGGATTTCCCCATTGGACTCCGATTTTCATTCTGGTCTGATTCAAAAATATAACGGCTGTTTTTGTTTTAGCAACAATCCCTGAAAGTTTCCGGAGTGCTTGACTCATCAAACGAGCTTGAAGCCCAATCTGAAATTGACCCATTTCTCCGGCAATTTCAGCCTTAGGAGCTAAGGCAGCTACCGAGTCAATAACAATTGCATCAACTCCCCCTGATCTCACCAAGCTTTCTACAATCTGGAGAGCCTGTTCTCCGGAATCCGGCTGAGAAATCAAAAGGTCATCAACATTTACTCCAATCCTTTTTGCGTAAGCTGGATCTAAGGCATGTTCGACATCAATAAAAGCACTGACTCCTCCTTGTTTTTGGGCTTCTTTTAAAATATGGAGAGATAAGCTTGTTTTGCCAGTAGCTTCAGGGCCAAAAATCTCAATTACTCGACCACAAGGAATCCCTCCCACTCCTAAAACTAAATCTAAAGAAATGGAACCAGTGGGAATAACATCAACATCAGCAGGCTTTACTTCTTTAAGTTTCATAATAGCCCCTTCTCCGAAACGCTGTTTAATTTCATCCACTGTTTCTTGTAAATCTCCTTTCTTGTCCGCCGAAGCCTTGGCGGAGGGGGATTTAGTTTTTTTATCTTTTTCCTTTGTCATCTTTTTATTTATTGTAAATTGAAAATTGTAAATTGTAAATTAGATTTTCATACTTTCTGCCACTCGCCTTCTTTGTCCGGATTATCGGTATCCGGCTCTACTTCTCCATAAATCTCTCTTGGTTTTGCCCCTTCTCCTGGTCCAACTATTCCTCGTGCTTCTAATATATCAATCAATCTGGCTGCTCGGGCATAGCCAATCCTTAATCTTCGTTGAAGCAAAGAGGCTGAGGCTTTTTTCGCTTCAAGAACTGTTCTCTTCGCTTCTTCATATAGTGAATCTTCTCCATAAAAACCAGTAGAAGAACTTTCTGATTCCTCTGAACCTTTCTCTAATTCCTGAATTAGATTGCTATCCATTCCCGCCTTCGTTTCTAATTCTTCTTTTTGAGATATGTAGCTAATCACTTTTTTAACTTCTTTATCTGAAACATAGGCTGCCTGAATTCTTTTTGGCTTGGTTGATTCAGCTGAAATATAAAGCATGTCTCCTGCCCCTAATAATTTTTCTGCCCCCGCCATATCTAAAACTGTTCTTGAATCCACTTGGGAAGCAACCTGAAAAGTAACCCTGGAAGTTATATTTGCTTTAATCAAACCGGTAATGACCTCCACCGAGGGTCTCTGGGTAGCAACCACCAGATGAATCCCTACAGCTCTTGCCATCTGAGCTAACCTAACAATACTCGCTTCAATTTCCCTGCCTTTGGCTGCCATTAAATCAGCCAGCTCATCAATAATAAGAACAATGAAAGGCAAGGGTTCCGTTCCATTTTGGGAAGCTGTTTCGTTAAAACTGCCAAGATTTCTTGCTTTTGATTCCGATAACAAATCAAACCTTCTCTCCATTTCTCCAGTTAACCACCGTAAGACATTAACGGTTTGGGCAGCATTATAGATTACTGGACATAAAAGATGGGGAAGATTGCTATAAATTGGGAATTCAACTCTTTTAGGATCTACTAAAATAAACCTTAAAAATTCCGGTCCCCCGTTTTTAATAGAATTACTAGGTTGATAAAGTAAACTCATAATTAATGAGCTCAAAAAGATAGTTTTACCCGATCCTGTACTTCCCGCGACCAAAAGGTGGGGCATTCTAGCTAAATCTGCATAAACAGGGGAACCGGAAACATCTCTACCTAAAGCAGATAATAAACCAGAAGAGGATTTTTGAAAATTAGGATTTTCAATAAGACCTCTTAATCTGACCTGGGCTCGAACCTTATTGGGTACCTCAACTCCAACTAAAGATCTGCCAGGAATAGGAGCCTCAATCCTAATTGGGTGGCTTGCTAAAGCAAGAGCCAGGTCATTAGAAAGAGAAGTTATTTTAGAGAGCTTTACTCCTTCTGCCGGCTTTAAACTATATTGAGTAACGGTGGGACCAATATTTATTTCCGACATAGCAACCTCAATGCCAAAGTTCTGTAATGTCTTCCTAATGACAGCTGAATTTACCCTAGTATCTCCACTTGTTGGAGTCCCTCGGTCTTTCTCAAGTAAATCTATAGGAGGAGCCTGATAAGAAGAAAGTGGGGCTCTGGCTATCGACTTTGTTTCTAACTTCAAGGAACTGGACTGTTTTTCATTCTGTCTTAGCTCTGGAGAAGAGAAAGGGGGAACTTCTTTAATTTTAAATTTGGGAAAAAAAATTTTTCTAATAAAAGAGAGTTTTTTAAAGCCTTCTTCCTTGGATTCTTCTTTTTTCTTAGGAAAACGGAAAAACTGCCAAAAAATTAAACCACCGATAATAATGGGGGCTAAAAATATAACTTGGGCTGCCCAAAAACCAAAATATTTTAAAAGAGGCCAACTTAGAATATAACCTACCAAACCCCCTTTTTGGGTCTGACGATTAAAAGTTCCTAAAATACCTGTTATTCCTAAAATTAAAATTGAAATTGCCAGAATTATGGGCCAAAAAATTCTTCTCTCGCCTTGAGAAATATTAAAGTTATATTTTGAGCTTAAAAAAGCTAATCCTCCTAGAACTAAAATCAGAGGAATTAAAAAAAAAGTTCCCCCAATTAAAAATTGAGCGCTCTTTTTAAAGGCATGACCAGCTATTCCTGCTTTTTCGAAAAAACTCAAACTAATAAGAATAGCGGTCAAAATCAGAAAAACTCCCCAAATCCATTGTTTAGTTTCTGCCGGTAAGGAAAATCTAGCTGGCTTTCTCTCTTTTTTAATACGCCTTCTTTTATTTTTTCTTTTCTTGGCCATAGACTATTCTTTAAATCCTGTCCCTGCTGGCCCTGTTAGAAGTTTGCCACCTATTTTTTAGCAACAGAGTGTTATTAGACTCTGTTGCTAGAATTTAAATCAGCTTAATTTAAAAAATATTTAAAATCTATTTAGCTCCAGAAAACTTCTAACGGGGCTGGTATTAGCTTACTTTATTATATCATTTCTAGTTACTTCTTAAAACCAGTACCAGCCGGGATAAGTTTCCCTATTATCACGTTTTCTTTCAATCCCCGCAGTTTATCTTCTTTTCCTTCGAGCGATGCTTTTATTAAAACTCGCGATGTTTCCTGAAAAGAAGCAGCTGATAAAAAGGAATCGGTAGAAAGAGCTACTCGAGATATGCCAAGCAAAACAGAGACTGCTTCCGCCGGCTCTTTTTTTTCTTTTTTTAACCTAATATTTTCTTCAAGGAACCTAGTTTTTTCAACAACCTGGCTCTGAACAAAGAAACTATCGCCTGGGTCTTTAATTCTTACACGGGAAAACATCTGACGAACTATCACCTCAATATGTTTATCATGGATAATTGCTCCCTGGGAAACATAAATTTTCTGGATTTCTTTTAAGATGTATCGCTGAGCTTCCTCTTTGCCCCTAAGTTTAAATATTTCCTTAAGATCCAAATTACCCTCAAAAAGCTGTTGCCCCTTTTCAATATCTTGTCCTTTTTCCACTAAAATCGCGGTTCGGGGTGGTATTTTGTATTCAATAATCCCGGATTTTTTATTTCGAGCGGAGCGAGAATCAAGGTTCTCCTTATTTGGTTTTTTTTCTTGTTTTTTGTCTATATCTTTAACTTTTATCTTTATTGTGCCATCAGGACTTATGTCTAACACCTTACCTTTAAAGCGAGAAACTTCTGCTTTTCCTCCTGGAGTTCTAGCTTCAAAAACTTCTTGAACTCTTGGTAAGCCAAAAGTAATATCTCTCCCACCGGCTACTCCTCCGGTATGGAAAGTCCTCATGGTAAGCTGAGTACCAGGCTCTCCTATCGCCTGAGCAGCAACGATTCCTACTGCCTGCCCCAATTCAACTAGTTTGTTAAGCCCTAGATCCCAACCATAACATTTCTGACAAACTCCCTGGATTGCTTTACAACTTATAGGAGACCTCACTCTAACCCTTTCAGTTCCTCCTTCGCTAATTTCCCTGGCTCTATCCCAATCAATCATCTCTCCCTTTTTAACAACTGTTTTACTTCGACCACCCGAAGGAACTTGTTCCTTTTTTAACTTTATGTCTTCTAAAGCTACCCGCCCCACAATTTTATAGATAAAATTCTGCTCTATTTCATCAGCCTCATTTTTATATATCATAAAACCCATTTCATCACCGCAATCTTCTTTTGAAACTACTATTTCATGGGAAACGTCAACGAGGCGCCGAGTAAGGTAGCCGGCAGTTGCGGTTCTTAAAGCAGTATCCGCTGTCCCCTTTCTTGCCCCGTGAGTGGAAATAAAATATTCCAAAACATCAAATCCTTCTTTAAAAGAACTTCGGACTGGCAACTCAATAATTTGTCCTGCTGGATTAATAACCAAACCCTTCATTCCAGTCATTTGGACAGGCTGTGACCAAGACCCTCTGGCCCCTGAGTCAATAATGGTAAATATCGATCCGAATTCGGGTAAGGTTCGAGGTACGAGTTTTTCAACCTCAGATTTAGCTCTTGTCCAAACTTCAATTATTCTATTACTCTTTTCTTCACGAGATAGTAATCCTTTTTTAAAATGGCCTTCAATCGTCTGAACCTCTTTCTCGGCTCCTTCAATAATTTTTCCTTTTTCTTTAGGAACAATCAAGTCATCCATTCCCCAAGTTATTCCGGAAATAGTTGCTGATTCAAACCCTAAATTTTTAATTTTATCTAAAGTCTCCTCAATTGTTTGCTGATCATACTTTGTAATAATATCGCCAGTTATCATTTCTATTTTTTTTGAATTCATTACTTCGTCAATAAAAGAGTAGTTCTCCGGAAGCGTTTCATTAAACAAAATTCTGCCCAAAGAGGTTTCTTTTAATTCTTCAACTTTTGATTCTTGCCTACGGCTGTTTTCTTTAGTCTTAGTTTTTTGAGAAAGATCTGGGGCTTTTTTAACATTTCTCACCTTTATTTTTGCCCTTAAATCTATTTGTCCCCCTTCATAAGCCAAAAGAGCTTCTTCAGGAGTGGAGAAAATTTTTCCCTCTCCCTTTACTCCTTCTTTAATTTTAGTTAGCCAATAACAACCAAGTATAATATCTTGAGTAGGAGCGACAACAGGGACTCCAGTAGCAGGTTTCAAAAGGTTACAAGTGGACAGCATTATTTCCTTTGCTTCTTTTTGGGCCTCTTCGCTTAAAGGAATATGAACTGCCATCTGATCTCCGTCAAAATCAGCATTAAAAGCTTTGCAAACAAGAGGATGAATTTGAATTGATTCGCCCTCAATTAAAACTGGTTGGAAAGCCTGAATTCCCAGTCTATGTAAAGTTGGAGCTCGATTAAGTAAAACCAGTTTATCCTCCACAAATTCTTCTAAAATTGCCCAAATCTCATCGGTTTCCTGCTCAATCAGTCTCGAAGCCCCCCGAACATTATAGGCAAGTTCTTTATCTAGAACCTTCTTGATAACAAAGGGTTTAAAAAGTTCTAAGGCCATTTTTTTAGGAAGACCGCACTGATGAAGCTTTAATTCTGGACCCACAACAATTACCGATCTTCCTGAATAATCAACTCTTTTGCCTAAAAGATTTTGGCGGAAACGGCCTCGTTTTCCTTTGAGGATATCGGCCAAAGATTTCAAAAGACGTCGGCCTCCTGTAGTAGCTGTGGTTAAAACCCCTTTTCTCATACCATTGTCAATCATGGCATCAACCGCTTCCTGCAACATTCTTTTTTCATTCCGAACAATAACTTCCGGAGCTGCAATCTCCAATAAGTATTTTAAGCGATTATTTCTGTTAATAACTCTTCGATAAAGATCATTTAAGTCAGATGAAGCGTAACGACCACCGTCAAGCTGAACCATTGGTCTTAAATCTGCTGGTAAAATAGGAAGAACCGTCAAAAACATCCATTCCGGTTTGATATCAGCACTCAACATTCTTTGAAAGAATCTTAGTCTTCTTAAAATTTTCAGACGATTTATGGATGTCGCCTTTTCTGCTGTTTTCCTTAAGTTTTTAATCTTGTTTTTAAGATCAATTTTTTCAAAAATTTTTCTCAATGTCTCAGATCCAGTCCCTGCTTCAAAAACCTCTCCGTATTTCAAAGAAAAATCATAATATTCAACCTCAGAGAGAACTCTCAATGGTTTAATTCCTAAAACTTCTTCTTTAGCTTTGTCTCTAGCAGTTTTTAATTCTTGCAAAGCATCTTTTTCTTCTTCCTTGCTCTTGGTTTTACTTTTGCTTGATTGCTTCGTAATTACAGGACGCTCCCGCCTCGACTTGCTGTCGCTTTTCGACGTGAGACGGGAAGCGACCGATTTGATTTTTGATTTATATTCTTTTTCAATCTCTTCCAAAGTTTTTTTCTTGGCTTCTTCGTTAACGGTTGTTACAATGTAAGCTGCGAAATAAATCACTTTTTCTATCTTCTGCATAGGAATATCCAAAACCATCCCCATTCTTGAGGGAATTCCCCGCAGAAACCAGATATGAGAAACTGGACAGGCTAATTTAATATGTCCCATTCTTTCTCGTCTTACTGAAGATTTTGTTACCTCTACTCCACATCTATCGCAGACTACTCCCTTATAGCGAATCCTTTTGTATCTACCGCAATAACATTCATAATCTTTTTCCGGTCCAAAAATTCTCTCACAAAAAAGCCCATCT
>Ga0114922_10005138_pt1 | contig 12104 bp, 12 predicted proteins | sample AartaG_FD_100975 | JGI IMG/M metagenome (GOLD analysis project Ga0114922, IMG submission 100975) | Deep subsurface microbial communities from Aarhus Bay to uncover new lineages of life (NeLLi) - Aarhus_00045 metaG | ecosystem: Environmental > Aquatic > Marine > Oceanic > Sediment | place...
GCCTCGATGATCTTGATAACTACATTGGAGAAGCTCAAGTTGCTGAAGAGAAATCTATTGGTGATGATAATATGATTTTCATTACTGGCTGTGATAATCCTAAAGCTGTTTCTATCATCATTAGAGGTGGAACAGAAATGATTGTTGATGAGGCAGATAGAGCTATTCATGATGCTTTGTGCGTTGTTCGTCAAGTTATTCATGACAAGAAAGTAGTTCCAGGTGGTGGAGCTCCTGAAATCGAGATTAGCCAAAAACTTGGTGAGTTTGCAATGGGTCATACCAGTAAAGTTCAGTTAGCAATCGAAAAGTTTGCTAAAGCAATGGAAATCATTCCAAGAACACTAGCAGAAAATGCAGGATTAGATCCAATTGATGTTCTTTCTGAACTACATGTTCAACACTCTAAAGTGGGATTCGTTTTCGGTGTTAATCCATTCAAATCTAAAGTAGATGATATGGCAAAGCTCAATGTCTTTGAACCAATTTCTGTAAAACAACAAGCTATCAGCAGTGCAGCTGAAGCCGCAGAGATGATTTTGAGAATAGATGATGTTATAGCAGCTAAAGAATTATCTGGTGGTCCAGGAATGCCTCCAGGTGGTCCAGGCGGAATGGACGAGGATTATTAATATTAATCCTACTCTTCTTATTTTTTTAATTTTAAATCTTAAAAATAGTATAATTATACTCTATAAGTTTTGAGTGCACTTGTTATTCTTTGAAGCATGTCATCTGTTACTTTGTCAGATTCAAGCTCTACCATAGCAACCCAAGTGGAATAAGCTGCTTCTCTCACTTCTCTGTTTTTGTCATTCATACCGTCAACTATGATGTCAACTACTTCAGCAGTAAGAGCCATACCATCATTTTTTCTTTTAAGTGGAGTATAGGACATTTTCCCCCATTATTATTTTTCTTGAAATCTTTAAAAATGTTTTTCATAAACACCATTTTTCAGTTAAAATAGGATTTGAAGACAAAAGAACCTATCCAGTTGTAATGCAGAAATAATGAAAAAGAAAAGAAAAGAAATTTAAGAGGATTTTACTCTTTCAGCAACAGCTTTTCCAAGTTGCTTTGCTTGTTCAAGAAGCTCATCTGTGGGGGAACCTTTGAATTCTAGTAGAGGTTCTACTACTTCCCAATCTAATTCTTGAACTGCATCAGCAGCTTGTTTCAAAGCTCTTCCACTCCACATAGATGATCCGAAGAAACCAACTATACGTTCTTTGAGATCTTTCCTCTTTACAAGATGTAAATAGTAAGAAGTATTTAGGAATGGACCTCCATCGTATGTTGGGAATCCTAAAATAACACCTTTGTATTTCCAAGTTTCTTTTATCAAGTAACTTAGATGGTCTGTTGAGAAGTTCAACACTTTTACTGGAAGACCTGCTTCTTTAACACCTTCAACAACATGGTTAACAACTTTAGCAGTATTTCCATACATTGAACCCCAAATGATTACTACACCTGGTATCGCCATTCTATTTGAAAGTTTAACGTATAAATCAATGATTCTTTGAGGATTATCTCTCCAAATAAGACCATGAGCAGGCGCGATAATTTTGATATCTAATCCACCTAGTTTTTCCATGGCTTTCTTAACATATTTGACATACTTAGCTACGATGTTACTAAAATAACGAATTGTTTCTTCATAAAAGATGTCAGGATCACATTCATCATCAAATAAACCAAAATCAAGAGCTTTGTATGAGCCAAATGCATCACATGAGAATAAGATTCCATCTTTGTTATCATAAGTAACCATTGTTTCAGGCCAATGAACCAAAGGATCCATGTAAAAAGTTAATTCTCTTCCACCCAAATCTAGTTTTTCACCTTCTTCTACTACATGAATATTTTCTGTTATTCTATAAAGACTTTCAATCATCCCTTCAGCTTTCTTAGAACACATGATAGTAGCATTTGGAACTTTCTCCAAAAGACGAAGCAATGAACTACTATGATCTGGTTCGATGTGGTTTAATATAATGTAATCAATTTCGAAGGAAGTAACTTCCTCAACTTTTTTCAAAAATTCATCAACAAAAGGAATTTTTACTGTATCAATTAAAGCTGTTTTTTCTCCCTTAACTATATAACTGTTATAACTTACTCCTTCAGGGATGGGCCAAAGTCCTTCGAAAAGCTTGGTTAGATGATCATTTACTCCAACATAATATATATCAGGCACTACTTCTTTCATTTTAATCAACATTTTTGGTTTTGTGACAATATAATGTCCAGTTTGAGAGGTTTTTCCTCAAATTCAACTACTAGAAACTCATGAGTTTTGTTTAAAAAGCTTAGGTTTTTTCAAACATTTGATATGTTCTTCTAACCAAAATTCTTAACAACATTAACAAAATAGTATCATTGTATAAAATGGAGCTCAAAGGAATTGATAAAGGGATTCTTCAGAAGGTAGAGGAATCTGAGTTAACTTTGGAAAATATTGCTGTTTCAACAGCTGTTGAATTAATAGACAAGATGGAAATAAGCGAAAAAGATGCAAAGAAACTCATTACAACTGCACAGAATGAGTTAGGGATTCAACCAGTTACAGCCTTGGAATTTCTTGAATCTGAACGTAAACGAGGAAAAATTACTACCTCTTCCACTGAATTTGATGGTATTCTTGGTGGCGGTATCTGGACACAGGAACTCACAGAGGTCGCAGGTGGGTTTGGATCTGGAAAAACTCAACTCTGTTTTCAATTGTGCATTAATGTTCAGCTTCCTATTGACGAAGGAGGATTAGAAGGTAGTGCGTTTTTCATTGATACAGAAAGAACTTTTTCTCCTAAGAGAATCATTGAAATGGCAACTCATAGAGGACTCGATGTTGAAGATATACTGGAAAATATCTACATTGGTTCAGCTGTGAACACACACCACCTCTTCAGTATAGTAGATACTTTGGCAGATATCATTCAGGAGAAAAACGTAAAATTACTCATAGTAGATTCCTTTGCATCTCACTTTAGATCTGAGTATATAGGCAAGAAAAGATTAGTAGAAAGACAACAAAAAATAATGCAAATTGCAGAAGAATTGATTGCTCTTGCAGTAAAATATGACCTTGCAGTTGTAGTTACAAATCAGATCATTGCAAATGTTGAAGAGTTCCTTTTTGGAAGCCCAGAGGAACCAGCATTGGGATTTGCATGGGCACATAGACCTCAACAGAGAATATTCGTGAGAAAATCGAGAGGAAGTTCAAGAATAGCAAGATTATTTGATAGTTCTAGAATGCCTGAAAGAGAAGCTTTGTTCTATGTAACAGAAAGTGGTCTTACAGATGCACCATTTTCATCAGATTTTTACTCGTAAAACATACAATAGAATCAGAGAAAATAACATCTGGGAACTAAAAGAGATTAAAATAAAATGGAGGGTTTTAGCTACTTTCTGCAGCTTTAGTTGCGGTTGCTGAATAAACTGTTGTTCTTCTTGAAGAAACAACTTGCTTAATAATTTTGTTTTCTTCAGCTTCACGTAAAATTTTCTTTGCTGTACTTACTCTGATATTGAACTTATCAGCTATGTAAGCAGGAGTGATTCCCTTAGCTCTCTTAATTTCAGCATCAATTTTCTTCTTTGTTTCTTCATCAGGAGTAAGGTCACGAACTGTTGGAATGAATTCCACTACGAGACCGAATTTTTTCTTCTTTCTGACTACTTTCCTTTCACGTGTAGACATTTCTCTCGTTTCTGCGATTATGTGTTGACTTTTAAGTTATTCGATTGAATGGTTTTTATGATAGAATTCTATGTATTTGTATAGTTAAAGAAGAAATTTGTAAGCTTAAATAGGGAAATAACGATAAATGAATGATGCAAGGTGTTCTGAGAACAGAAGTGATGGAAACAAAAGCTCATCCAGAATTAAGTTCGCTTTGTCATCAAGTGAAGAATCTCTACAATCGAGCAAATTATCTGTATAAGCAAGCACAACAACAAAGAACAACTCTTTCCTATTATGAATTAAATGGACAATTGAAGGGAGAAGAGTGCTACATGCTTTTACCAGCTCATACTGCACAACATACCCTCAAACTCCTCTGTAGAAACTGGAAAGCGTTCTATCAAGCAAGAAAAGAGTGGAAAGTCCACCCCGAACGGTTTCTTGGTTCTCCTCAACCTCCGAAGTATAAATCTCCTGGAGGAGAGATGGTAGCAATAATTACTAACCAACAAGTAAGAATACAAAACGGATGGTTACTCCTCCCTAAGAAAGTAGGGTTTAAGATCAAAACTCGTCTGACTTCCTTAGATTCTATCCGAGAAGTGAGAATCGTTCCACGGGGAGTAGGGTATACGGTAGAGATAGTTTATCACAAAAATATTCCTAAACGTTTGCAGAAGAAGAATACCCGTAAAGGAGCAATGGATTTAGGGCTAACCAACCTCGTGACCTTTGTGGATAATATCGGTAGTCGATCGATTATTGTCAAGGACGAGGGGAAAGGAATCAAAAGTACAACTCAATACTATCTCAAAAGAATCAGCCAATTACAAGAACAGTATGCCCAGCAGCAACGAAAACAGTTGCGACAACAGAACAGATTAGTGTATGGCCAAGTATATCACCGATTAAGAGAACGTTGGAGAAGGAAAGTGAAAGAGTATTTCCACCAACTTAGCAGATTTTTAGTAAACCTCTGGAAAGAGCGGGAGTTATCTACCATTTATATTGGCTATAATCCTCTCTGGAAACAACAAGTAAGATTGCGGAAGAAAACCACCCAGCTCTTTGTGATCATCCCATTTCACCACCTCATCTCATTGCTAGAGTATAAAGCTGCAGAAGAAGGGATTGACATAGTACTAGTAGATGAAAGTTACACTTCCAAATGCAGTTTTTTGGATAATGAACCTGTACAAAAACAAACTTCTTACCAAGGAAGAAGAGTGAAACGAGGGATGTTTAAGTCAGCAACAGGGCAACTGATCAATGCTGATGTGAATGCAGCATACAATATCTTATTGAAAAGCGATCCGCAAGCACTTCCCCCAAGAAGTGTGGGCGGGGTAGGAGGGTACGTGATTTACCCCCATAGAGTGAGTTATTCAACAATGACCTCTACGAAAACATTGGTGTAACTACACAGTTATACAAAAGTACATCATTATCAAAAACCACAAAATTGATAATAATATCAATTATGTTCCTTCATGGACAAGCTTGAACTCCTTCTTCAAACATTCAATGGTCAAAATGACGAAGGACCACTTTTTAGTTTATGGAAGCACTTTCCAAATATAGACAGAGATCCTTATGCACTAGCTGAAATTCACGTAGACTTCTATAATAAGCATAAATTTGATTTAATGAAAATATCTCCTCATGGTAGATTTCCTGTTGTTGATTATGGATGCATTGTGGCAAAGGATTATGATCCAATCACTGGTAGCACAAGTTGTGAAAACTGTTGTATAACTACTGTTGATGATTGGGAGACTGTAGAATCAATAGATTCCGGAGAGGGAGAATTAGGAAAGCAGTTGAAAACCGTTGAGTTAATTAGTAAAGAACTAGAAAGCCTTCCAAAAATGATGACTTTATTTTCCCCCCTTATGGTAGCTTCCAAAATGGATACAAATTTAGTCTCGAACATCCAGAAGAAACCAGACTTAATCAAAGAATCTCTTTTTACTATTACAGATGATATCATTGAATTTGCTAAAGCTTCTATAGATGCAGGTGCTGAAGGTATTTTTCTTGCATCTCAACATTTCAGAAAAACTGATTTACCTTGGGAAGAGGTTCTTAAGTTTGAAATTCCATTCCTTAAGAAACTCATTTCAAAGATTAAGGGAAAGACTGAATTCATAGTGATGCATGTTCATGGTCAAGATATCCGATTCAAAGAAGCAGCAGAATTAATGGATGTTGATGCACTTAATTGGCATGATCAGTTAACATGGCCTGAAATCGATGAGGCTGCAAATATTTTTCCTAAGGGATTGCTTGCTGGTATAGATGAAACACAAGTATTGATTGATGGAAAATCTGATGATATTAAGAAAAATATTCTTGAATCGTTAAAACAATCAGAAGAGAATGAAAATAGAGTTATTATTGCACCAGGTTGTGTTATTCCTATAACTGTATCTGACGAAAATATAGAAATCATCTCCCAAACAATCAGAAAGGCAAGAAAAAGGTAGAATTAAATGAGTACAGAGGAGGAAATTAGTCTAATTAAGCATGGGACCAGGTTTGGATGGAAAGATTTTATCCTTAACTTGTCTTTTAGTTTGATTATGATTGCAAGTTTTGTTCTTTTTGTAATAGTTTTTCCAGATGAAGGATTTGACTTAACAACGAAACTGATAATAGCAGCAGTGACTTTACTTCCTGTATTGATTTTTGGCAATAGAGTATTCAGGGAACTTATTTATCCAAAGGATTTCATAGAAATTGTTGGTGCTGAAATCCATTATAGATCAACCCCTCTCTTAATGACTGGATACAGAACTAAAAAAGGCAATGTCAGAATCAAAGAAATAAGGAAATATGGTCTTTCTCGAATTCCGCGAAAACTTTCTTTAGACCTGTGGAGAAAGCATAGGAATAAAGCAATGTTAGTAGTTCAGCTTCGAAGTGGAAAAGAATTCTTTTTAGGTGAATTTATTGCAAATGAAGATTTAGCAGAGGTTTGTATTCATATAAGACATATGCATCCAAAAGCAAAGTTTTCTACAAACTTAAGTGAGGAATTTCCTGATTTAGTCAAGAAAGAGAAGGAATTATTAAAATCAAAGAAATTGAAGAAGCTTGAGGATTTTGATGAAGAACCAGAAGGCACAGTATTCAGAAAAAGACGTTGAGAAGAATATCCTAGCTTTTATTAATGAAAATCATAGATTGTAAATAGATGGCAACTAACCAATCAACTAGCTTCAATGTAAACAAACATAATATTGCTGTATTAGATTTTGGAGTTACATCTCTTAAAATAGTCATAGTTGATCCTTCTCATCCAGAAGAACCCTTCCATTCTCAAAGAATCTATCTCCCTTTAAGGACCAGAAGGCAGGAAATTGATGGTGAACTGAAGACAATTTTACGATCCTATGCTGATTACAATATTCGTAAATTTATTTTAACCACAACCAGCCCACTTTTTGCATCTGCAAAAGAAACTATAGAATTTATTATTAATTCTGTTACAAATTTCATTCATCCTGCTAATATAGTTCTATATACCCATGATGGTGAGTTTGTAACAATCAAGCAAGCATTAGAAAATCCATCTAAAGTTGTCTCAGTAGGCTGGAAAGCTTTGGGTAAAGGTTTATGGAAAATGACAAAGCAAGAAGGTTTGGTAGTTGACTTTTCAACAAGAACTACAAGTTTTATTCCTATACGAGAGGGAGAGATTCTATCTAGCTCAAAATCAGATCACGAAAGGATGAAAAACGATGAATTAATATTCTTTGGTTTAATGGAAACAAATGCAGCATTCATTCAACCCATATTTGAATATAATGGAGAAACATTTAATCTTCCTTTTGAAACTCATGCGATAACAGCTGATGTTTTTCTAGTAACAGAAGACATACAATCATCAGATTATATAACAAATACACCTGATAAAAAAGCTAAATTCAAAGAAGATGCTTTGGACCGAATTAAAAGCATGTTTTGTATTGTTGATGATTGTTTTCATGAACAAGATTTAATCAAAATCGCTTATTTACTCAAGGTGAGAATGCTCGAAAAAATAAATAGACTCATAAAGAAGAAAATGGAAGAATATCAACTTGATAAGATTATTATTACAGGTATTGGAGCTAATATTCTTTATCAGTATCTAATGGAGAAGAATGAATATACCAATATTAGTAAAGCATCAGATATAATCAAAACAGCTGAAATAAACCCCTCGTTTAGTTTAGCTTATATTTATGCTTCCAAAAAGATGATAGCAGATGACTGAAAGAGTAGATTTGAGGAATAGAATCAATGTGATGTTATTTCACTTTGACCAGAGATTAGGTCCTAGACTACTTTTCAATGTAGCTGAAATACAAGATCCAAGAATAACAGCATCATTAACTAGACTTATGGATTTCAATTTTCTTCAAGAAATGAAAGCTATTGTTAATGCAATGGCAAATGTCGTTTATTCAAGTATGTTTTTCTCTATTCCAAATCCTATGGCGAGAGGAGGGGTTGAACAATTCATGATTTCTTTTGTGATTTTTGACCCAACTATTACAGAATATCTTACAATATCATCGCTTGAAGAGGAGATGTCAAAAACAATAAGTAAGCTTATGATGCTTTCTGAAATGTTTATTATCATAACTTATTCTAATCCCATTCTTGATGATTTTCCTGAAGTTGAAACTTGTTTGAATGCTTTAAGAGATAATGCAATAAATATTTTCCAAGAAATATTCTATGGACAATTTGAAGGTGCAAAGGATGCTACTTCTCAAATTCTTGGAAAAATAGGTTATGAAGCAGGGAGACAAGTAATGACGCAGGTTTATGAAGGTGAATTTGAAAATTTAAGATCCTATCTGGATGCATTAGTTAATTCTCCTATTATCTCAAGATGGGGAAACATCAATATTCTCCATTTTGATCCCGAGGAAAAAGTAGCTACAGTCTCATTAGATAGTTCAATTTGGACAGAATCTCTTGGAGTTATTGCTACTAAGACATGTGCTTTTGTTGAAGGTATGCTTGAAGCAGTTTTCAGTAAAATTCTAGATGAACCTATTATTTGTGATGAAATGAGATGTGCTTCAGAATATAGTTATGTGAAGGACTGTATTTTTCAAATAGCTCCTGGGGGATCAAATAGAGAAATTACTTCTTATAGAGAAGATCAAACCATTAGAGAAATGGCAATTGAGGATAGGCAAAAAACAATGGAATCCATTAAGGAAGACATTGGTGAGCAATTCTATTATGATTTTGACCCAATGATAAGATTAATACAATTATTCAACAAAGCACCATTCATATCAGATCATTTTATTCAAGAAACTGAAGGAGAAGTCAAGTTCCTTGTTGTATGCAATTACTGGCGATATCCTAATGATGTAATCTGTAATTCTTGTGAAAAATGGATAAGAGATTCAAGCAAAGTTCCAATTATTCTCCTTAAAAGCAAACACAGGATTTGCGAAATAACTTATGAAGCAGAAGAAGGAGAAACATGATAGTATCAACTATTAATATAAACATGAACAAGCTATCTTTTTCTTAAATTATTTTGATGAAATTACTCTCTGAGCATAATCACAGATGAGAAGTTCATCACATGAATATGTATCAGAAAACTCCTTTGTTCTTTCCAACCATAAAGAGAGTATTTCTTTATCAACAGTATGCATTGAAACCAATGTTGAGAGCACTTTACAAGGCAATCTAGCTGTTAAAAGAGGATTATCATTAACCTCATAAGCAAGAGAATAATAGCCAACAGCTAGGTCTAGATCATCTTTTATTGTATGTAAATTTCCCAGATAGAAATAAGAGAGAGATGAGTGAGGTGAAGAGAGTGAAAGTTCTTGAAAAAACAAAATCGCGGAATCAATATCTCCTTCTTGAATCAAATCTAAACCTACGTTGACTAATTCTTGAAATTCAAAATCAAATAATGAAAGAAATTTTGGCTGTTTCTTTTCTTGTTTCTCTAGATTAAGCATGATTACTTTCGATAAAGAGTCTAAAAGTTCATTATAAAAACCCCACAAAATTTAACATACTTTTTCTGATGTAAGAAATATAAGTGTCTCAACTGATGACTAAATATTATGGCACTTTCTAAAAACGCAATAATATTAATTGTTGTAGCAAGTTCAGTTGTTGCTGCAACAGCAGTAGTTGTTCCAACAACAGTAGTTGTAGTAAATAACAATAATACAATCAATTTCACGCTTCTAAATAATGCAGGTGTTATGATAGAAGCAAAAGGCTTGAGAATCTATATTGATCCTTATAATTTACCAAGTAACCAAAGCGATTATCCTGCAGATGCAGTACTCATCACTCACGATCATGGTGATCACTGCTCATCTGTAGCTTTGAATCTAATAGAAAAGGAGGATACACAATTCTTCTTCCCAGAAATTATTACTTCTTACATTACATGGTTTGATGGAACAGGAGTGAAACCTGGTGATACTTTCAACATTGGACCTATTACAGTAACATGTTATGAAATGTACACTTTTGCACCAGAAGGTTCTTATCCTAGTCACCCTCCAGAGAGTAATTATACTAGTTATCTCATCGATATTGATGGGTTTACATTTTTCCATGCTGGAGATTCAGGAAATATCCCTGAATATACTCAGTTAACTGGTTTAGTTGATGTTGCTTTATTACCGTTAGGACCTGGTTGCCAAACAATGTGTGATATGCAAGTTGTAGATGCTATTGATGTAATTGATCCAACTTATTTCATACCAATTCATTACGCAGAAGGAGCAGATATTTCTTTCATAAATGATTTTGGAACAGCTGTTGAAAACTGTGGATGTGAAATAGTACATCTTAATTACTTTGAATCAACTAAATTCAAAATAAACTAAATAAGAATGAGAACATGAAACTATGTTTCTTGTTCCTTCTTGTTTTTTACATACCAATTATATGTCTCTGTTAGAGCTTTCTCAAATGATTTCTGAGGAGTGATTTCTAATAATTTTTCTATCTTCTTATTGCTTAACATCCGCGATTTACCCATTTGTTTCACTCGATACCTATCAATCAAAGGTCTTTTCTTGAAAAGTTTCCATTGTAGCTCTCCAAAAAAACCAACTAACATCGCTAAACCATAATTGAGATTGATAGATTTGAAATCTACTTTACAGATTTTAGCTGCTGTTTCAAATAATTCTCTTCTCTCAATTAGATAACTAGTATGGTTGAAAATTTCCCCATTTGATTTATCACTTTCTTCCATTTTGATTAGCGTTTCAACAACATCATCAACAAAACTGTAGGAATAAATCACTTTACCTTTACTAAAAAAAGGAAACTTTCTATTACTTTCAACCAATTTGAATATGGTTGGTGCCCAATGATCTCTTGGACCAAAAATGATTGGAGGTCTCAATGCTGAGGCTTTAAATCCAAATTTCTCTGCATATTTGAATACTTCTTGTTCTCCCAAATACTTGCTTTCTCTATACCCAGGAATAAGATCAACTCTATATGTCTCATCAATTGGATAATCAGGTAAGTCAAAACCATAAACACCTGCTGTTGACACATAAACAAAATTCTTCGAACCTGCTCTCACAAATTCATCCAGTAAATTCACAGTTCCTGTGTGATTAATACTGTAAAAGCTTGATAATGGTGAAAGATCATCTACAACAGCAGCGATATGGAAAACTGAATCTATGCCTTCTAAGCATTCATTTAGACTTTCCTTTGAATCAAGATTTCCAAAAACAAAATCCACATTCATGTTTGCATATTCCTTGCTCTTCTCTTTTTCTGAAGGCAAAATTAAAGCAGTTATTCTTTTACTTGGATATCTTCTCCTAATCTCCTTAACTAAGTGAGTACCAAGAAAACCAGTAATTCCTGTTATAAATATGGACATGATTAACAGACGTGCTGCTTTTAAAGATTAAAAACTCTTCCGCAAATCTATCGAATCATATAAAAAAAAGAGTAAAAAGGAGAAATTTATTCCTTTTTGAAGATTTTTCGAAGCCCGATCATTATTAGACCTCTTTCTCTTCCAGATAATTCCTTATAGTCTATCCAATCAATTTCATGTAATAGTTTCTTAAAATTTAATTTGTTTGGTTTTTCTTTAGTTGTTAAACTGCTTAATCTTTGAATCATCCACTCAAAGCTAAAAACAAAATTGAATCTAGCCCATATCCAGACTATAAGATCAAAGAATAATACCGTGACGAAAGCAATTAGCAACACCCAATATTCCCCACCTTGTCCAAATTGACCACCCAGAACATCAACAGATGGGAAAGCAGGATTGAAGATTGCATAAGGAACCAAATGATAAATCTGCAAAACAAAAATAGAGAGTGAAATAGCTCCCCAGATTCGGAAATATTTGACAACTATATTATTCCCAAATACTTGA
>Ga0114922_10005139_pt1 | contig 12104 bp, 16 predicted proteins | sample AartaG_FD_100975 | JGI IMG/M metagenome (GOLD analysis project Ga0114922, IMG submission 100975) | Deep subsurface microbial communities from Aarhus Bay to uncover new lineages of life (NeLLi) - Aarhus_00045 metaG | ecosystem: Environmental > Aquatic > Marine > Oceanic > Sediment | place...
AGCTTGATTTTGATTTAACTTCATCTTTACTCTTAAATTTTCTTCTTTGTACATATAATTAAGGTTTTCTGTTTTATAAAAATTCTTGACGTGACACTAACCCTTTATTACTATTATTTTTTCTAACAAAAAAAATGTTTGAACGAAAATAATATTCGTGACCCATAATGATTTCTTCTATATCTTGTCTATAATCAACAAAAACATTTTTCCCATCTCCAGCACCACCACAATCTTCAATAACATAAATTCCATTATTTTTCACTCTATGAAACATATTTTTAATCGTGGCACGTTGAGCAACCGCGGTATGTAACCCATCATCGATTATAATATCAAATTTTAATTCTTTCAATTCATCATCACATTTTTTAGAATCAGTTGAATCGAAAATAAATGTTAAAATCCTTTCCTCATCTAATCGGCAATCTTCGGCGACATCGACACCAAAAATTTCGGCATTTGGAAAATAATCGCGCCATGCTCTTAAAGATCCCCCGGGCTTGTAATGGGGATAATGACGGAGATTACCTTTAAACGAACTAGGATGGTGTCGAGTAAGAGAACCCACACCAATTTCTAGAACTGAATTCACGTCGTTTTTTATTTCGTTAAAAATTTTATCGTAAATTTTATAATAATTCGATAGGACTTTATCTGATCCATATTTTTCAATAATTTCTTTTAATTTTTCACACATATTTATAGTTTTATTTCAATTCTTTCTGACCACCCTCTTTTATTACTATACCCCCAGTACACAACTCTTTTTGGATTTTTATCTGTTAAAAACATTTTTTCATAGTGTATCGCTTCACCTTTCTCCATAAACGATTTTAACTTACCCCCGTCGATTGATTCGGAATGAATTCCGATTCCGTTCTCATCGTCAAACGCAACCAATATACTATTATAGTCATCCCCAGGTAATTGTTCCCGATTTATATTAACTAGGTGGTAAAATGAAAACATGAATGAATTTTCCCATTCCTCATCAGTTTCAAAGGTCGGGTTCGGTGGAAATTTATGGTCTGTTGTCCATTTTTGAAAAGATTTCCTTTTAAAATTGATACCAGCATACTTTTCGTAATCTCGTAATGTTCTAACCGTTCCGAGATCATATCCTGTCATATCGTAACCATTATCTTCTGTTCTTAATAATTGTCGGATTTTTGCCCGGGCGCCATCTTGGGTTGACCAAAAAGTAGATTCTCCTCGTTTACTTTGATCGTCCCACACTAACATCCCATCTCTTTCCGTTCTCATCGTCGCGTGCCACACCACACATTGGTGAGGATGAAATAGATCGTACCCATGGGTGTATGACCGAACAGTTAAGTTTAGTTCTTCACCACTAAAGAATATGTCGGGGTCGTGACGAACTTCTTTTGCCCATTTATTCGGACCAAACGCAAAATGACCAGATAAGAATCTGGCAGGAAATGGTTTCGTTAAATCTCTCCAATTTGGAATGGCACATGGGCGGATAAAAATTGTCCCAAATGGGTAGAAACTGGCGGCTTCAGAGAGCCATGGTTCCTGTACCCTAGCACCTGGGTCATTATATGGATCATAATAGGGTAAATAACCACAAATAAGAGGATTGTGACCATCTTCTTCTAATTGGTGATACCACCCTATCAAAGTTGAGTCCCACCCCTTGGCGAACCTGTGATGACTGTCTAACTGACACACAAAATCTTCATCAGTTAAAAGTTCTTCATTAATGATTGCCCGGGCGTAAGGTAACCCTTTGGCTTCGGTATACAACATATCGTGTATCTTAAATCGGGTGTCACCGCTAAATTCATCAAGATTGTCAAACCCATCTTCAGGGTTATATTGTCGGCAGATCCCAAAGTGAATCCTTTCAGGGAATTCAGCGTTTTCCAACGCACTTTTAATAGTTGGGATTAATTCTGGTTCCCTATATGCGGGAAGATGTACTAAAATTGTTTCCATATTATAGATCTCCTGTTAATCTTTCACACCACCCTTTTGATTCACTGTGAGGCCACACCACCCATGATTTCGGATGTTCAATTGTTTGAAACTCTCTCCAGATCTTACCATAACCATCTGGGTCATTCATCACCCTTTTTATTTCAGCTTCATCAGCGTCTTTCCTAAACAATGTTGTACCATTACCACCACTCTCACTATGGAACGCCACAACCCAAAACTTGTAATCTTTCTCTGGTACTCTATCATATCCAACATCAATACAATGTTTGAACATTCTCACAAATGATTTTTCATATTCTTCATCAGAAAGAGCGGGATTGGGTGGAACCTTTTTATCTAAGGTGTGTTGTTGTACTGACCTTTTCTTAAATGATATTCCCGAATATTTTTCATAATCTTCAAGGGGACGCACCGGGCCAAAACCATACGGGCCAAAATCTATGTCCTGAACCACACCATCCATCCCGAATAATTGTCGATTTCTCGCAAAAGACCCATCATTTTTAACATACCAATCTTTACTATCATCCCAATGTTTAACTTTATCCTTTCTTGTGTATTCATGCCAAATAACGACTTTATGTGGGTGAAACAAATCATATCCCCACGTATACGACCTAACAGCAAGTGATATTTCTTCACCATGGAAATAATAATTTGGATCGTGAGGGACTTCTTTCACAAATTGTCCCGATGTAAATGTGAAATGTCCTGAATAGAATCTTGCTGGTTCGGGACTAGTTAGTTCTTTGTAATTGTCGATACTCGCAGGTAAAAAATGCACCACCCCTTCAGGCGCAAACCTATCAAAGTTCATTCTCCATGGGACATTCACCCTACCATTCGGATCGTTGTTAGGATCATACGACGGAATATAACCAGTCAATAAGGGTTTTTCACAACCTTTCTCTTTTAGTTGTTTATACATATCAATCAATGTTTCATCCCAATCTTGAGTAAATCTATGGTGAGAGTCTAATTGAAGGGTATATTCTTCATCATCATATTGTTGTTGTAACTTATGTCTTGCCCAACAAACCCCTTGAGCCTCCATATAAGGAACATCAATTATCTTAAACCTGTCATCGTTCTTATATTCTGAAAGGTCATCCCACACATCTTCTTCTGAATGTTGCCAAGTAATAGCAAACACAAGGTTTTCTGGGTATTTGGCTTTTTCAATACAATCTTTTAATGTGGGTAATAATTCGGCATCTCGATAGGATGCAATTTGAATAAAAATTTTGTTCTTTTTCATGAATCAATTTTATAGAGATAATATAATCAAAATTATGAAGAAATTCAAGCAAGAACTTGTAGAATCCAAAATTTTTACTATCTTTGTAAAAAAAAGATATGGAAAAGACCTATCAACCATTTATCCTTAAACTATGTGAAGATATATTTGAGGACCTAAACCCCGACATCAAACCAACTGAACGGAACAAAACCACCCTATGTGACATGTTAACCCAGAAATTCCTTGACGGGGAATTAAGCGAGGGTGACGAACAAATATTTGACTCAGAAAAAGAAATTGAAGATTTCATCAACCTATGTTTTGTTAATGATAATCTAGATGATTTACATAAACGTGGATTCATTGGGTCATATAATGATGGAGAATCATATTTCCTCACCGATATGGGGAAACTCTACGTAGAAAATCTTGATTGTCTGAAGGATTAAAGTTCAGGTTCTTGTGACGGTACAGGTTGTATGGGTGTTCGAGCGTACATCTTTCTTTTATGATTTTTCACCCCTTCTTTAAGTTTATTGATTTCTTCTTGAGCTTGTCCCAAGTGATTACCAATCGAAATGAGTTTAGATTTAGTTACCCCCTGTAACCCAGTTGGTAGGCTGGCGTGAAGTTTCCTATAATCTTTTAAGGTTTCGTTTAATGAGTTTTGTAATTCTTCAATTTTAAATTGAGTACGACTGAAATCTTGTCTTGAGACTCTTTTCATTTCTTCAGATAAGAGATTATCTAAAACCTTCTTAACCTGTTCTTCTGTTACGACCACTTTTTCCATATCTATAAATACTTTTTCAACTCGGAATTTTTTTAATTGAGAAATTTTTCTTACTTTTTAGTATAAATATTCAATTATGAGTGATTTTCGATATCCAGGTTCAATAGAATTAAAATTCGATTTAGATGATGTAGTATTGGTACCAGTCACTACTGACATTAATAGTAGACGTGAATGTGAGGTTAAAACCCAATTCAGTTGGCATTTCGATGGACAACTGGAAACCTTACCACTTATGGCGGCCCCAATGGATACGGTTGTTTGTAAAGATAATTTCGAGAAATACATCAATCAGGGGATTATCCCTTGTATCCCTAGAGGGGTTAATGTGAGTATGGTTCACCCCAAACTTTATTTTAAATCTTTCGGTTTATCTGAAATTGAGGATAACTTATATCGATGGGAACATGGATCTGATGATTTAAAGAACTACCCAAATATTCTTATCGACATGGCAAACGGTCATATGTCTAAGTTAATTAAGATAGTAAAACAAATAAAGATAAATTACCCAGATATGATTTTAATGGTTGGTAATATAGCCAACCCCGAAACCTTCGCAGATCTTGCGATGGCTGGTGCCGACTACGTTAGATGTTCAATCGGGACGGGTGCTGGGTGTACCACCGCAGCAAACGTATCCATCAATTACCCCCTGGGTTCATTAATATCTGAGTGTCGGAAGCAAAAGATCCAATTAGGATTAACAGACACCAGTATTGTCGCTGATGGGGGGATGAGGAATTATTCCGACATCATCAAAGCCCTCGCGTTGGGGGCCGACTATGTTATGGTTGGGAGTGTCTTTAATAAGGCAATCGAATCATCAGGATTTAATTACATCTATGGAATGAAAATAAAATATAAATTGTCGAAGAAATTGTGGTTATGGGGTTTCCCTGTGAAGAAAAAATACCGGGGAATGAGTACCAAAGCCGTCCAAAGAAGTTGGGGGAAATCAGAATTGGTAACCGCTGAGGGGATCACCAAATATCAAAAGGTTGAATACACGTTGGAACAATGGACAGAGAATTTTAAAGATTACCTGAAGTCAGCCATGAGTTATTGTAACGCAAAAAAATTGAGCGACTTTATAGGGTACGCTCAATATGTGTTTATAACGGAAAGTGCTCGGAGGAGATTTGACAAATAACTAGTCAATTCTAAAATCAGTTTCATCCTTGGTTACGTCGGATTCAAGATCCCTCGTCATCCCTTCTTTAATATATCTTCTAATCAACGCAGAAACAGTAGTTTCATGTTTGTCCGCCACCACTTCGATTTTCTTATAATATGCAGGAACAATTCTAAATGATAACATTCTTACCAACTGTTTGTGTTTAGGTTGGTCGGACGCCCCAGGGTGAGAAGATTTTTCTTGTGATTTTTTAGTTGCCATCGTAATAGTTTTTTTATAAATATTTGGTAATGTGTAATATTTTCATTATATTTTCATAAACCGATAAATAAACAGAAAAAATACAAGAATTATGGTAGATCCTGGAGGAACAGCAAAACCCAAAAAATCAGAAGCAGTTTTAGAGTGTGAAAAAATATACCCTGAAACAACTAAAGAATTTAAGAAAATCCTTGGGGAACAATATGAATTGTTCTGCAAAAAACAATTAAATTATGGCCCCGAAAACATTTCCGTCGGAACAAAACTCTCCAACCCGGATGAGATAAGAGTTTCATTGACGGGTATATGGTTCAGGGTTAATGATAAAGTACAACGTCTAAAGCAACTTGTCTTATTGAGTAAGAAAGATATGGTTGGAGAATCAATAGATGATTCTTTCGTTGATATGTCCGTGTACGGAATCATCGCCCAAATAGTTAGTAGAGGAAAGTGGGCGAAATAAATTGTAAATTTGGATTATTTGCAAAAAAAAAGGAGATTCCTATTGGGGGTCTCCTTTTTTTAATTATCTTTGTACGTACTCACTATTTATCAAATAGCACCATGAAAGAAGAAAATCCAAATAGAAGACATATGAAAGTCAATGTAAACCATCCATCATTTATTTCATTCCTTGAAAATATTTCCGAGAATATATTATCAGCAATAAAGATCGATGAATATTTCAATTTAACATCCGCAAAAAAACTAAAGGTCTCATACACCGTATTAAACCTTTTGAAAAATAGTGCAAAGGTGAAAGCAAATTTATCTGATGCAGAATTGAAGAGTTTCATTGCCGTTCTTTGTAAAAAGAATGAGGAAATTGAAAATTATGAATTTGCTGCGGTTTTAAATGATGTGGTTAAAAATTTCGATGTTATAAGTAAAGCACCACCAAAGAAGCCAGCTGCTAGAAAGAAAAAAACCACTACAAAACCGCCGGCGGCGCCACAGGGGTCGGATTCGGAAAATCCTCAACAATAACAGCATCTGGACATTCCACCAGGAAAAATAATATCTCTTCCCCCTCAATTCTTTTCTTTAGAACAGTATCGCAATGCCACGCATCACGAACATCAAGAATGTGTTCTTGTTTCACCTCCTCCTTACGGATTTTTCGAAAGACTTGATAAAGTTTATCATTAAAAGTTAGATATTCAATATGTTTTACGCCAAACATTGTTTATATTTTATTGAAATATAAGTAAAATAATAGACATTATAACCACAAAACACGATTAATTTTATATTTATAACTATAATTCGAGTATGAAAAAATATATCTTAACCGAAAGCCAAATTAAACGTGTTGTGGATCGTGTTCTAAATGAACAGAATACACTAACAAAGAAGACGAAGATGAAATCGGATTCTATACCCCTCATTAAATCAAAATGATATGAAATTTAAAGACCTATTTTTAGAGCAAGAAGACGAGTGGGGAGCACCGTTACCTCCAGAGGATAATGACGACATTAATAACCCACCATTACCGGCGGGTGCCGATGATGAAGACCCCCCTGAAGAGGGTGGTGAGATGGGTGGTGACGTTGATGTCGCAGGTAATGAGCCAGACCAACCAGCCCGACCAGCGAAACCAAAAAAATTATCTGCGACACAACAAACTAAACAAAAATGGATGTCGGAACGGCCAGGACTCACAGATTTCGAAATGGCAGAAGCCATGGGGTTTTTTAGAAATCGAAGAGATAGGTTAAGACCATATCATCCATATGGATATGTTGATCCACAAACAAATCGTCATTATATAAACACGCCAGAAATTGCAATCTTGGTTGATAGATTTCCTCAAATGGAACCAACTCTCTCTGATCTTGGGAAGATGTTGGATCTAAAAAACTATCCTTGGGAAGTAATGGAATTTTACATGGATACTGTACAAGCTCAGAACACCATTATTGACGAAGAAAATCTTGTTCCTGGAACAAAACTTCCACTTGAAGAACAATTAGCACTGGCGAAAGAAAAATATTCAGAACCAGGCGGCCAAATTTTTAATGAGGGCGGCCTTATAATTTATAGAATTGAAAGTAAGAATGAATCGATCAAATTCGGAAGTATTCAACGAATTCTAAAAAAGATGAGAACTGAACAAGGAGATTCGCGAGGTTCCGCATATTGGTGTACAACAGTACCACTTAATGAATCTAGGTCAAACTTATGGACAAATTATCGCCCACAGCAAGCCTTTTATTATGCGTGGGATCAAAATAGAGATCCGGATGATGAATATTATTGTACATCCATCCAAGCCACTCGTAATGGATCTTTTACACTCGTAACACTATACAACTCTACTAATAGTAGTAGACAATGGAGAGATGTCACCAATATCTTCCCACAATTAGAGGGGAAAGAAAACCTATTTCCTTGGTTCGATACAACCTCTAAAGAAAGACAAGACATTACTTTAGATTCAATAACAATGCGTCCTGGGGATAAATTTTATTTTGGAATGATTCGTGACGCAGAGCGAGAAGCGTATGTCGATTCTGGAAGACACGTCAATAAAGTGGCGCCATTCCTTAAAATGTCCCCGCAAATCAGAAAACTTTATGTGAATAAGACCACTAAAGAAAACAACGACCTACAAAGGAGGTTCCTATGTGACGACCCTAACGATCCATTTGGAATACTTAATATCCTTTATTTAGAAACTAAACCTGAAAATCTATACAAATTCTTAAATCATGTTTTAAAAACAAACCTACAAATTGAAGAGGGGATATTGGCAATTAAGAAATTGATCATCGGGAATAATTGGAGAAGGTGGGTCTCAGATGAAAATACGCAACACACATTGGTTGCTCTCCAAACCAACAAAGTTACTAAAGACACCAAGTTTGGTATTATGGACATTGCGAACGGAGATATCATCAAAGATCCGGACTATCGTGTAAGTGGAACAGAAACATTCGTCCAGAGAAAAGAGGTGGAGGGTGTTACAAGAAAAATCCCAATTGTTCTTCAAAAATACTCATATACTTTAGGTGACGGACAACCAGACCCAAATCAATATTTCTATGTATTCACCACCGCCTCGGCAATGACGAATAAAAACGACCCAAATTATTTGAAGGGACAAATTTTTGATGGTCCAGCTGGTGACGAATTTATTAATCAACAATTAGATGCTGGTACGTTGCAGTCTTTAAGTAAAAAGAGAACATAAATGAAATTTACAAGAAAAACTATTTTTGTCGTCATAGGTGTCGTTTTAGGGCTAGCATTAGTCATATTCTTATTATCAAGAATACCTAAACGAGAATTCAACACATTTGAATTTCCAGATACAATGGTTGTGGAAAATCACACCCCAAATGAACATGTTGACACCATTGCAATGGTTATCCTAAATAAGTTAATGGGATATGATACAATGGAAATTATGGTTTTCCCAATGCCGATTATTCTTGAAAAGGATGATAAAACGGAATACATTGCAATGATCACACAATTCCCATATCAAAAACAAAGGTATAATATCTTCATAAAAACAGACGCAAGTGTGGGGAAATTAAAAATGGTGCTCTCACATGAAATGATTCATCTTAGACAACATGAATTAGGTATATATGAGACAATACCAACCGACAATACTAGATATGTGTGGAAGGGCGATACGATAAAAGCATCTGATGTAAAATACGAAGATAGACCACACGAAAAAGAGGCTTTTCGAGAAGGGCCTCAACTTAATCGGGAATTAAATAAGATACTTTACAAAAAAAGACAGAGATGAAAAAGATAGTTTTAAAGGAATCCCAAGTAGATAAACTAGTCGGTAAAATGGTTTCAGAACAAATCACCGCCAACGGTAGATACCGACAAGAGGTAAAAATTGACTTCTATTATCATGACGTAACATATCAAGGTCACAAAATTGACTGGATCCCTGACACTCAGGAGATATTAACTTTTGAGATTGATATGGAGGCAAGAAGTTATGGGATTAAAGGCGTATCGGTATACGCTATTCGTGGCCCTGAAGAAATTGCACTGTCTATGTCATATTATCCCAGTGATAATGATAATGAACAGGAAGTAGAACTAATTCTTCGTCCCGATTGGGAAAGCGCCGAAGTTTCGACAGACGAAAATCTTGGATGGATTGGTGTTTCTCAAGATGTTGAGATGGAATTAAAGAACGATGAACAAGGAAATATTGTCATCGACACAATCTCTATCGAATCATTTGGTATGTAGCCTTTACAATTTTTTTATTTTCCCCTATATTTATGTTTAACCTTGTGATTGAGGTTCTAGTGTCGGTTAAACGGCATTCGAGTTGGAATTGATACCAACAAATAGAGGCTCAAATACATAAAAAATATAAGGAAATGAGAAAAGTAACTGCAAAACTAGGCAGTACTGAGCCCACAGCATTTGTCACCAAAGGTCGGCAACGAGTAAAACAGTACAACAATGACTCCACCGTTTATTTAAACAACGGGAACGAATTCGAAATCGAATTATTCAATCCAACAACATCTAAAGTAATGGCTAAAATCGAGCTCAATGGTAATTCCATCGGGGCAGGTATCGTTTTACGCCCAGGTGAACGAGTATTCATCGAGAGATACTTAGATGAACCCAAAAAATTCATGTTTCAGACATATGAAGTTAATGGGAATAATAGTGATGTGCAAAGAGCTATCGCCAACAATGGTGATGTAAGGGTCTTATTCTACAAAGAAGAAGTTCCTAATTATCCATGGTACTCAGGTGGTTGTACATGGACAACAACTTGGCCAACGTGGGGGACGACCACCTATACTAACACCATAGGCTCCCCAACTTTCGGTGGCCCCGACACAACCTTTGGTGATTTAAAAGGTAGTATGTATTCAGGATCTATTGATTATTCACCAGCATCAGGGTCGGCTTGCATGGATTCACTCAGTAATTGTTGCGACGATATGAGTTTCATGAGTCAAGACCTATCACGATCAGTCGAAAATTCAAGTAAGCTTAGCTCGAAGCCTAGAGGTCGAAAAATGAGTAAATCATTAAAAGCCTCTAAAAGTGTTGAGACGGGTAGAATCGATAAAGGGTCTGTATCCAATCAGTCCTTTGGTCAAGACTATTCCAATTTCGACACATATTGGACTTGGAAAACAGAATGGAAGATCCTCCCAACGTCACAGAAAGCAATGGTTTCAGAAGACATTAAAGTCTTTTGTACCCATTGTGGGGCGAGAAGAAAAAGGGGAACCCATAAATTCTGTCCAAATTGCGGAACAAAATACTAATAAATAATAACATCACAAGGTATAAGAAAGGGGCATTTAGCCCCTTTTTTATTTGGCAAATCCAAAACTTTGCAATATATTTGAAGGATGAAACAAATGTTAATGATATTATTTATTCTTTCCGCCCCGATCTTTGTTGGGGCACAAGTTATTGATTGGAAAAATTTCGATGAAAAACATATGGATACCGTGATGTTCAATGTTATGAACAGTTACCGTAATCAGGAATTCGGAGATTCAATTGTGTGGTCACCATTAGTACAGGGGGTAATTATGCCAAATAACTATGATTTTATTAAATGTAATGAAAGTGGGGTATATTTTGATATCACCCCTTTACATAATATGAAGTGGGTGAAAAACGATGTGAGCGCCGATCTCAAAAATAAAATAATTAAAGAAAATGTTAACCCATATTTCTTTAACAATAAAATACGTGAATATGAATATATTAGTAATGAGGGAAACGTTGTCAAGGGATCGGTATGTAATGTCTTTAAGTATAGAGAAATATTAGCTATGATCCCCGGAAATAAAAGGGGTTGCGAAACGTATCAAAAGCTGGCAAATCACACCATACATTCGTGGAAGAAATCAGATCCTCATGCTGAAGTAATGGATTGGGATTATAAAAATAAGGTGATAGTCGGAACCATCACCTATTACAGTAAAGAAACTCACAGAGTTTTTATTTCATTCGTATATGTTAATTAACCTCGATTAGTTCGTGATTGATATCCCTTCAATTTACTTAAAAGATATCTTCTATTGGGTGCTGTTTGTTCGGGGGTTGTCTCATTCCCTTCACCTGGCGCCCAACCTGGACCCCATTCAGTAGTCTCTCCGATTCCTTTATATTGGAACGCCCCACCATATTCAGGAAGACCCTGATTCAATATTTCAGCAATTAATTTGGCGCGTTCGGTAGATAAACACAAATCATAGTCTTTTCTCGTTTTATTACCCGAGCATGGTTTATATTGACCCACTATTTGTTGATCCGGATCCCCGTCTATACTTGCATAACCATAAACAGTTGGGGTTTGTCTCTTAATGTGCTCAATAAAGGATGGACCATGTTCCTCGGCGTAACCTTTTAATTGTTGAATAAACGATTGTAATTCTTGATGTGTTTTTTCTTCATTCTTAAATGTGACCTCTCCAAAATTAAACACATCACCTAACCCCCTAAATTGAATAACAACGGGTGTGGGGGCCACTTGGGTTTGCCGATCTACTTTTGGTGGGACGGGGACGAGATTGATTCCAGTTAGATCACTATCAAGATCATGAGCCCTCAAAACCCCATACATATCACCATATTGTTTAGGAAATTTGAATATGGCTTCATTCCTCGCAAAAAACTCACCTAACGGATAACTACGTGTTATATCAACCGCCATCTTTTTATCTGCTCTGGTTAAGGTTGAC
>Ga0114922_10005140_pt1 | contig 12101 bp, 10 predicted proteins | sample AartaG_FD_100975 | JGI IMG/M metagenome (GOLD analysis project Ga0114922, IMG submission 100975) | Deep subsurface microbial communities from Aarhus Bay to uncover new lineages of life (NeLLi) - Aarhus_00045 metaG | ecosystem: Environmental > Aquatic > Marine > Oceanic > Sediment | place...
TGAAATCTGGAACAAGGCTTTACTCGAAGAAACGCTCGGGGAAAAGCCTCTCACCGATGAAGACTTCGAAAACATCGCGGAGCTTATGTCCCAAGACAAGAAGGCATGATCGGAAGCTCCCACTATCCTGTCCTTTTGGATGAAGTAATGGAGTATATGAATATCGAACGCAAAGGAGTGTATGTTGATTGCACCATTGGCCTGGGGGGACATGCGTTCGAAATCCTGAAGAGAAATCCGGAGGCAGAGGTCATCGGTTTCGATATCGACGAAAAATCACTCCTCAAAACCAGGGACCGACTTCAACCTTTCGCAGAAAGGGTCAAACTTTATCATTCGGACCTTCGATATTTACCGGAACTGGATATTGATTTTTCCCAGGTAAGAGGGATTCTTCTCGACCTCGGTTTTTCCTCCTTCCAGCTCGATTCGCCCGAAAGGGGATTCAGCTTCAACCAGGAAGGGCCTCTGGATATGCGGATGGATCTGCGCAACAAAATCACAGCCTCCAAGATACTCAGCAAGTACTCGGAGCGAAGACTGGCAGAGATCTTCAGACAATACGGTGAACTTCGTCAGGCAAGACTTCTCGCCAGAGAGATCGCATCTCGAAGAAAAATAAATAAACTGGAGAAAACGACAGAGCTCCGCCGGCTGGTCGAGGAGGTCTGCCGGTGGAGGCCGCAAAGAGGAAAAATCCATCCTGCGGCCAAGGTGTTTCAGGCAATCCGGATCGAGGTCAATCGGGAACTGGAGGGCCTGGCTGACTTTATCGAAAAAATCGTGGGGAAGATATCCAAAGGCTGCCGAATCATCGCGATCTCTTTTCACTCTCTCGAAGACAGAATTATCAAACAGACTTTTTTTCATCTAGCACAATCGGATGACAACAATGCCCTCATGAAAATCTTGACCAAAAAACCGATCACGCCGACTGAGAAAGAGATCGCAGAAAATTCGAGGGCCCGGTCGGCCAAATTGAGAGCAGGAGAAAGGCTCTGATGGTCAGAAAAAAATTCAGCAAAAAAGAAATCGCCATCGGGATCGCCTGCACTCTCTTCGCCCTTCTCATTCTCAGTCTGTATGTTTGGCATCAAACAGAATCGGTGAGTCTAGGCTATGATTCAGCCGAGCTTGAACAACATGTCATCCAGCTCGAGAAAGACGTGGAAAAACTGGAGGTCATCAAATCGAACCTGCTCAGGTTGGACCGAGTGGAAAACATTGCCAGGGAAAGCCTGAAACTCACAGAGCCTCAAGACGAACAGATTGTCTATCGCGACATCGACAAGAAGCGTTAAGAAAAATACAAGATGAAAAGCTATCTTCAAAAAAAAGTCAAAAAACGAACATACGTTCTCGCTTTTTTCTTCATCCTGTGGATGGGTGTCCTCATTCTCCGTCTTGTTCAGCTCCAGGTGATCGACCATGTGAAGCTGAAAACAGAGGCCATCCATCAAAGCCAAAATATCAACAAGATCGAACCCAAAAGAGGTTCGATCTACGATCGAAACATGACTATCCTAGCCAGGAGTGTTCCCCGGGATTCCGTCTATTTTCATCCGCTGGAAGGAGAATCTCACTCTGAGCAGTGGAGCAGAGCCAAAAAAATCGGACGCATCTTGCAGCTATCCACCGGAAAACTCAACACCATCAAGACATACATCAACAAGGACGCAAAATTCATATGGCTGGCCAGGAAAATCGAAGAACAGAAAGCCTATCAAGTAAAAAACATGAATCTCAACGGAATATACCTGATGGAAGAGAACAAAAGATTTTACCCTCATGGAAATCGTGCCGCTCACGCACTCGGCAGAGTGGATATCGACGAGATCGGCGTCAGCGGGATCGAATACAAGTATAATACCTCACTCCAGGGAGTGGAGGGTGAGGGACTCATATTGAGAGATGCTAAGAGGCGAAGATACCACTTTGAAACCCTGAAACCTCCAGTGAACGGGAAAGACCTGATATTGACCCTCGATGAAACCATTCAATATATCGCCGAAAAAGAATTGAGAAATGCCGTTCTGCAGAGCCAGGCCGAATGGGGGACCGTCATCATATCTGAACCTTCAACAGGAGATGTTCTGGCGATGACAAATTATCCCACCTATGACCTCAATCACCTTCCCAATCCTCCCACAAAACTTGACAGGAACAAAGCTGTTCACCACACCTACGATCCTGGATCGACGTTTAAAATTATCACGGTGTCAGCCGCTATAGAGAACAACAGCGTCGGTTTCGAGGAAACATTCGACTGTACGCCCGGATATGTCGTGTATGCCGGAAACACTTTTTGGGATCATGAGCGTCTCGGCCTCCTCACTTTTCCGGAAGTATTCATTCACTCTTCCAACGTAGGGGCCATCTTCATCGGACAACGTGTGGGGGAAGATAATCTATACAGGACCATCAAACAGTTTGGATTCGGCCAAAAAACAGGGATCGATCTCCCCGCTGAAGAAAGAGGTTTGCTCAACTCCTTAGAGAAATGGACCAAAATATCTGTTGCTTCCCATTCGATCGGGTACGAAATCTCCGTGACCCCTATCCAAATGCTTCAGACTCTCAACGTGATCGCCAATCAAGGCATCATCGTTCCCCCAAGGATAGTCAAAAAAATCCATTCGGCTGATATGGGGGATTTATCCCCTCTTCCTTACAAAAAGGCAATTTCAGAGCGAGCAGCTTCGGCCGTGAGAGATATCCTGCTCGATGTTGTCGCGTCAGGAACTGGAGTAACCGCACAAATTCCGGGTTACACAGTGTTCGGAAAAACAGGAACCGCACAAAAATACGATCGGATAGCGAAGCAATACCTATCTTCGGCCCATGTCGCATCGTTTGTGGGAGTTGTCGAAAATGAAAAGCCCCTTTTTTCGATGATCGTGGTCATAGACGATCCCCAGGGGCATTATTATGGAAGCCAGGTAGCCGCTCCTGTTTTTCGGGAAATCTCAAAAAAAATCTTACGCTATCTTTGTATTCCGCCTTCCAAAAAATCCCTCGACACTCTGATCGCATCCAAAGCGGGGAGGGAGACCAGCGAATGAAGATCAAAGATCTCCTCCAAGGAGTGTCCACTGTGCAAATTCACGGGAAAGAGGAGGAGGAAGTCAACGGCATTTCCTATTCGTCTCGATCGGTCAATACCGGGCATCTATTTGCGGCTTTAAGGGGAGAAAAAAAAGATGGGTTTCATTTCATCCCCGAAGCCATATCCAAAGGGGCCAAAGCTATCCTTTCCGAAAGGACAAAGCCTTCGGAATTCGACATCAGCTGGATCCAGGTGCAGGAAGCGCGAAAGTCGTTGGCACTCTGTTCTGCCAATTTTTTTCACCACCCATCCCGTCATCTCAAGGTCGTCGGGATCACAGGAACCAAAGGAAAAACAACCATTTCCTACATGATCGAATCTATTCTCGAAGCTGCCGATTTTATACCGGGAGTTGTCGGCACAATCTCATACAGAGGACCGGGATTGAGCATGACAGCCGAGAGAACGACACCAGAAGCTCCCGATCTGCAGAGGTTGATGCAAAATATGGTGGAGCATGATGCCACCCATTGTGTTATGGAGGTCTCCTCTCACTCTCTTGAATTGGACAGAGTAACCGGAATCGATTTCGATATTGCCGTTTTCACCAATTTGAGCGGTGAACATCTCGACTACCATCAAACCATGGAAAGATACTTCGAGGCGAAAAAAAAGCTCTTTTTTCTCCCGTCTGAAAAAAAGAGCATGGCTGTGGTCAACACAGACAATTCATGGGGGAAAAAATTGATCGAGGAGCTCCATATGGGAGCTATCACATACGGTTTAGAGCTGGGCGCTCTCGTTCGTGCCAAAGAATTTACCCTCTCGGAAAACGGGATAGAACTGGTGGTGAAATATCCAGCCGGGAAAATGAAAATATCTTCCGCCCTTCTCGGTCGGCCGAACCTGTACAACATTCTTGCCGCGGTTGCATCGGCTTTGATCCTGAAAGTGCCCGAGGCCAAAATCGCCGAAGGGATTGCGTCCCTCCAAGGAATACCAGGTAGGTTCGAAAAAATAAAAAATTCCTTTGGCATGCACCTCTTCGTGGACTACGCACACAATGATGATGCTTTGCGTCATCTTCTGGAAACCGCCAAAGAACTTTCACAGAATAAAACCATCGTGGTCTTTGGGGCGGGGGGAGACAGGGACAAATCCAAAAGATCGAGAATGGGGGAGACCGCCGGAAGATTGGCCGATTATTCTATCATCACATCGGATAATCCCCGATCAGAGGATCCCCTGGCCATTATCGAAGAAATCGAGAGGGGCATGAAAAAATCGGGAAGTAAACAATATGAGGTTATCCCTGACCGAAAAGAAGCCATAGCCCGAGTCCTCGATATCGGCCAGCAGGGAGACTATATCCTCGTAGCCGGGAAGGGACACGAAGATTATCAAATCATCAAAGACCAGGTTTTCCATTTCAGCGATACGGAAGTCATCCTGGAATTGCTGAAAGAAAAGGAGAAAAATTCAGATTGGTTGAACTAAACCTGAACGAGATCGCAGAGAACACAGGAGGAGAAATCCTCCAAGGTTTGCCTTCGGTCACGTTCCGGACTTTTAACATCGACTCACGGTTGAGTCAGCCGGGTGAACTCTTTTTTGCACTCATAGCCGAAAGAGACGGCCATGCCTACATCCCAGACGCAACTCAAAAAGGAGCGGCTGGAGCCGTTATTTCGCAGCCTGTACATCCCCCGAGTCCGAATATCGCGTTGATTCGTGTGAAAGATACCCTTTTCGCTCTCCAGAATCTTGCCGCAAATGTCCTCGAAACCCATCCGGCAAAGGTCGTGGGGATCACAGGGAGCATCGGAAAAACAACCACAAAGGAATTCGCGGCAACGCTACTGCATCAAAGTTGCGATGTTCTCAAATCAGAAGGGAATTACAACAACCACATCGGAGTTCCCCTTTCCATCCTTAAAATCCAGCAGAAAAACGAGATCATCGTGCTGGAGATGGGAATGAGTTTACCTGGAGAGATACATCGCCTCACACAAATCGCACCCCCAGATATCGCCGTGATCACCAATATTCATCCCGTCCACCTGGAGTTTTTTAACGATGTCGGGGAGATCGCTCTAGCAAAAAAGGAAATACTGGATGGCATGAATCCCGAAGGAACAGCTGTGCTCAATGGAGATGATCCCGCTGTTCAAAAGATCTCCTCAGACTGGAAGGGAGCCAAAATCCTTTTTGGCCTTTCTAGAAATAATGATATACGGGCTGAAAACATCGAAAGAATCGGATTCCAGGGTATCCGCTTCAATCTCATCTATGGTAAAACAAAAAAAAGAACGGAAATTCCGTTTATCTATAAGAGCTTTCTGTATAATTATCTTGCAGCCTCTGCGGTTGCCTATGCTCTATCCACGCCCCTATCTAACATTCTCGCCCAAACGAAAAACCTGAAACCCTTTCCGATGCGAGGAGAGATCCATCGCCTTCCCGGCGACGTCATCCTGATCGATGATTCATACAACTCGAATCCTGCCGCATTGGAATCCGCTCTCAAGGATCTATCGGAGATTAAGACAAAAAGAAAGGTGGCTGTATTAGGCGATATGTTGGAATTAGGAGCGACACAGGTTTCCTACCATCGAGAGGCGGGAAAACGCACAAAACAATATGAATGGGATGTGCTCATCACGGTTGGCCCGCTCAGTCGACACATGGCTGCCGGTGCGCAAGAAGCAGGTATGAATAACGCGCGGATTATCTCGTTCGAAACTTCCGACGAGGCGGCAAACCAAGTGGCTTCTTTGATCGAACCGGGAGACTTGGTGTTGGTCAAGGGATCAAGAGGAATCAGGACGGATAAGATCGTGGAATCACTAAAAAAGAGAAGGGCCTGACATGCTGTACTGGTTATTGGCACCGCTCAAGGAATATTCCATCCTGTTCAACCTGATCGGATACTATACGGTCAGAACTGCATTGGCTGGCATGACGGCCATGCTGATATCATTTCTCCTGGGAAATTGGGTGATCCGGATGTTGAAAAAATACCAACTTAGAGAGGAGATCAGCCCGTTTGGTCCGGAAAGCCATCAAAACAAAAAGGGCACGCCTTCGATGGGAGGCATCCTGATCATCGCATCCACGCTGATCCCGACTTTTCTTTGGGCAGATCTGAGCAACACCCATGTTTTGATCGCCATGACAACGATGCTGGTCTTCGGTATTCTCGGCTTCTGGGATGATTATCTGAAGATCAAAAAACACAAATCGCGGGGATTGATCATCAGGCACAAGCTCATCTTCCAGATCCTGCTGGCCGGCATACTGGGATTCGTCCTCGTGTATCTCGGGTTTCAGGGCAAGTTCGATCTTCACTTGAGCCTTCCGTTCTTCAAGAAATGGGTTCCTTTTCTGGGATGGGCCTACCTCCCCTGGATCATGTTGATACTGGTCAGTTCCTCTAATTCCGTCAATCTTGCGGACGGGCTGGATGGATTGGCGATCGGGCTGACCCTGATAAGCGCAAGCGCTTTCACGGCTTTGTGCTACCTGGCGGGGCGCGAGGACTTCTCGGGATATCTCAATATTTTCTATGTTGAACAAGCACCGGAACTCACAATCTTCGTGGGTGCCATGACAGGCGCATGTTTGGGCTTTTTATGGTTCAACAGCCACCCGGCTCAACTTTTTATGGGAGATGTGGGAGCCTTGTCTTTGGGCGCCAGCATCGGCGTCATCGCCATCCTGATCAAACAGGAGTTCCTCCTGTTCATGGTGGCAGGTGTGTTTATCCTGGAAGCTCTCTCCGTTCTTCTTCAAGTCTCCTATTTTCGTTTCACCGGAGGAAAGAGGATTTTCAAGATGGCTCCTCTCCATCATCACTTCGAACTTTTGGGTTGGTCGGAAGAAAAAATCGTGGTCCGTTTTTGGATCCTGGGCATCATCTTCGCCCTGTTCAGTTTGACAACATTAAAACTGAGATAAAAATGGAATTACAAGGGATAAAAGCGCTGGTGATCGGTCTGGGCCGCACAGGCGAGGCTGTGTGTGACTTTCTCATCCGGAAGGGTGCCGAAGTCAAGATAAGCGAAAAAACACGCCCAGAAGATCTGGACAAAAAGATAAGTTTTTGGAGAGAAAAAGGCGTCGAATTGGAAGCCGGAGGCCACAAGCTTCAATCCTTTCTTGATGCGGAATTGATCATCCCCAGTCCTGGTGTCCCCAATATTCCAGAATTGGATGAAGCCAGAAAAAGAGGACGCAAGATCATTTCGGAAATCGAACTGGCTTACAGGTTCTTAAACGGTAAGATCGTGGGAATCACAGGAACCAACGGAAAATCCACGACGGCCACACTCTCTAACAAAATCCTGCAAGAAGGAGGAAGGAAAAGCCATTTGGCAGGAAACATCGGAACACCTTTGATCCAATTCGTGGAAAAAAGCCGCCCCGATGACATATTCGTGACAGAACTCTCCAGTTTTCAACTAAGATACGTCAATAAATTCCGCGCAGACATTTCTTTATTTCTCAACATTTCTCCCGATCATCTCGATTGGCACACAGATTACGATGATTACTATCGGGCCAAAAAGAATCTTCTTCTCAATCAAGGAGAGGAGGATACGGCGATCCTGAACAGGGATTATCCACAGGTGTGGGCCTTGAGACAACTGGGAAATTTCACCGTCTACGCTTTCAGCCAAAAAGGGAAGGTTTCTCGAGGTTGTTGGATCCAAGAAAATTGGATAATCCTTCAAAACGATATCCAGGGAAAATTGATGCAGATGGCCGAAACCTCCTTGTTCGGAATTCACAACCGCGAGAATATTTTGGCATCGGCCCTGGTTGGTCATGTTTTAGGAATCCCCTCTTCCTCGATAAAAAAATCCATCATCGATTTCAAAGGACTGGAACACCGTTTGGAAAAAGTCGACAGCCTGGGCCAGGTAGAATTTTACAACGACTCCAAAGCGACCAATATCGATGCCTCCATCAAATCCATACAAAGTTTCACCATTCCGATCTCTCTCATTCTCGGAGGAAGGGATAAGGGAGGAGATTTCACACAACTGAGGAAACATATCCAAAATAAAGTGAAGACGATCATTCTGATCGGGGAGGCCTCCGACAAGATAAAAAAATCTTTGAATGGCACTGTTCCGATGAAAAAAGCTTCTGACATGAGTGAGGCTGTACGCTTGGCTTATGAGGCCGCGCCCCCGAAGGGAGTGGTCCTGCTTGCTCCAGGCTGCACGAGCTTTGACATGTTTCGAAGCTTTGAAGAACGGGGAATAGCCTTCAAAAAAGAAGTCAAGGCCCTTAAAGAAAAACTTGAACGAGGGAAAGAGTAGAAGGATGGAAATATTCAGACCTTTCGGATTCGACAAACCTCTTTTCCTCACTATGTTGGCACTTATTTTAATCGGATTGATCATGGTTTTCAGTTCCTCCGGTATCATGTCTAGCGATAGATACGACCAACCCTTCCATTTTTTCATCCATCAAATCATAGGCGCAGGTTTGGGTCTCATCCTTGTTGTGGGCATCTTGTGGGTAAGAAAACCTTTTTACCAAAACGCGAACATCATCTACGCCCTGCTGCTCCTGACGCTTTTTCTCCTGGCGCTCAGCCTTATCATGCCTGCCGTGGGAAAGACCAACCGGTGGATCCTGTTCATGGGGCTTCGATTTCAACCTTCAGAGCTGGCGAAGATCAGCCTGATCCTGTTTTTCGCTTATTATCTCGATCGAAAAAAAGATAAACTGGATGAACCACGTACTCTGATTTTTCCTCTTGCTATTTTGTTCCTATTTCTCCTGCTGATCATCAAAGAGCCGGATTACGGAACGGCGATGCTTTTATTCCTTATTGCAGCCATCATGCTTTTCTTGGCCGGTGTGAGACTCAAATATTTTCTCGCTTTAGGGATTGCATCCATCGGTTTTTTCGCCTTTTATCTATTCCAGGCCAGTTACCGTATGGACAGAGTGCGTGCCATTCTATCCCCGACAGATGATCCGCAAGGTGCGAGCTTTCAGATCATACAATCTAAGCTGGCGGTAGGATCAGGAGGGCTGTTTGGCGTGAATATCGGACAAAGCTCTCAGAAGCTGTTCTTCCTCCCCTGTGCGCACACAGACTACATTTACGCGATCGTGGGTGAGGAACTTGGTCTGCTGGGAACGATGGTGATACTTCTGCTGTTCCTGGTTATCCTGTGGCGAGGGCTGCTCATATCTTGGAAGGCTCCCAACCTCTTCAGCCAGATGGCAGCGGCAGGTATCACTCTGGCCCTTTTTCTCCAAGCTATGCTGAACATAAGTATCGTGCTCGGATTGGGGCCCCCGACAGGATTTCCGTTGCCGTTAATCAGTTACGGAAGATCATCCCTTATCACAACGTTGTTCGGCATCGGGATCCTGCTCCATATTTCCCAGAGAAAGGGATCTTCAAGAAGAAAAAAATGAAAAAGAACCGGAAAAACATCATCATCAGCGGAGGCGGAACAGCCGGCCATATCCATCCTGCTCTCGCTGTGGGAAAAAAGCTAAAACAGAAGGATCCGGACTGCACCGTGACATTTGTTGGAAGCACGAGGAATTTGGAAAAGCGAATTATGGCCGATTACAAAGCCCATTTTATCCCATTAAATATTGAGGGGATCAAGGGGAGGGGAATCAAGGTTCTCAAATCACTCCTACTCCTCCCCTTATCTTTCCTCAACTCACTGATGATCCTGACACGCAAAAAACCCGATCTGGTCATAGGTGTGGGGGGTTACAGTTCTGGTCCGATCGTTCTCCTTGCATCATGGCTCCGTATACCCACTTTGATCATGGAACAGAATATTCAACCAGGTCTCACCAACAAGCTTCTCCTTCGATGGGTGCGGAAAGCGGTCGTTTCTTTCGAGCGATCAATCCCTTTCTTCAAAGGAAAGGGGATTTTTATCGGGAATCCGGTCAGGGAGGAATTTTACACCCTAGAACCAAAGGCGAGAAACGGCTGGCTCACCTTGTTGATTTTTGGCGGAAGCCAAGGATCTCATTTTCTCAATGATGGGATTATCCGAACCCTTCCTCTATTGGCAGAAGAAAAAGAACATATAAAAATATTCCATCAAACCGGCGAGAAGGACCGGGATTGGGTCGAAGAAAGTTATAAACGGGAGGGACTCCCTGAAGTGATTGTGGAGCCTTATTTCAAAGAAATGGCCAACTACTTCCAGAAATCGGATTTGATCATCAGCCGGGCCGGCGCATCCACCATCGCGGAGTTGATCGCTTCACAAAAAGCATCGCTGCTGGTGCCATTTTCTCAAGCTGCAGATAACCACCAACTACTGAATGCCAAAGAACTGGAAAAGGTCCATGGAGCTGAAATCATCACAGAGTCGGAATTCAGTCCTGACATTTTGTCAGGAAAAATTCGTGCGTATATCAGAAACAAACAAAAGATCACCGACATGGAAAAAAACCTCGAGCCGCTTAAGGTAAAAAATGTGGCGGATCGGATTGCGGATCTTTGTTTTGAACTGATGGAAAAAGGAGAATAGGAGGTCTTTTCGTGGTCAAACCGACAAGCAAGTTGAGAAACATCCACATGATCGGAATCGGTGGAACCGGTATGAACGGTATTGCCGAGGTACTCCTGAATCTGGAATTTAAAGTCACGGGAACGGATTTGGGCAAAAACGAAGCCACCCAAAGACTCAAAAGTCTCGGGGCAACGATCTCCTACGGGCATAAGGCGGACAAGGTCCACGGAGCCGATGTTGTTGTCATATCTTCGGCCATCAAAGAGGACAATGTCGAGGTGGAAGAAGCCAGACGTCTCAAAATCCCGGTTATACCTCGAGCCGAGATGCTGGCAGAGCTGATGAGGCTGAAAAATGGCGTGGCTGTGGCAGGATCCCACGGCAAAACCTCGACAACCTCCATGATCGCCCAGATCCTGGAAAATGCAGGAAAAGATCCCACGATCATTGTGGGAGGACGTTTGAACACAATCGGAGCCTCTGCCAAACTGGGCAAGGGTGAATACATCGTGGCCGAGGCCGATGAAAGCGACAGGTCATTCCTGTATCTCTCGCCTTTTATCGCTGTTCTCACCAATTTAGACGAGGAACATCTGGATCAGTATGAGACAGTTGAGGAGATCAAAAAAACATTCGTCAACTTTGCTAACAAAGTCCCCTTTTATTGTCCTGTTATCCTCTGCCTCGATGATCCCAATCTCCAGAGCTTAATCCCTCAGCTGGACAGAAAAATCATCACATATGGCTTTTCCACCCAAGCCGATGTGTACTCTAGAGATCTCCGATTCGACAGATACACCAGCACGTCTACCCTATACCAGGAAGGAAAGGAGATTGGAACGTTGCGGCTGAATGTTCCCGGGGTTCACAATATTCTCAATGCCATGGCCGCCATTGCTGTGGCACTCTATCTGGACATCCCGGCAACCATGATCCTCGAAGCACTGGAAAAATACACCGGGATCGGACGTCGATTCGAACTCAAGAAAAAAGTGAACGACATCTCCGTGATCGAAGACTATGCCCATCACCCGACCGAAATCAAAGCGACCCTCGATGCCGCCAAACAGGGATGGACATCCCGGACGATCGCTATCTTCCAACCTCATCGTTACTCCCGTCTTTCACAGCTGATGGATGAATTCGCCACCGCATTCAACCAAGCAGATATCCTGTTGCTGACGGAAATATATCCTGCAGGAGAAAAGCCGATAAAGGGAGTGACAGGAAAGGCCCTGTATGAGGAGATTCAAGAATTCGGCCACAAAAACGTCTATTTTGAAAAAGACCTGGAAAAAATTCCTGAACTTGTAGAAAAATTGGCAAAACCCGATGACATGATTTTTGTTTTGGGGGCAGGAAATATCAACAAGACCATACCAGAAATCATCAAACGTTTGGAAAGGAGAAAATAAACTCGGCTGTCAATATCCAGGCCACTTTTAAACCCAAAGGCGGCGCTCTGCTCTCACAACAGACATCGTACAGAAGAAAACGGGGAAAGATCGAGACAAAAAAGATACACAGGAAGATAAAACTAA
>Ga0114922_10005141_pt1 | contig 12101 bp, 14 predicted proteins | sample AartaG_FD_100975 | JGI IMG/M metagenome (GOLD analysis project Ga0114922, IMG submission 100975) | Deep subsurface microbial communities from Aarhus Bay to uncover new lineages of life (NeLLi) - Aarhus_00045 metaG | ecosystem: Environmental > Aquatic > Marine > Oceanic > Sediment | place...
CTACGATGCCGTCGTGTCCACTGAGGACAAGTACCACACCCCCGACAAGCTGGTGGGACCATGAGCGGACTTGTACCCCAGCCCGTGTGGCAGACCGTATTTGAGAAGTACGGCGTACAAAAGACCCTCCAAGGTCAGTTGAATGACGACCCGTTCGCTCAGCTCGCCAGCCAAGCAGGAGCCTGGGAAGCACAAGGAATGCCCCACAGCCGGGTGAACCTGGCGCTGACCAATGGAGAAGACTACGGACAGGTGAAGGTGCACGTCAGCCTGAACATCGTCTGCCCACCCACTGAGCAGCACATCTCCATGGCCACCGAAGCCGCGTTCATCAAAGCGCTGGACTTGGTGAACGACGCCAGTGAGACTCTAGGTATCGGACCTCTAGCAAGTGAGCACCACTGAATGCCCGTCACTGGCACCTTGAAGCGTGGAAAGCTGAGCATCGCCCAGCTCAACCTCGACTTCACCAAGAACCCCGTCACAGTAAAGGTGCTGGCTGCCTACGTGGATGAGGATAACCCCCTATCCATCTTCGCGTGGGTACCAGCACAGGGCAACATCTGGTCTCAGCAGACGAAGGAAGCTCTACGTGCGCTCCTCGCCTCATTAGAAGAAGACGTAGCTCGAGTCATAATGGACGACCCCGACGTCAGTACTGGAGCTCCAGTGAAGGGGCTCAAACTAGGTGGTCTGGCCGAGCACCTTGGCATGCCGAGTGAGGGCGACGAAGAGCCCCCTTCCATCTAGCCCAACATCTAGGGGTGGCGTACAGCCCTGACCCCAACGGGTTGGGGATGCTTGAATAAGTTTGCCGCAGGATTCCTGCTGACTTAGCGTGGAAATTCTCGCGGCGGCTACGGTGATAAGAGCACCCCAAGGAGGATACGTCCAGCATGTCGGCCTGGGACCATCAACTTCTATCACGAGTCATTCGTACCGGAGACCTGGAGGGAATCATTGAGTGGGGCATCACGGTGCAGGACTTCGCAACTGCTGAAACCAAGGCCATATTTCAGCAACTCATCGGGTACCACTCAACTCCTGAGACTGCAGGCTCTGTGTGGGGACCGCAGTCCCTACAAGCCATCCTGCCCAACTACGTCCTCACCGACGACCAGGGCATGACCATCGATGCACTCTGCATCGAGGTGAGGAAGAACCGGCTGAAAGGAGACAGCCGAGAGATCATCAGACAGTTTGAGGAGCAGGTTGAGATTGACCCCACCAAGGCCGTCTCGTTCCTGCAGCAGCGCGCTACTGACCTACAGAACGACTGTGCCACCAACAAGGTCGACGTCCACTTCGCTGACGCTATGAGCCGAGTGCTCTACCAGTACGAGCGAGTGGAGAGTGGTGAGCAAGTATGTGTAGTCCCCTGGCCCTGGGCACCAATCCAAGAGAAAACGTTAGGCATACGGTCCACGGACTACATCGTCATCTATGGTCGACCCAAGTCAGGCAAGTCCTGGGTACTCTGCTTCCTCATCGCCTGGTTCTTTGAGTGCGGCGCACGCCTACTCATCTACACCAAGGAGATGGATGCCGACGAGATCTTCGAGAGAGTCGGCTGTTGCCTAGCCGGAATAGACTACGAACGCTTCGTACAGGGCAACCTAGTACCCGAGGAACGGATAGCTCTCTACCACATCACAGAGATGCTAAACGTCATCCGAGAACAACAGGTGGTTGTGTGTCTGTCGGGCAAAGACGCCACAGAGAAAGACACCGTTGCCTGGCTCGGAGCGAAGATCGAGAAGTATCAACCCCACGCCGTACTCGTAGATGGCATGTACCTGATGTCTGATGCCCACAAAGCTAGAAAGCTCAACGAGAGGGTTCGGAACATCAGCAATGCCATGAGGCAGTTAGGACTGAACAAGCACATCCCCATCTTCGCTACGATTCAAGCGAACAGAGATGCAGCGAAGAATGAGGAAGCCAACCTAGACGAAGTAGCGTTCAGCGACTCAGTCGGGCAAGACGCCACCATGCTGATGCGCTGCATCATGGAGAAGAACGAGGGCACCATCGCACTGATAATGGGTGGAGCAACCCGCCGATTCAAGCTCGATGGTTTCCGCATCTACTGCCAGCCTGCATACAACTTTGGCTATTACGGTGAGCTCACCCAGAAAGAAGCCGAGGGAGTTATACGCAAGGATGAAACCAAGCCCGCTGCCGGTAGGAAGACCAAGGCTAAAGCAGCAGGGCCACCACCAGTACAATCAACCGTTCCTCAAGAACTAGTGCCTGGAAACTCCAGCTACTTCCCCGGGAAGAAGCCAGAACAGTGAATATCGCATCTGAAATCATGACTGTGGCTCAGACTTACCTCCAGAAGGTAAGACCATCAGGTCCAGAGAACGTGATGGCAATCTGTCCGTTCCACATTCACCCAGACGGAAGCGAAGAGAGTCACCCATCATTCGCTATGTCACTGGTGAAAGGTGTGTACTTCTGTCACGCCTGTCAATCCACGGGCAACCTGCAGCAGTTCTTCCGACAGCTCGGGATGCCACGTGACCAGATTCAGAGGCGATACAGCGTACTGATTGACGAGGTCAGGAAGAACCTACCGTCACAGCCCGACCCACTACGACCAGACGTCTACAACGAAACGCCCATCGAAGAAGCTTTCCTAGGACTCCTCGACTACTGCCCGCTGCCGCTCTTAGAAGCAGGCTTTGAGGAGTCCACACTTCACCACTTCGAGGTGGGCTACGACCAGTGGCATCAGAAAATCACACATCCTATTCGGGACGTGAAAGGACAGCTCGTAGGACTTAGTGGCCGAACGCTCAGAGAGGAATGGCCAAAGTACAAGATCTACGACACCGAGTACCAAACGTGGGGATTACCTCCCCGCCTTGGGTGGAACAGGAAGAACGTGCTGTACAACGCTCATGAGGTCATTCCTGCTGCAGAGTTCCGCTCGCCTAAAGACGTCTTGATCGTCGTGGTAGAGGGGTTCAAAGCCTGCATGTGGGTGTGGCAATCAGGGATAAAGAGCGTAGTTGCCCTCGTGGGTACCTACCTGTCCCGCGAACAGCGCTGGATGCTTGAACGCCTAGGTGGGAAGGTGTACCTATTCTTAGACAACAACGAACCCGGCATGGTCGGAATCGTCAAGGCCGGAGACGCGCTACTTCCGGGTCTGCAAGGTGATGTGTATGTCGTCGAATACCCAGAGCGGTTAGCAGACGACAGCCACGCACAGCCAGACTCACTTACAGCCGACGAGGTCAGAGAACAAGTAAAGTCGGCTCCTACTTACACACAGTGGCTACGAGCAGCATAGGCCAGAGCGCCTAGGAGAACCGTCATGTCATTCGCAAAGAACCCAGAGAATCTAGGTAGAGTAGTACCTCACGGTGGCAACCTCGCACAACGAGACCATGCCATCGCCAGAGCTCGAGAGACCCGTCGTTCGGGTGGGGGCAATGCTCCCTACTGGAAAGACACCTTCCGAGCGCCACTGAACCACAGCCGCTGGATTCGGCTATTGGATGCCAACTACGTACAACCAGTCTCCCACGATGGCGGAATGACTGCCGTTGAAGGCGGCTACCCTTACGTCATCTTCCGTGAGCACTACAACAAGAAGCCGTTCGGGAGAGGAGCCATCTGCTCCGCTGGTCCGCTATATCGAAACCCGAACCTCAGAGAAGTCTGCAAGGGCTGCAACATCTTCTGGGATGACTACTCGGTCCGCCAAGACAAGAAAACCAAGGGAGACAGCTCCAAGGGCCCCAACCGTCTCTCCATGACGGACAAGTTCGCCTGGGGCATGTTCGACTACGGAATCTGGTACCAGAAGCCCCGCTTCGACAACGATGGCAACCCCGTCGTCAGCCAGAAGACTGGCAAGCAGTACTACGACTGGGAAATGGCCAACCCCAACGACCCCTCCTACGCGCAGTACGTCCACAAGCAAGGACACCTGCTCCCGTGGCCGATGGGCAAGACCCACAAGGAGTACCTCCTCGACTACCACAAGAAGACCATCCAGAACGACTGCGCTGGCTGTGGTAGCCAAGGAACCATCAGGGCGGTGTCTCGTCACTGCGGTAACCCAAACTGCGAAGCCCTCATCTACGAGGCGAACAACACCACTATCACCCCAGAGACACGAGACAAGATCGATCTGGAGCCCTTCACCTGCTCAACATGTGGAGAGACACACTATACAACTGAGCTCATCGAGTGTGCAGGCTGTGCAGCAAAGGGAACAATGCCCGTCCGGGCTACCATCTTTGATGTGGACCTCGAAGTCTCTGCCAGCAAAACCCCTGACGGAAAACAGACTGCACTCATCGTCCTGAATCGCTCAGCACCACGCCCAATCCAGATTGCTGACCCTGAGCTCCTGGCACGCGTTCAGAAGCCCATGGACCTCCTTGCCAAGTTCACGCCTACCCCAATGGAGGAACAGGAGAAGATCTGGCCATTCAGAGACGCTCCAACAACAGCAGCACAACCACCGGTGATGGGACAGACGCCCATGATGCAACCACCAATGATGGGGCAACAGGGTGTTGTTCCACCACATATGATGCGACCACAACAGGTGAACGTCGGGCAGGGAGCTGGGTACATGCCCGGACCAGACCCGCGTACGTACGGCGTCCAGCCCCCACAACCAATGCAAGCGCAGGCACCACAGGCGCAACCTATGGTGCAGCCCATGATGCAGCCTCAGATAGCTCCTCAAGTACAGCAGGCCATGGCACCAGCTGCAGCTCCTCCCATGGCTGCACCACCCATGCCTGTTGGAGCTCCTCCTGGAGTTGCGATGCAGCAAGGTGCTCCTCAGGTGCAACAACAGCCAATGCAGCCAGTACAGGTGGCTGGACCTCCGATGATTGGGATGCCACAGGCCCAACCTCAGGTTGCTCAACCACCTGTCACTGTAGGTCTCCCCGGTGCTGCTGCCATCGCGGGAATTGCCAAACCCTACACGGGACAACAGTAGCGAGTGTAGCCCGCCCTCGATTCCTCGGGGGCGGGCGCATTCATAGCTACAAAATGGAGGCTAATTGACAGGTTGGAACATTGACCTCCCCGGCACGATGTATCTGTCAGGGGACTCACCAGATTACGAGAAGCAATGGATGGTCAATGCGCTGGCTGGAGCGCAGCACATTGGTATCGACACTGAGACCACGGGCCTGGTGAAGTGGAAGGACATTCCTCTCTACTGGTCAGTAGCCTGGGACAACTACCGCGCCACTCTCAGGGCTGACACCCTCTACTACTTCAAGAACGTCTTCGCTGACCCAACCAAAGACTGGGTTCTAGCGAATGCGAAGTACGACATGCACATCCTGGCCAACGTCGGGATAGAGCTACTAGGACGATGGAATTGCATCCAGGTGATGCACTCCCTGCTCTACGAGGACAAGCCACACAAGCTGAAGTACATCTGCCAGCAGATTCTGGGATGGACCTGGGCAGACTTCCAAGACACCTTTGGCAAGATAGGCAAGAAGCAGTCAGCTGAGGATGTCATCCGCAAGGCGGAGTCCAGCGACATGCAGCTACTCATTGAGTACGCTGCCAACGACGCGTGGGGCACGCTAGGTGGATTCTGGGAGCTCAAGAAGCAGCTCGAGGCTTCCTACACCTATTCACTCTTTCAGAACATCCCTCCCTACATCAACACCCTGTGGGACTTCTTCACGAAGGTGGAGCTTCCCTACACGAAGGTGCTCTGGAAGATGGAGCGCAGGGGCATTCTGGTAGATGTGCCTCATCTAGAACGCTCTGAACCTACTGCCAAGAAGGAGATCGTCGCCCTCGAGAAGGAGATTACGAAGCTGGCTGGGTACAACTTCAACCCCAGGAGTACTCCACAGCTCCAGAAGTACTTCTTCGAGCAACAGAACATGTCTCCTCTGAGGATGACCAAGGGTGGAAAGTCAGGCGTCAGAAAACCATCCGTAGACGAGAAGTTTCTTGAGTATCACAAGAATGACAGCCCAATGGCTGGCCTCCTTACGAAGCACCGTGAACTCTCGAAGTTGCATGGAACCTACATCGTCGGCTTGCGAGACTTGTGTGATCCCAACGGTCGTATCCACACCTCCTTCAACCAGGACGTGGCCCGCACTGGACGGCTGAGCTCCTCCGGTCCCAACCTACAGAACATCCCCAGGCCGGAGAACGACAAGTGGAACTTGCGAGGTGCCTTCATCACCCAGCCTGGTTGGGGCATGGTGGCGTCTGACTACTCGCAGCTGGAGATGAGGCTACTCGCTGTCGCTGCTGAAGAGCAGGACATGGCAGACATCTTCAAGCGTGGATGGGATATCCACTGCGGCAACGCAGCTCTGATGTACAACATGCCCTACGAGGACATCACCACAGGAAAGAAGCTGTCCAAGGATGCTGACAGCATGCAAGAGGCCGAGCTCATCGGTATATCCGAGGAGAAGTCCCCGGGCATCTCACAGCGAGCTTTGGAGTCAGGTAGTAGCCTTGCTGCCTACCTACGCTTATGCGCGAAGTACCGTGCAGCTGCCAAGAACATCGGGTTCGGTCTGAACTATGGCATGGGACCAACCAAGCTGGCCAACGACCTCGGATGTACACGCAAAGAGGCGATGGACAAGATTGACACCTACAAGGCCACCTACCCTGCCGTCACCAACTTCTTCAAGGAGGCAGTGGAGGAAGCAAGAAGGTATGGCTACTCATTCACCATCCTTGGTCGGAGGCGAAACCTACCTCAGATTCTGTCCAACAACCGTGCTGATAGAGCAGCGGGTGAAAGGCTGGCAGTGAACACCCAGATTCAGGGTTCCGCTGCTGACGTCACCAAGGTGGCTCAACTCAACATCGACGCCCTGGGCCTAGACAACATGTACAACTGCCACATGCTCCTGCAGATCCATGATGAGCTGGTCTTCGAGTGCCCTCAGGAGTGCGTAGAAAACGTCAAGCTCGAGGTAGAGGAGATGATGGCCCACCCATTCTGCAAGGACTTGCTGGTACCCCTAGATGCCGAGGCCGGCTCTGGGCTGTCTTGGGGAGAAGCCAAGTGAAGAAGCACGAGCTGGACCGCAAGGTGGCCGCCTATCTAGGTATGCACTTAGAGGATGTCAGGGTGGTCACCACAACGTTCGTAGAGCTCATTAGTGATGCTCTGGTGTCCCAAGGTGGCGTACAAATCAACAACCTGGGCACGCTCACCGTGGGCGTACAAGTAGCCCATGCATACAGCCTGAATCAGGGAAACTTCAAGAAAGGGGTACGAACAGGGAAAAAAGATGGAGTAGCCCGGCCTATCTGCGTACGCTTCAGAAGCTCGTCTCACTTGAAGAGACGTTTGAAGGAGAAGCACCATGGAAAAGCTAGGCGTAGATGAGTCCGTCGACCAGGAAGCCCTTGAGAAGAAGGCGGCTAATGGCTGCCCAGAGTGTGGAGCGCCACTCGAGAAGCACGGCAGCGTAGTCAAGTGCCCAACTCACGGGACCGAGCCCTTCGAGGCTGAAGGAGACCCATGGCAGCAAGGAAGAAGAAGTCCAAAGTAAGCAAGAAGGCAGCGAAGAAGGCGAAGAAGACCAAGCCCCCAAGAAAGAAGTCGCCAGTAGAAGTAGCCAAGGCGCCTGTCAAGACGGCAATCTCCGCTTCCACGGAGACACAGTACACAAAGAGTAGGGAGTTCACACAGACGGAGAAGAGAAAACGTCTGAAGTCCGTCAAGCATCAGCTTGGAGACCTCCTTACATCGGCTGACCAAGCCTCCACCCCCTACATGGTCCGCCGTCCCACTGGCATTACCGAGTTGGACATACACCTGGGTGGAGGCTTCGCTGCGGGAGGAGCCAGTGTCCTGGGTGGCCCCTACAACTCAGGCAAGAGCTGGCTCCTGTGGCGCATGTTCGCCATGCAGCAGCAAATCTACGGGGATGCCTTCGTGGGCGCCATCGCCAACATTGAGCATGCGCTCCCCTATGACCAGGCTGTGGATGCTGGATGCAAGATTGCCATCCCTGATGATGTGCTCAACCAATGGGCAGAGTGGCGTGAGCAACGAGGCATGCCCAAATTCACAGGTGAAGAAGTAGCCCAACTGAAGCACCAGGTAGGCACTATTGAGTTCATCAATGGAGTCACGGGTGAGGACATCCTGGAGAACGTGTTGGCTCTCAACAAGGAGAACATCTTCTCCATCATCGGTATCGACTCCATCAGTGCTCTCACTCCAGCAGCTGACGTAGATAAGACCCTGACGGAGGAGCAGAAGCGTGGCTCACATGCCACCATGATGAAGAAGTTCTTGATGCACTACGGCGCTCAAGTACGTGGTGGCAGGAACTACACCAGCCTGATGTGTACTCAACAAGCTGTAGCCAACCAATCACCCTACGGCTTCGATTGGGACCTCAAGGGCGGAGAGTACGTCAAGCACATAGCTCTCGTCACTCTGATGATGTGGAGTGGAGACAAGATCTACCGAGGCTCAGAGAAAAACGTTGTTGGGAAGTACATGAAGTATAAGACCCGCAAGGGCAAGGCTGGTACTCACGACAACCTCAGTGGTGAGTTCCCCTACTACTACCATCTCGGGAGTGTGGATGTTCATGGTGAGCTAATGGCTTCAGCCATGCGCCGTGGGCTCCTGATGAACACTGGGAACCGCCTCCAGTTCCTCAGTGCCACCGACCGACAGCCCATCGATGGACTCTGGCAACCAAATGAGCAAGCCCTCAGAGAGGTCCTATCAATGGACTTCGACTTCGAGCTAGCCATCCGACGAGAGATCATGGCTTCGGAGAACGTCAAGTGTTTGTATCGGTAATTGTCGACGCTGAGGTCACCCAAGCTGGTGAGTGCTACATCTACCTAGAGTGCATGGGGCAATCCAAGAGAATCTGCATAGATGGTGATGAGCAACACAAGGTCACCTTCGATGGCATTCCCCAAGCTGCCAAGGTCAGCAAGGTGCGTCAACGCAGGGCGGCCATCAAGCAGGAGGAGCAGGTCGCCCAGCTCCACGGAGGTCACAGAAACAAGGGTTCAGGCTCTGTCAGCCACCGGAAGGGTGATGCCCGCATCCGCCACAAGTACCGCATCGAGAACAAGTTCACGACCAAGCAGGAGATAAGACTCAAGCGCGAAGACCTGATGAAGATCCGGTCTGAGTGCACCCCCGGCGAGTGCCCAGTGTTCCAGATTGACTTCAAGGCTCCGGGAACCCTGAAGACAGAAGACCAGTGGGTACTAGTACCCCTTAAGGAATGGGAGAAGAAGCTTGCAACTTCTGACGATTGACGACCTACAGACCAACTGGCAACCCCTGCTCAGCAACGTGGGCTACCTCGGTCAGCTCTACGACCACTTCAAGCGTCAAGACAGTGGTGAACGAAACATCCACGTCAAGATCTTTGGAGAGGAAACCAGAGAAGCCGGCGTACATGCCTCTGAGGTAAGTGGGTGTGTACGTCGCCTAGTGTACGGAATCCAAGGCACAGTGCGTAGAGTCAAGCCCGAGGACGTGAACATCAACATGCGTCGACGCTTCCAACTCGGGCACATGCTACACGCTCTAACACAAGACGACTTCGACCTGATGTGCATGCAGTCTGATGGTCGACTGGTGTTCAGTGACGAGGTGAATATTCATCCAGGCATGGGTGGGGTAGCGGAGACCTGGAAGATTCACAGCCATTGTGATGGCATCTTTACCTTCCTGAATGAGCAGTACAATCCCTACCTACGAGTAGGTCTAGAGATCAAGACCATGTCCGCCGACATGTTCGATAAGGCTACCAAACCTCTCGACTACCACCTAGACCAGGTCTGCATTTACATGAAGGCACTAGAACTGCCTCTCATGTGGATGTTCTACTACAACAAGAGCAACAGCAACTGGACGAAGCCGATGGCTCCGTACCTCATCACCTTCGACCACAAGCTGTGGGGCAGACTCGAACAACGCATGATGCATGCCTACACTGTCTCTGGCTCAGGGCAGCTACCAGAACGACAGGAGGGCATGCCCTGCACCTGGTGTCCATTCGCCTGGACGTGTGAACCAACCACCCTGAAGAGGCGCAACTCTCCTTCACCCAAACCAGGAGATTTCCGATGAACCAGCCACTGTACCCTGGCGGTGGTCTCCAAGTACAAGGGGACCCCGGACTAGCTGAAAGCATCCAAGACCAGATTCACACCGCCTGGGATACCTACGACGACGTGAACATGCAGCTCTCCCTCATGGGCTTCGACGAGCTACCAATCCCACCATTCCCCAAGCCTGACATCACCCCAGAGCAATACACCCAAGTGGAGGGTACTGAGTACAGCCTCCTGATGGCCAGGGTGGACCGATGGTTTGAGTACGCTGGCAACGTCAAGTCTCAACTCGAGGGAAGGCTACTGGCCATCAAGAATGAGATGGACATCATCGCCGTTGACTACCGTATACAGACTCGAACTAACTGTGAGACCACCAAGAGCAAGAAGCCCTCAGCTGAAGAGTTCAAGGACCGTATCAAGTCACTGCCAAACTACCGTCAGCTGATGCTCATGGAGCAGAATCTCGAGATGGCTCTGGGGCGTGTGCAGACCACCCTCGATGGCCTCAAGCGGCTGGCCAATGGCCTGTCTCGTCAGATCACCATCCGTGGGCAAGAAATCGACCTCGGAGGCAAAGCTCAGAGGCACGGTCCCATCTCTGGTAGGTAGTCATGCCAGTCTACTGCAAGCTGCCGTTCTTCCCTCCGTCTGCAAACCATGCCTACTTCACCAAGGGCAACCGGAAGATTCTTGCGTCGAAGGGGCGCAAGTTCAAGGCGGAGGTCAAAACGTACATCGCTCGGCAGCACCCAGAAGTACTGAGCTACGTCAACAAGGAAGACCCCTACACAATCATCTTCCATCTCGCCTTTGAGGCTATCTATACCACAGGAAAAACGGCCAAGAGCAGGTACAAGAAAACTGATGTGAGTAACCGCGTCAAACTTCTAGAAGATGCCCTGACCGACGCCTGTGGTCATGACGACAGCCAACACATGATTGTCGTGGCTTCCAAGTCGTCTATACGTGAGGGTGAAGAACCTCACGTGGAGGTATGGGTGTTCAACCAGATACAGGAGAAGTGCCCGGTAGATGAATGGATTGGAAGACAACCGCGCTGAACTCTTCGCTGGCGTAAACCGAACTGAGCTCTACCAGCTATGCAGAAGCAATGGTATAGACGCGCACCCAGGTACTCCCCGGGAGCTCCTCATCAAGTTCCTGCTAGGGGACGAGACGCCAGATGAGTACATCATCAGTGGCAACCCCATCGATAGTTGGAGAGAGGGGCTCATCAGCTTCATCAGTGAGTACTGGCAGACCATACGACCTCAAATCCGCTGTCCTGCCATGTACCTCAAGACGCCAAACGAGAAGACCGGGGAATGTGACCCCCGACCATGTTTCAAGTGTACCGACATGCAGGTTGTGACCTGCGTGGTTCAGAACCCTACAAGTGAAGTATTCGTCAGCAACCTTAGGAAGAAGAAGGTATGAGCAACTCTATCGGAGTAGTATCCCTCAGCACCGTTCCCCGCACCATTGAAGGGTGCCATAACCTGCGCTGCAGCCAACGCTTCAGCCTCATGCAACAGCTGAACGCCTTCGCATCCCACGAAGACAAGTTGGCGTTTAGCTCCAAGCCCAATGACCAACCGGCGCGCCTGCTTGCTGCATTGCAGCAGTACGACGCCAATGGTGGTGAAGGTGCCCAACCAGCTCCACAGCAACCGATGCAGCAACCGGCGGTTCAACAGCCCCAGATGAACGCGCCTCCGGGTGCTCCAATGCCGGGAGTTACAGCGGCTCCACAAATGCCTGGACAGATGCCTGGGCAGCTACCTGGAGCCCCACCACCGATGGCTGCCGTTCCACCCCAGATGATGGCACAACCTCAGATGGCGGCGCCCCCCATGGCAGTAGCTACACCACAGCAGCCCCCACCCACCATCGGACTACCTGGAGCTCCGTCTATGGCTCAGCCACCACAGATGCCTGCGGCTGCTCCTCAAGTCCCTGATGGACGAGAACCAGCAATGGCCAAGGCTACCGCTGCCGTAGCGGGCAAGGGAAAG
>Ga0114922_10005142_pt1 | contig 12098 bp, 8 predicted proteins | sample AartaG_FD_100975 | JGI IMG/M metagenome (GOLD analysis project Ga0114922, IMG submission 100975) | Deep subsurface microbial communities from Aarhus Bay to uncover new lineages of life (NeLLi) - Aarhus_00045 metaG | ecosystem: Environmental > Aquatic > Marine > Oceanic > Sediment | place: Aarhus...
AGCACCACTGCTCCTACCTCGAGCTCCAGCGTCTGATCGGTCATCATGTGATTGAGAGCCTGCTTTTCGCATGCCGTAACACACTCCATACATTCAGAACACTGAGCACAGTTGAGACATCGCTCAGCCTCGGCAATGGCATCATCAACCGAAAAAGACGATTCAATCTCATTGAAATTACCAGTTCTTTTTTCCGGGTCAAGTAAACCGGGCAATGCGCGTATCTTCTTTTCCACTCCGGTGATGTCGGGTAGAAGTTCATCGTTTAAAGGTTTTAAAGTACGCTCAAAACGGTTTGAAGACAAATCTTCCTTATTCAGATAATGCCCAATTGATTCAGCCGCCCGCTTTCCATCTGCAACAGCTTCAATGACACTTGCCGGACCTGAAGCACTGTCACCTCCTGCAAAAACTCCTTTTTCGGACGTTTCAAGTGTAACCGGGTGAGTCTTAAAGAAACCTCTTTCAACATCGATCCTTATGTGATTGGTAAGCTGGTCATCCACTGTCTGCCCGATGGCGACTATCAGATGGTCGGTCTTAATCCTTAGCCGCTTATGTTCATTATAAACCGGTTTGAATTTACCATCCTTATCAAATACGCTTACACATTGTTTCAGTTGAACTCCTTTTACTGAACCATTTCCCAGTATTTTACCCGGACCCCATCCGTTCCGGATAACAATACCTTCGGCAAGCGTTGCTTCAATTTCTTCTTTATAGGCTGGCATCTCGTTTCTCTGCTCAAGCGAAACCAACTCAACCTGCCTGGCTCCCAGTCGCAGCGCCGTACGTGCCACATCAACCGCCACATTTCCTCCTCCAATGACAGTAACCCTTCCGCTAAGAACAGGTTTTTCTTCCGGCTCACCCACCTGTTTTAAAAATTCTACGCCATATAGCACACCCTTTTTACCCTCGCCCTTAATGCCCAGTTTTCTGCTAACATGCGCACCGGTACTGATATAGACTGCATCATATTCTTTATCAAGTTTTTCAAAGCTAATGTCTTTTCCGACTGCGCAATTTAAATTGATTTTTACTCCCCGTCGCCGGATCAGCTCTATCTCATAATCCAGTATTTCCTTTGGCAGTCTGTATTGTGGAATGCCCCAATAGAGCATTCCTCCGGCAATGCTTTTTGCTTCGTAAATGGTTACGGCACATCCCATATCAGCCAGATCACCGGCTGCTGTCAGGCCTGAGGGACCTGCACCGATTATGGCAACTTTTTTGGCATTGGGTTGAGGAATTTTTTCTTCCGGCAATGCAAGTTTTCCGGATTTTACAAGCTTCATCTCTTCATCAGAAGCAAACCGTTTCAGCTGACGGATGGCAACTGCACTATCAACCTGCGAACGTGTGCAGGCGCTCTCGCAGGGTGCAGGACAAACACGTCCGCATATCGCAGAAAGCGGATTTCGTTCCCTGATAAGGTTTACCGCCTTAACGTATTCTTTTTTCTTTATCAGCTGAATATAACCCTGGACATTAATATTAGCCGGACATTCTATTTTACATGGTGCATGCCCCAGTTTCAGCAAATTGGGCATATTTGGTATGGCTTGCGAATAGTATTTCTGAATGGCTTTCCTTTTCCCAAGATTACGGTTGAATTTATCATCTATTTCAACAGGGCAGGCAGTTGTACATTCACCGCAATCGTTACAAATTTGTTCATCGATGAACCGGGGTGATTTTTTTATATATGCCTTGAAGTTTCCGGGTTCACCTTCTAACTTTATCAATTCCGAAAGTGCAAGTATTTCAATATTAAGGTTTCTGGCACATTCAACCAGTTTGGGTGAGATAACGCATATAGCACAGTCGCCTGTCGGAAAAGTTTTGTCAAGGTGCGACATCATGCCACCAATGGTGGCTGAACGGTTAACCAGGTAAACTTTATAGCCCGAGTTAGCGAGATCAAGCGAGGCCTGTACACCAGCTATTCCCCCGCCTTCAACCAGGACAGCCCCAACCATTTTATTCTTACCGTTCGTATTCATGCTTATCAGTTTTATTTATACCAACTCTTTAACAACATCTGTCACCGGCTTTGGGGAAACAATGCACTTGTTCATCCCCAGTTTTCTCCACGAAATCCCGAGGCATAATCCCAGTAACTGAGTGATGTAAACGACCGGCATCTCATAGGTTGTTTTTTTCATTTTGCTGATGTCACCCTGGCGCATATCCAGGTTAATCTGGCACATCGGGCAGGCAACGGTGATACATTGTGCACCCGAAGATTTGGCCATATCAAGGATGGAATTTGAGAGTTCCACCACGATGTCCGTCCTGGAGATAGCAAACCCTCCCCCGCAACAAGCCACTTTATGGGGCCAGTCTATGCTCTCACCTCCCATACTTTTTACCAGCCGGTCCATGAGAGTTGGATTTTCGGGATCATCGAATCCGGTAACATCCGCTGGTCTAACCAACAGACAGCCATAATAACTGGCCACCTTTAATCCATCGAGTGTATGGGTGAAATGTTTTTGCAGCTTTGGAATGCCAATATCATTTATAAGGACTTCAACAAAATGCCGTACACGGACTTTCCCATCGTAGTCCTCTCCGAGATACTTTGCAACTTTTTGCCGGATAGAGGCATTGTTTTGGATTTCATGATTGGCTACCTTCATCCGGTTGTAACAGGAGGCACAGAAAACCACCATGTCCAGATCAAGCTTTTTTGCCATCAGCAGATTGGCCGCAGGCAAGGCAATGGCAAGAGTCTTGCTGGTTTGATGAGCGGGTGTTGATCCGCAACATGTCCAGCCTTTCAGCTCAACCAGGTCGATATCGAGCGCCCGGGCAACCTGACCCACCGACATATACTGATCGCGCGCTGTAGATTCTGCCGAACATCCCGGGTAATATGCGTATTTCATGGTTAACTGTCTTTAATCTTTTGTTCTGAAAATTCGTTTAATATATTTCTTATCCCCTTTAAGCGATGGCAGAAGGGCAATTTTCCTTTTTCTAAGCATCATGGGAAATTTATCAGTATCCTGCATATAGCTCCCGGTTCCAGCCTTGTATGCTGCTATCATACCCAGATCATAGGTTCTGCCAAACAACCTGACCGTTTTAAGAAAGGATTTATTAAAAAGGTGAACATTCTCTTTCAGTGGGGGAGTGGATTTACGGACGGTTAAAACCCGGAGGGCATCCATAACGGCTGCCATATCGATCTTCATAGGACAACGTGCATAACATGTCTCGCATGATACACACATCCAAATCAAATCGTTCTCAAAGGATTCATCATCTGTATTTAACTGAAGCCTTCTGATTGTCTCCGCAGGACCAATACTGGTGATACCGGCAACCGGACAGCCATTACTGCATTTTTTGCATTGCAGACAATCCCCGATGTGGACACCTGATATGCTCTCCACTGCATCCATCAGTGTTTCTGCCTTTTTCTTTTTACTGATTACAATAGCCATTTTTCTGATATGTTTTTATCTACAGTTCCAACTGCTCTTCCACCATATCTTCGATATCTTCACCTTCGCTGTAAACATCCTTTTCAGGTGTTGATGGCACACCCTCGATGCTGGGAACCACTTTACGATAAACCCTTGATGGCTTCATTCTTTTCCCATCCACAGTCAGTAACTCGTCGACACTTATCTTGAAGAGCTTCTCATTCTCTTTCAGATAAGGAAGTATCAATTCCCAGTCTTTTTCGGTTAGCGGAGTGAACAAACAACCGTTTAGTTGTTGTGTTACCAGCTGGCGGTGCGGGTCCCTGATAAAGGCAGCTCCACCGGAAGCCAGCGAAAACAGATTACTGCCCGGATAAGGCTCGGGCAGTGGAACAATCTCTCCCTCTTCATTAAATTTAATACCGTTAACTATTACAAAGCCACCTTTATTATGTGGATCGCCAGCCATAAATGATTCACCCAGAAAATCGAGGCTTGTGCCATTGATAATTACACGTGGTCTTCCAACCGAATTGATCATCGGACGGCCTGCTGCATTACCCTTCACAAATATAGAGCCTCCCTTGGCACCATACAGGAAAGTCTGGCCAACATCGCCGAATATGACCAGTTTACCTTCCTTGATAATCTGGCCCAGCTGATCCTGTGCGTTCCCGTGAACGTTTATTGTGGCGCCGTCAATTCCTGAAGCCAGGTAATCACCGCAACTTCCATATATGTCTATTGTTACGTCGTGAGTCTGCGGTCCCAATCCACAGCCGACATATCGCTGGCCTGCACAATTAAATACTATGAAGTTGCGCCATCCTGCCATATAAGCCCTTACAAGATAAGTTGCATCACATTCTTCACCCTCGGGAGGAAAGAGCTTTGCGTTTATCACCAGTGTTTTTTCACTGCCCGAAGGCTTTCTGAGATCCTTTCTGGTTTCAAAATCGATCAGACGATATGAAGATTCAGAATTTTTATCATTTAATCCGGGAATCTCTTTAAATAATGCGTTCAACTCAGTACGGATGATATGGAGAATATGACTGCGTCTTTTTGTACTGGTGGGGTAATGCTGATCGTTTAATAGTGTAAGGGTTTCGATTGCATAGCGGGTATATTCATGATTTTTGGCAAGTTCCCTGATGATTTTGCAGGTTGCCCAGAAATCACCGAATGCCCATCCAGGTATATTTAATTTGAAAAATTCAATCAGATCCTTCCTGTTTTCCACGTGAAATTTGATTGCCTTAATAATCTGATCCTTAATACCGGATGATCCTGTTTCTGTGGTAAAGTCACAGCTTTCTGTCTTATCGGTTATGTGAACAGGGATACCAAATTTATCATTACATTCAAGCCTGTATTTGCCCCTGGCATCGGGGATAATATCGAACATGAACGCGCCTCCGTCGGAATGACTTCCGCCTCGTGCATTCCAGTACCTGTCTGCAACAGGACAAATCCGTTTGTCATCTTTTGAAAGGCTGAGAAGGGTGGCATCGATGGCCTGTTTTTCCGAGCCGATTAATCCAACCTGTACCTCTCCATCGACAAAGGCAAAAACCTGTGGCCTCAGCATGGCTGTATCAGTAATGCCCATTAGCTGGAACCTGTGGTTCATGATGAGGTTTCTGGCAATGATAAAGAACCAGGGACCGTCGGGCGAACCATGTATATGGGAGGTTTGAATGGCACGGTAGATCTTTTGCTTATCCGGGGAAAGACGATCAAAGTCCAGCTCAGTGGTAGGAGCCAGTGCCTCAACAATATATTCGACAGGGTATTTATAGATCCTTGAAAGCAGGTCGAACATCAATGCCGATACTTCTGTATCTGTTATAAACTGTGGAAAAATATTCCGCTGTTTCAGATATTCGGTTACTGAATGGTAATTGGCAAAGTCACCATTATGCACAAGTGCCATATTCATCGCTGTGAACGGATGCGCTCCTCCGGGGTGCCAGACACGACCCCTGGTAGGATATCGCTGATGTGCTATCCATACATATGCACAGAGTTCATCGATCTTGTAGTATTGTGTGATCGCTTCAGCATAACCTACTACTTTCAGAATCATGATATTGCGGCCCTGTGACATTACAAATGCCATTTGCTTTGGTGGAGCAACATAGAATTCATGATTCAGCTTAAAGCTGTTCTGGTTGACAAATTCATCCTCGGCATCCCGGTTTTCGAGTTTTTCCAACCTGTTTTCTGCAATAAAGGTTTTCAGTACTTTTTCTTTCACCCTCACAAAATATCGGTATACATCAGGTGGTTTGACTTCCAGTCCGGGTATCGACTTCCAGTTCTCAACTGTATCCAGTACCGAAGATTTTTTAATTTCAAAAAACGGGTGGATGTATTTCTTTTCCACATTTTGTCTCGAAGCCGGATCGAGATATGCAACATGCAGCATGTAGCAATCATCCAGTATTTCCCTGGTGACACACAGCTGTTCCGGAATGAAACCTACTGCAGCAATTCCTCCACCTTTACCATTACCACGGTTATGCATCAGCCGCGAAGGTTCATGGATATGCTTACCGGGTACCGGCTCTGTACAGCAAAAACCGATAACTCCACATCCTCCTTCAGCTTCCATGGGGACAGGTTTATCATCATTTCCGGTACTTTCTACAAGTCTTCTTTTCGATTTCAGTATGTTGTTTATGATGCTGCTTTCCATAAGTCCTTTGCTATTTTTCAGACAGATCAAGATGTGTTAATAAATCGGTCCGTCCTCGTAATTCCTTTATACTTTTAAGTCCCAGTCGTTTCAGAATATCTTTCAGACCTGTGGCCCATGCATTATACATGTTAACAATGCGCTGTGTTCCCCATTCAACTGTCATCTGCGTAATAAGTCCGGGATCTGTTGTGGCTATTCCCCTCGGACAACCACGTCCGCTGGAGCAACGACTGCATCGGAGACAGCACAGTGCCACCAGTTCGGCTGTTCCTATTACCACCCCGTCTGCACCCAGCGCTATGGCCTTAGCAACATCATAATAGTTGCGGATACCTCCGCTGGCGATTAGTGTAACTGCATCACGGGCACCTTCCGATACAAGGAAACGGTGAACTTTTGGTATGGCATAATCGACAGGCATTGCAATATTTTTTTTAGCGATATCAGGTGCAGCTCCGGTACCTCCATAGCCCCCATCAATATGTATGATATGGGTGCCGGCATAGTAGCTTCCTACTGCTACCATATCAACATCTGTAGGTGTTGAGACTTTTGTTGAAACGAGCGTCCGGGGATTGACATGTTTGATCCAGTCAATGTGTTTCATATGGTCCTCGATGGAGTAAACACTATGAAAAGGAAACGGTGAAAAAAGAGGGATTCCCTGGACTGCTTCCCTCATCTTGGAAACGGATGGAGTGTTTTTTGTACCCAGAAGGTGTCCGCCCAATCCGGGTTTCGCTCCCTGTGCATATTTAAATTCGACAATCCGCACCCGCTGGATAGTCTCCTCACGCACGCCAAATAAGCCGGTGGCGACCTGGGTAATCATATGGTCGTCATAAGGACGGAGACGTTCCATATAACCTCCTTCACCTGAACATGAAAAGGTATTCCATGCGCTGGCTGCCCTTACCTTCGAAAGTTGTGTAACATTGCTGATGGAACCGAATGACATACCTCCCCCATACCAGGGTACATCGATTTTAATTTTCGGCCGGCCATCATTTCTTTTATTCAGATCGAGACTGATATCTATTTCTTCTTCTTTAACCGGGGCAGGTTTTACCGGAAATCTAATCCTTATGCGATCGAATCCTCCGTCGGAATCTCCAATTTCATACTCATAATCGCAGTCGTCGGGAAGTGTACTACCTGTCTCTGCCATTTTCCATGTAGCCAGGATCATATCTGAAGGCCAGCGATAATCTCCCAGTACTTCCATCATCGGACTTTCGACCAGTCTGAGTGCGCCCTGGGGACATTTCCGAATACAGAAATTATCTGTCTTTTCGCACACAGAACCATTGCATTTATAGTATACAGGTGTTGCAAAAAGCTTATAGCCCTTTTTCATCACATGCACTCCTTTGCTGCAGGTTTCGACACAGGTACCGCATAGTGTGCATTTTTCCTCATCGCGATAAATGATGTACTTGGCAATTTCATTCCGATATCTCGATGGAGCGGGTTTTATCTCCCGTTTTACTTCAACCTGGGGAACAAACGTCTTTAACGTGTTCCCGGGAATCATATCCTGCAGATTGGTTTTATTTTCTGAAAATTGGTCCATAAACGTCTTCTTCAAGTTCTTCTTTAAACATGGCACGGCCTACATCACCTCTTAGTCTTCTGGCTTCACGCATACCCATGGCACCCATCAGTTCGACCATCTGCCAATACCAGGCTCCTATCAGATTGATCATTCGGCCGGATGCATAGTCAAAATCTATATCCTTATCCAGTTTGGCAGGACAATAATCTCCTGGTTTACATTTTTCACACAAGCGACATTCCACTGCAATCATAAGGGGAATATTGATGGACACCAGATCAGCTCCGCAAATGATTGCTTTTGCAACATGCTCTGAAAGGGCTATCCCTCCCCCGGCGATCAGTGTAACCTTATCGCGTATTTCATTTTTAATCAACATTTCGTGTATTTCCCTGACAATATCTTTGATAAACCTGGGTTGATTTGTTCCAATCTCATTCCCGTTTATATCGGCAACCAGATGAAGTGTATCGATGTCTGATTGGGACAGTTTTTCCACACGTTCTGCTGCATTATTATCCAGGGGCACTCTGACTGCCACCACACAGTCCGGTAAAGCTTTTTTCAACCGGTTTACATGTTGTACGACTTCTTTACCATCCGGAAGCTCAATAAGCCTGGTATGGCTTAATATATCTTCGGGTATTTCAGGACCGTCAGGTTCAAGAAAAAAAGCAATATGATTCAGGTAGGTATCTTTATTTTCCAATTTGATGGCATCCCATCTCTTAGAACCAATGATTGCTATAAGTCCGGTCTGTCTGGCTGTTTCCAGTATGAATGGATCGAGCCTGGGCAATGAATGATTTTCAGATGGCATATCGAATATCACCGGAAATGGCAGGGAGATGACTGGTGGTAGTGACGATGTAAGAATGTTTTTATCAAAACTAAGGTAAGATGGTTTCTTACCTATATCAACGGAGGTACTGATATATTCTCTTCCATGGATGCCGTCGCGTGTTGGACGTACAATCTCCGACATATCTGTCCACATGGAATCAAAACCATGCCCTGAGAACTTACCCCGGTAGCCGGCCCCGGAAACAGGCACCTTGCCCGTCTCGGCCTCCAGCCAAAGAGTACTGAATATCCGGGGTGTCCAGTAACTGTCCCCCAGCTTTTTATACTCTGAATTGACGGAAATCATCAACAGGTTTTTTGTACAATTTTGTATACAGGAAAAGCAACCCATGCATTCGTAGTAAAGTGTATGGACCTCATCTATATCGCGTATAAATGTATTTTCCTCCCTGTACTTGTCGTAAACACATGCCTTTTTAACGCAGTTATGGCATCTTGCGCAATCCTCACGCCAGTCGACCACTCCGTATCTTCCTATACGCGGAAGCCTGGGTTTGATAATGGTTGTTTTAATATGATATTTTTCAGGCATATCTTAAATTTCTATAATCCTGCCTCAGTAATAATCTCGTTGATAGTATCTTCCTTCCCACCGGAAATAATATGTATTCCGCTTAGTCCTTTCATCCCTTTAATTTTTTTTATTGTTTCGACACAGATGGTAATTCCCATTTTCTTTTGTTTTTCTTCTGTGCCGGCATCTTTTATCCTCTGCACATGTGAATTTGGAATATAAAAATCGGTATGTTTCTCAAGCAGGGATATTGCCTCGTTATAGCTAGCCAACGGGTATATACCGGCTATGATAGCAGCTTTTTCGGTTAAACCTTCCTTATGTGCAGCATCCAGCCACTCCTTGAAATCGGTTGTATTAAATACTGCCTGGGTCTGGATGAAATTTGCTCCGGCTTTAACTTTCTTGATAAGTCTTAGAATATTCAGTTCAAGAGGTCTGAGATAAGGATTCGCTACAGCACCTATAAGCACTGAAAAATCGCCCACTATTTTTTTGCCGTTCAGCAGGACTTTCTCTGTTTTCATCTGGTTGATTGAGTTAATCAGCTGGATGGAATCAATATCATAAACATGAGCTGAATCGGGCAGATCGCTGAGTGACTGATGATAGCCCGACAGGCAAAGGATATTATTTACACCAAGTGAAACAGCACCAAGTATATCTGATTGAAGAGCGATCCTGTTTCGGTCGCGCGTCACAATCTGAAGTACGGGTTCAATATCTGCCTGCTTTAATTTAACTGCTGATGCCAGACTTGAAATTATCGGACCATAGGGATTATCCGCAACATTGATGGCCACTGCACCTGATCCCTTAAGCACTTCTATCGGGATACCATTTAGATTTGTCCCAGGTAAATATTCTGCGGTTATGATAAAGTCTCCTGCCTCAATTCTTTTCGCAAATAAATTATTCATACGCTCCTTATTAATAAATAAGCACTATTCCTAAACCTCCTTTAACTCAAACCTGATTGTTTTTAAGAGATCATTGATTGCTGTCTGCAGTGTCAGGAACTTATCAGCTTCCTCCAGACTGACAAACTTAACGTACCCTCTTCCGAAACCTGTTTCAGAAAGCAGGTCATCTACATATTCAATCCTGTTCTGAGCCCGGTAATTTCCCTGCATGTATTTGCATTCACCAAGTTTACATGTGACTAGAATTACTGCATCCGAATCTGTTTCAATGGCTTTAAGAAGATACAGTAAGCTGGCTTTTCCAGAGCAGGGGAGACTTATTGATTTTATTTTTACATCATCCAATCCGCTACTTATTGAATTAATATCGTCCGGTGAGAGTGCATTTGAACAATAAAACAGGGAAATTCTGACAGATTGATTTTTCATTTATTCTATTTGGTGATTCTTATGTTTTGAATCAATTAATAAGCAAAACGGTCTATATTTTAAAAAATGTAAGCAAATCTTTTAAAAAGAATGTTTAAAACTTATATATTGTAAGTAAATGTATTTTTGAACAGTATAATTGTTATTATTTTGGGCTTAAAAGTAATAAATATTATAAATAATAGGTTATTTTGTTATAATTTATAATAATTTTAAATAATAAATGTGGAGGTTGTAATTTGCAGTAACCAATTCTATTTTGGGTAAACATATTCTAATATATATTGTATAACAAAAAACCAGGGAATGATAGTTCGCATGATTGTTAAATATTTATTCGTAATTTGGTAATCATAATTAAGCTATGGAGAATAGGATCATGAAATACATTAAACTCTTCCTGATTTCAGCATTTGTTGTTTTCCTGTTTAATACCTGTGAGAAGGATGACCATGAATCACCACCTTCTGATACTGAAAACCGCGTTTACGACGTAACACTTACCGACAATACAGTGTTTATCGACAGCCTTTTGGTTAATTCCCTGGTCCGGATTGATTCTGCTGATTATGTATACTACTTTACAGGCTCTGATCCGAAAATCACAAACCTGCAGGTGGATGATATCTTGTTTATATACGGACTTGCCCTGCGCCGTGTAACAGATATAACTTACGCTGGTGATACAACCAGGGTGGAGACGGGCTATGCCACCCTGAATGAAGCAATCAGGGACGGGGAAATTTCATGGAACAAAGAGATTAATTTTAGCAAAGGTGTTATTCCTGTTGTTCAGATGAAAGGAGAGAATATCCCATTCAAATCCACTGGTGCCGATGATTTTGAGAAAGAATTCGAATACGGTGATTATAAGTATAGAATAAAATTCACTTTTGCTGATACAGCGGCGCATGTGGAATTTGAAATTACCAAAGAACTTGCGAAGCCTATCACCGCAAGATTCTTAGCGAAAGGTTTCATCGGTAATTTCTATTCAAAAACGGAAATGAAATTCGAGAATAGCAAACTCACAAAATTCGGACAGAAAAACTCAGACATGAAGGGTGAACTGACACTCAATCTTACGGTTGCAGGATCGGGCAGGGATGAGATCACATTTGATTTTCCCGTGGTTCTATTAAAATTTCCGATGATAGTTGGCGGAATTCCTGTTACGATCAATCTTAAGGTTCTTTTCGTTATAAACTGTGTTGTACCTGTTGACGGTTCCTCACAGGTTGAGGTTAAGTTTACTTATAATTCGACAACGGGAATTAAATACGATGGAGTAGATGTATCGGCTGATGCCTCAATTGGTGAACAGAACATGGAGGAAAACAAAATTCCTCAGACCGGAGCTTCTTCGGCGATTGGGGTTAATTTCGGACTTGCATTTCCAAGACTTGAAATAGGTGTATTCGACAAATTAGTTGTACCATGGATCCAGACGGCATTTTTAATTGGCGGAGATTATACCTTTACACCACCCTGTCAGCAGGCCAAATGCCAGTTTATCGGAGCCTGCGGTGTTGACTTTAAGTTTTTATTGGGTTATAGCTACAGCGCAAATAAAACATTGTGGCAGGAGGAGAAAGTGCTGCTTCAAGCAGGAGAATGCCCTGAAAATTAAATATTCCTTTACCGATGAACGGTCTGCTACTGACACTGATAT
>Ga0114922_10005144_pt1 | contig 12095 bp, 9 predicted proteins | sample AartaG_FD_100975 | JGI IMG/M metagenome (GOLD analysis project Ga0114922, IMG submission 100975) | Deep subsurface microbial communities from Aarhus Bay to uncover new lineages of life (NeLLi) - Aarhus_00045 metaG | ecosystem: Environmental > Aquatic > Marine > Oceanic > Sediment | place: Aarhus...
CCAGGCCGCACACGGCAATGACTACCGGCCACCACGCCGGCATGCCCGGCACGATCTTCCAGATGCAGACGGCGAGCCACAGCGGCCAGCCGCTGGCGCCCAGGATGGCGAGGACGAGCAGAAGGGGCCACCCGAGGAAGTCGTAGACGTTGTCGAATTGCGGCAGCGACGACGGGGTGTCGGGCTCCCACGCGCTCCGGTGGATGAGGTGGAAGACGTAGCGCGCCATCGCCCCGAGCATAGCCAGGTTGAACGCCAGGGCCGCCAGGCCGAGCAGGAACAGGCCAAAGGCGCCCAGGGACGACCCGGCTCCGGGCACGCCGATGCTCAGCCAGAAAAGGCGGCCGAAGCCGCCCGACACGATCAGGTGCGCCGTCAGCCACACGAGGAGCACCCACTTCGCGTTTCCGCGCAAGGGGTAGAAGGGGGCGGTCAGCACGTAGGGCCACCAGCGCCTGGGCTCGGGCCGGACGGGCAGGAGGACCTCGATCTCTTCCGTGGGCGTCTCGTCCGACGGCGCCTCCTGCGGCAGCGGCTCCTCGGGCCCTCGTTCGAGATCCAGAAACGCCGAGTCAAGGTTCAGGTCTTCGATCTCGACGAGGTCGACCTTCGCCCCGTGCACGAAGACGCGGTAGCGCCGCCCGCAGTCGGGGCATTCGAGCTCCTCGGCGCCGTCGTTCAACTCTACGTCGCCGTCATGGCCGCATGTGCACCGGAGTCTCATCGGTCTGCTTGACCCGGGCCTGCCGGAGGCCCTACTTCAGCCAGCCCATCCTGTCCGAGTAGGCGTAGTGTAGTGTGCCGAGCGCCCGCGCGGCAACGGTGACGCCGTAGAGCCGAACTGCTCCGCCGGCGAAGGCGGCAAGGAAGCCGCCGCCGAGTGCGAGCGTCAGCCTGCCGCCCACTAAGCTGCCGCCAACCAGGCAAACGGCGCAGAACGCCGCGCAGAGGACATAGGCGAAGGGAATCCGCAGCACGGCCGGAAAGGTGAACTTCGGATTGATACCGGCGGGACTGTCGGAAGCGGCCACGGCCAGCATGGTGATGGGCAGCATGAACAGGGAAAGCCCGAGCCCCGCATAGTTGACGTACCGCCACCAGCCCGGCATGTCGAGAAACAAGCCCGGCAGCACCACCGCGAAGAACGGGAGGCCGCTCCCAATCACGACTGCCAGCAGCAGCCCGAGCGGGCGCAGCATCGACTCGTGCCAGTCTTCCCATCCTCGCAGTGCAGGATCGGCCTCCGCGCCGAAGGCCGACTGGCGGACGAGTTCGAATTCGTAGAGCACGAGCAGGCCCAGCATGACGAAAGGCACGAATAGGCCCAAGAGCGGGATAAACCACACGAAGGGTACAACGAAAACGTTCAGGGCGAGCCAGAGCAGGAGCGTCCACTTGGCATCGCCTCGGAACGGGTATCTCCACGCGTCGCCCACGTAGTAGAACCAGCTTCGGCGCTCCTGCATCGGGACGGCGGCATCCTGCGTACTCCACTCGCCGATGCGTGCGGGGCGCGGACGGGCTGGCGCGGCTCCGCGATGCGCCGGCTGGGGGGCCACGGGCTCATCGAGTTCGATCGCCAGATCGTCTGGCCAGTCGTCCTTTCGTGCGCTGCGCTTCGCCTCCGCCTGCGCCGGTTCGCTGACCTTGATGCTGAGCTTGCCTTCAGGGCTCGGCGACAGCATGTACTCCCGCCCGCAATACAGGCACGTGGTCTTGGTCGGTCCATCCGTGCTTCGGACCCGGACCTGGTGCCCGCACTGGCATCTGAGCTTCATGTTCGCCCCCCTGGCGCATGGGTGTCAGGCGCGCGATCTTGGGCTTCCACCCTAGTATACGCGGGCGAGGGTTCGGCTATTCGTCGGAATGCGCGGCGGCGTGCCGCCTCCCGCGCCTGCCCATAAATGTCATTCCGAGTTCGCCGTACGGCGAACGAGGAATCTCGCCGGTCCGACGGCGGCGGCCTGCCCAGGCCCGAGATCCCTCGTCGTCCGCCACGCTGCGGACTCCTCGGGATGACAGGGGGCCGGCGCGCCGGCCGCCAAACCTGACAGGCCGTTCGGCCGACGCGGAACGACACTTCGCAGGTGTCCCACTCGATAACCGCTCTGCGGCGCTCTGCTTCCGCAGCGGGGGTCAGCGGCGCAGCATCTCCCAGGCGATGTCGTCGTCCTCGCCCGCGTCGTCCTCCTCGTCCGGGCCGTAGCTGTAGAGCAGGAAGCCGTCTTCTCTCGGCTGGTAGACGAGCGGCGCCCCCGTGAAGGGGTCGACGGGCAGCGGCTGCCCGTCGGCCCGTTCCAGTTCGGCCAGGTCGGCCGGATAGCGGCCGGTCTCTGCCCTGTACGCGATCAACCGGAGGCCCGCAAGGGAAACGGCCTCGTCTGCCTCCAATCTGGCACATTCGCTTATGTAGCGGGTGGTTGGCGCAACGGCCAGTGAGATGATCGCCGCGCCGGGAGGCGAATCCACGTCTGCTTCCCAATCGGGCATCTGCTCCCGGGCTTGCTGATAAGGCAGTGCGGCCATGGCGATGATCCGGCTCATCACCTCCAGATAGAATAACTCGTCGACGGCCAGAACCCTCCCGCCCGCAGGAGTCGCGTAGAAGCCCTCACCCAACCCGCATGCGCCCCCGGCACACAGCAGCTCCCCTGGGTCCACCTTGCCCTCGCGCGCGTCCTGGAACAAGCGGATCCCCATCGCCCGCTCGCCCACGAAGGCGCGAGCAAGTGCCTCGCGCGCGTCCGGCCAGCGCGCGCTTCCGGCGAGCGCCTGAAACCGTTTCCCTTCCAGCTCGCCCGTCGCCGCGACCTCCTGAAGCGTCGCCAGCGCTATGTGGTGGAGGGAAGTTGAAACCAACCACGAAATGAGCATCGGCTCGTCGTGGATCGAACCGGCCAGATCGAACAGCAGCGGCACCGTTGCGGCGGCTTCGTCTGTCCGTCCCGCCCGAGCCATCGCGATGGCTCGAGTCCTCACGTACCTGGCGCACTGGCGAAGCTCGAAGCAATGGTCCGTGGCGCAGGCGAACCCGTCCTCCCAGTTGACTGGGAATCGGCACTGGGGCCGTTCCGCTGCCGCGCGCAGCAGGTCGTAGACGGCCTGGGACTCGTCAAAGAAGCGGACCAACTCGTCAGTGGACGCCTCGGGCCGCTCAGATCCGGGCTCGACGGGCTCGGGATCGTACAGGGCTTTCTGGTCCTCGAACTTGGCCAACTCCTCGAATGCCTGCATGTAGAGGAGCGCGCCGTTCTCTTCGTCCGGCACCGGCGGAGGAGCGGCTTCTGCCAGCGACATGGGCGCACCGGACGCCTCTAGTTCCGCAAGCATCCGGTCGAGATGCTCCATCTGGTCTGAGGGCCTTTCTATAGCGTCCAACGCAACCAACGCGAGCCCGTACGTGGCCAGCAAGGCACAAAGACTGACGAGGATGAGGTAGCCGAGCTTCCTGCGGTCGCGCGCGACCTGCCGCCTCGAGACCGCCTCTCCGATTCGCGCCCAGCACACGATGATTGCGGCCGACGGCAGATAGCCCGAGAGCATGACGAGCACAAGGCCGGACGGAAACAGGCCCAGCGCGCTCTCGAGGAAGACCATCACGGCGACTCCACCGGCTGCCATGAGAGCCACAACCAGGATGCCGGGCAGCCAGCTTCTGCGTCTCGCGATCCTCCCGACGCAATAGCCTGCCGCGCACGCCGCCAGAAAGCTCTTAAGGCTGTCCGCCAGCGGGTCGTCTGTGCCGGATGGCAGTCCCGGCTTCAGCCAGGCGAAGACGATGGCACAGGCCGCTCCCATGAGCAGGAAAGCAGCCAGGCCGCCAAGCACCGCCATGATCGTCCGGACCACGCCCGGCTTCGGCACGTCACTGGAAGGCTCTCTGCGGTCGCCCCCTTGATCTGCTTCCATGATTCTCCCCCGTTCAGTCCCTATGGCTCCCCGTGGGCCGTTCCTCCATTCACCAATACGCTGCGCGCTGCCGTGTTATTCGTTCGCATCTTGCGACTACGCGGCCCCGCGAGATCCCCGCCAACGGGCGGGTAAACCTCGTCGTCCGCTCCCGCGCCTGCGGGACGGCCTCCTCGGCATGACAACAGGCGCTTCGGCCTGCGCCCACCCACTTGCTGTCATTCCGAACGCGCCACGGGGCGCGGAGGAATCTCGCCCGTCGCTAGCCGCCCAGCCGTTCGCGCCAGGTCTTGAGCTGGCGCTCCACTTCCGCCGGTGCGGAGGAGCCGTGCGAGCGGTAGTTATCGACGCAGTTCCGCACCCCCAGCACCCCGTAGACGTCGTCCGATATCAGCTCGCTGAAGGAGCGCAATTGCTCCAGGCTTAACTGCTCCAGCCGCACGCCGTCCGCTGCGGCGGACCGCACGGCGTGTCCGACGATCTCGTGCGCCTCCCGGAACGGAATGCCCTTGCCCACCAGGTAGTCGGCCAGGGAAGTCGCGTCCATGTGGCCCATCTGGCAGGCGCGCTCCATGTGGTCGCCCTTGAACGCCGTCGTGCGCACCAGCGCCGTGACGACGACCAGGCAGTCGCGCACCGTGTCCGCCGCGTCGAACAGGGCCTCCTTGTCCTCCTGCATGTCGCGGTTGTAGGCCAGCGGCAGCCCCTTGAACGTCGTAAGCAGCCCCATCAGGTCTCCGCAGACGCGCCCGCACTTGGCCCGCACCAGCTCCAGCGCGTCCGGGTTCTTCTTCTGTGGCATGATACTGGAACCGGTGCAGAACGCCTCGTCCAGGTCCAGAAAGTCGAACTCCGGCGTGCACCAGATGAGCCAGTCCTCGCAGAGCCGCGAGAGATGCTGCGCCACCAGGCATAGGTCGAAGACGAACTCGATGATGAAGTCCCGGTCGCTCACCGCATCGATGCTGTTGCTGAAACACTCCTCGAATCCGAGCTCTTCGGCGACGCTCTGCGGGTCGGTGGGCAGGGACGTGCCGGCCAGGGCGCAGGCGCCCAGCGGGCTGACGTTCAGGCGGTCGTGGCAGTCTTCGAGGCGGCCGTGGTCGCGTTCCAACATCTCGGCATAGGCCAGCAGGACGTGCGTGAAGAGGACGGGCTGAGCGTGCTGCAAGTGCGTGAAGCCCGGCACGATGAGCTCCCGGTGCGCTTCGGCCTGGTCGACCAGGACGCGCTGGCAGTCCCGAATCAGGCCGAGGAACCGGTCGATGGCGGCGCGGCACCAGAGCCGCACGTCGCAGGCCACCTGGTCGTTGCGGCTGCGGGCCGTATGCAGCTTGCGGCCGGCGTCTCCGATCCGCTGGATCAGGGCGGCCTCGATGTTCATGTGCACGTCTTCCAGGGGGACCTGGAACTCGAACTCGCCGCTCTCGATCTCCTGCTCGACGAGGCGCAGCGCCTGACGGATCTCACCAGCCTCCGTCTGCGTCAGCAGGCCGCATCGGGCCAGCATCTCCGCGTGCGCGATGCTGGCGCGGATGTCCTCCCTATAGAGGCGCTGGTCAAACGAGACGGATTCGGTGAACTGCTCGACGATCTCGTTGGTATCCTTCTCGAACCGGCCGGCCCAGGGCTTCTTCATCTCGGTGATTCCCTTCTCGTAAGGCGCGACGAGCGCCCGCAACGATTTGCCTGATGCGTGCGGGAACTAATCTATGCGAACCTCGGGACCATTTCAACGCTTCCGGGCTGTAAGTGTGCTGGGGGCGGGCAACGGAGCCGGCAGATCCACGCGGTTGATAAGCGGCACGGCGACGCTATAATCAGCGTGGCGGCCGCGCATTATGGGGAGGGGGTCCGATGAAGCGACTGCGCGTAAACACGGACGGTGGCCACAGCGGGCTCTCGCCGGCCGTTTGCCCCCTTGTGAGTTTCGTTGCCGATAGGCCGCACTGCCAACGGCTGGCGCGGTGCGACACAATCGAACCCGCGGCTCGGCTCGCTGAAGGAGTGAGGGCAGGATGACAGAGCGTTTCTTTGTTCCGTCGCAGTATCACAGGCATCTGATGGACAGAACCCGGCGGGAGTTCGCCTGGGCGGGACAGGAGTTCCGTTCGTGGCAGACGTCGCTGCTCGCCAGGTTCAAGGAACTGCTCGGCGCGTTCCCCGAGGAACGGGTGCCTCCCAACGTCGAGGAGATAGAGCGCGAGGAGACCGACGAGCACGTGCGCCTGAAGATCGTCTTCAGCGCCGAGGAATGCGCGGACGTGCCTGCCCATCTGCTCGTGCCGAAAGGCGTCGAGCGGCCGATGCCGGCCATAGTCTGCCTCCAGGGCCATTCGCCCGGCATGCACATCTCCATCGGCCAGGCGCGCAACGAGCAGGACGAAGAGTCCATCGCCGGGGACAGGGACTTCGCGCTCCAGGCCGTCCGCAACGGATTCGTCGCCCTGGCCCTCGAGCAGCGGTGTTTCGGCGAGCGCGCCGAGACGCTGCAGGAGCGCCGCTGGGAACATGGCTGCCTGGACGCCGTTCTCCACTCGCTGGCGCTGGGCAAGACGGTGCAGGGGGAGCGGATTTGGGACGTGATGTGCGCCATCAATCTGCTCCAGGAGCAGCCGGAAGTCGACCCCGACCGCATCGCTTGCATGGGGAACTCGGGCGGCGGAACCGTCACCTTCAACGCGGCCTGTGTCGATACGCGAATCAAGCTCGCCATCGCCGGGTGCAGCTTCTGCACGTACCGGGACTCGATCATGAGCATCCAGCACTGCGGCGACAATTACGTCCCCGGCGTGCTGCGGCTGGCGGAGATGGGAGAGCTGGCCGGCCTGGTCGCGCCGCGCAGGCTGCTGGTGGTGGCGGGCAGCGAGGACGAGATCTTCCCCATCGACGGCGTGAGGGAGGCGTTCGAAACGGCGCAGCGGATATACGAAGCCGCCGGCTGCGAAGACCACGTCCGGCTGGTCATCGGGGAAGGGGGGCACCAGTTCTACGCGGACCTGGCCTGGCCGCTGATCGGGCAGATAATGCCCTGAGCTTCGGCAGGGGACCGGCGCCAGCACGTCTACTTGTTTTTCGGCCGCCGTCTGCTAAGCTGTCGAGTTGGTTACGCTGGGCATCGTCGCGGGCGGGGGAGGCACGCCATGTCAGACACCGTCAGGTTCGGAGTATCGCTGAGTCTGGAGCTGCTGGACCAGTTCGACCAGTTGATAAAGAAGCTGGGCTACGACAACCGGTCCGAGGCCGTGCGCGATCTGATCCGCCAGAAGCTGGTGGAGGAGGAATGGGAGGCGCCGGACCGGCAGACGTTTGCCATCGTTTCCCTGGTCTATAACCATCACAGCATGTCTCTGCCGTCGCGGCTGACCGAGCTTCAGCACGAGTCCTACGCCCAGTTCATCGGCTCCTTCCACGTGCACGTGGACAAGAGCAACTGCCTGGAGATCATCGTGATGAGGGGTAAGGGCAAGGACCTGCGTGCGCTTGGCGAGAAGATCATCGCGCTGAAGGGCGTCAAGTACGGCACGCTCAACATGGGGACCAGTGGGAAGAAGATACATTGACGGCAGTTGCCAGTGGCCAGTAGCCAGTGGCCGGCAACGGCGGGGACGACGACGAGGACGAGGACGACGACGAACAACGAGGACGACGACGAGCAACGAACAACGACGGGGCGAGGACGAGTACGACGACGAGTACGAGGACCAGCACGAGTAGGGGCGCGGCGGGCCGCGCCCTGGGAGCAGGAGCACGAGGCGAAGGCGGAAGTGAACTGACAACTCATGACTGAAGACTGGCAACTGCCGTCGAACACCTATCACCTCAAACCTATCACCTAGAACCTAACACGTCCGCCCCCCAGCACCGAACGAGGACGAAACCATGGACCTGCGAGAACTTCTTGAGCAGCGGCCCGTTCTGGTCGGCGACGGGGCCATGGGCACCCAGCTTATGGCGCGCGGGCTATCGGCCGGGGAGTGCGGCGAGCGCTGGAACGTCGAGAACCCGGACGCCGTCCAGGACATACAGCGCGAGTACGTGGAGGCCGGTGCAGACTACTTGCTGACCAACACCTTCGGCGCCAATCCCATCGCGTTGGGAAGGCATGGCCTGGCCGAGGAGACGGAGGCGTTCAACCGCGCGGCCGTGGAGATCGCCCGCCGAGCGGCCGGCGGGCAGGCGCTCGTCTTCGGCGACGTCGGCCCCACGGGCGGACTTCTCGAGCCGTTCGGCACGCTCACTGAGGGCGAGGTTCTCTCGGCCTTCGCGCGGCAGGTAGCGGCGCTCGTCCAGGCGGGAGCCGACGTCGTCATCTGTGAGACGTTTGAATCGAGCGGAGAATTACGGCTCGCCCTTCGGGCGGCCCGCGACTGCTGCGACGTGCCCCTGATCGCCAGCATGAAGTTCACGCCTGAGCCGAGCGGCCGCTACCGCAGCATGATGGGCGAAGGCCCGGAGCAGGTGATCGGGGTCGCGGAGGAGTGCAGGTGCGCCGCCGTCGGCACCAACTGCGGCCAGGGCATTGCTACCATGCCCGACCTGGCGGCCGAGCTGGCCAGGCTCAGGTCGGGCGACACGCCCATCATTGTGCAGCCCAACGCCGGCGTGCCGAAGCTGGTGAGCGGCGAGACGGTCTACCCGGAGAGCCCGTCGGACTTCGCGGAGGTCCTTCCCGCGCTGTACCGGGCCGGCGCACGCATCATCGGCGGATGCTGCGGCACGACGACGGAACACATCGGTGCAATCCGCCGGTTCGCCGATTCGCTCTGAGCCGGGCGGCCCGCTTGCGCCCGTCCGTTGGCGCTGGTATATTGGGTTCGCTTGACCCACCCTCGCGGCAATCGTTCCTCTCCGCTAGCAGGTCCGAGAGCGGCATACATGGCCAGAAGGCGATTCATGGTTACGGCGGCGCTGCCGTATTCGAACGGGCTTCTGCACGTGGGCCACATAGCCGGTTGCTATCTGCCGGCCGACATCTTCGTGCGGTATCTGCGCTCGTGCGGCGACGAAGTGGCCTTCATCTGCGGCAGCGACGACTACGGGGTCCCCGTGCTCCTGACCGCCCGCAAGGAGGGCAAGAGCCCGAAGGAAGTGGCCGACTTCTACCGCGCTGAACAGAAGAAGGATTACGACGGCCTGGGCATCGATTTCGACATATACAGCGGAACGAACGCGACCGAGATCCACACCGAGTTCAGCCAGCACTTCTTCCTGAAGTGCCTGGAGAACGGTTGCCTGGAGCGCAAGACCAGCGAGCAGCTCTACGACGTGGAGGCGGAGATGTTCCTGCCCGACCGCTACGTCGAGGGCGTCTGTCCCCACTGCGAGACGGGCGGCGCTCGCGGGGACCAGTGCGAGGCCTGCGGCAAGCTGCTGGACCCCGTCATGCTGATCGAGCCCCGCAGCGCCATCACGGGCGCCAGGCCCGAAGTAAGGGAGACGGTCCACTGGTTCTTCCGCCTGCCGGACCTGGAGGATCGGCTGCGCGATTGGATAAAGGGCCACGAAGAGTGGCGGCCCATGGTCCGGAACTTCACGCTGGGCCTGCTGGAGCAGGGCCTGCCTCTCCGCGCCATCACGCGCGACCTCGACTGGGGGATCCCCGTGCCGCTCCCGGACGACGCCGACGCGCAGGGCAAGGTCCTCTACGTCTGGTTCGACGCGCCGATCGGCTACGTGTCGTTCACGGAGCAGTGGTGCCGGGCCCGGGGCGAGGAGCCGGGCGCTTACGAGCGTTGGTGGAAGGATCCCGACTGCAAGATCGTGCACTTCATCGGCGAAGACAACGTGGTCTTCCACTGTCTGGTCTGGCCCGGCATGTTGATGGGGGAGGGCACGTTCCAGCTTCCGGACAATGTGCCGGCCAACTGCTTCCTGAACGTCCAGTTTCCCGGGCAGGCGGAGTCCAAGATGTCCACCAGCCGCGACTCGGCCGTCTGGGCGCGGGAGTACCTGAAGGAGTACCCGCCCGATCCGCTCCGCTACTACCTGACGATGATCGCCCCGGAGCGTCAGAGGACGGCGTTCACGTTCGAAGACCTGATCCGGCGTAACAACGACGAGCTGGTGGCCGCGCTGGGCAACTTCGTGCACCGCAACATGACGTTCGCGCACCGCTACTTAGGGGGCGAAGTGCCGGCGCGGGGTGAGCTGACCGAACAGGACGAGGCGCAACTCATCATGATCGGCGGACTGGCCGAGCGAGTGGGCGCACTGCTCGATGAGTATCAGTTCAAGGATGCCCTGCAGGAGCTGATGGCCGCAGCACGGGAGAGCAACCGCTACTTCGACTACCGCGAGCCCTGGGTCCTGCGCAAGGAGGACAAGGCCGCCTGCGGCACCGTCATCAACGTGTGCCTGAACACGGTCAAGACGCTGGCCGTCGTGATGGAACCGTTCGTGCCGTTCGCGGCGGCGAAGACTCAGGCAATGCTGTCCGCCGAGGCAGACGAAATGCGCTGGCCCGTCGCGGCTCAGCCCCTGCCCGAAGGCCGCCCGCTCGGCGAGCCCGTCATCCTGTTCGAGAAGCTGGAAGAGCCGGGAGAGGCAGGGGAGGGGGCTTGAGGACCTTCGTGGCCATCGAGCTGAACGAAGCGTGCCGAGAAGGGCTTCTCAAGGCCATCGAGGCCATTCGGCCGGTTGCCCGGGGCGTTCGGTGGGTCAAGGCCCAGTCGCTGCACCTGACGCTCAAGTTCATCGGTTCACTGGACGAGGCGGACCTGCCGCAAGCGATCGAATGTCTCCAGCGGGCCACGGCCGAGGCCGGCCCCTTTGCCATGACTGTATCCGGTCTGTCCGGATTCCCGCCGAAGGGCACCCCCCGCGTGATTCACGTCGGGGTGCAGGAGCCGACCGGGACGCTCGTCGCTTTGCAGCGGCGGGTGGACGCGGCGCTGAAAGAGGCGCTGGACATTCCCAAGGAGAAGCGGGAGTACGTGTCCCACGTGACGCTGGGTCGGGTGAAGGACCGGCGGGCCTGCCCGAGCATGGGCGAGCTCTCGGCCGCCGTGGCGGACCAGCGCTTCGGCGAGGTGAGTGTCGATTCGATGGTGCTGATGAAGAGCGATCTACGGCCCGACGGGGCCGTCTACAGCGTGGAGCATCGCTTCCTGCTCGGGGAGTGACGTCCGGGCGCCCGTCTCCTGCCTGTCGAGAGGGTCCACATGGTCATCACGGTGACGCTCAATCCGGCGATCGACAAGGCACTGGACGTGCCCGGCTTCCGCGTGGGCGCCCATGCCCGCGCCACGGTCAGGTCGGCGCTGCCGGCCGGGAAGGGCGTTAACGTTGCGCGCGGCCTGGCGCGGCTCGGCGGAAGGGCGGCGGCGTCCGGCTTCATGGGGCGCGACGAGGAAAGGATGTTCGACGAGAGCCTGGAGGCCGAGGGCGTTCAAACGCGTTTCTGCCCCGTAGCCGGCCGCACCCGCACCAACACGACGATCCTCGATCCCGAGTTCCGCACCAGCACGCACTTGCGCGAGAAAGGGTTCATCGTCTACGCGGCGGACGTGGCCCGGCTCCGGGACATGCTGACAGGCTGGATAATGGAGGAAGCGGACGCGACGGTGGTGTTCGCCGGGAGCCTGTCGCAAGGGATGGGGCCGGACGACTTCGCGGGGCTCCTGCGCGCCTGCGGGGGCAAAGGGACGCGCGTCTTCGTGGATGCCAACGGGCCGGCACTGCGCGCGGCGCTCGAAGCCGGTGCCGTCGACACGCTCAAGCCGAACCTCGATGAGTTGGGCGAGTGCCTCGGCCATCCGGTCACGCGAGAGGGCGCCCTGGTGGCGGCGCGGGGTCTGCTGGATCAGGTCGGGACCGTGCTGCTGACGTTGGGGGCGGAGGGCGCGCTACTCGTGCGGCCCGGTCTTACGGTCGGCGCCTGCTGCCCGGTGGACCAATCCGAGGTGCGCAACACGGTCGGCTGCGGGGACGCATTCCTGGCCGGCTGGCTGAGAGGGGAAGAGGTGACTGCCGCGCCGGCCGACGCTTTGTGCTGGGCGGTTGCCGCCGGCGCCGCCTCGGCCATGAGCAACATGACGGTCGGCTACTCACTGTCCGACGTGGAATCTCTGCTGCCGCGTTGCGTGCCGCTGTCCGAGTCCTGACGGCGCAGGGCTCGGGCTGCGCCGCCCGGTTCGTCGGCGCCTTGCCCGGGGAAGGAGTAGCCGCAGACTCCGTCGACGTCG
>Ga0114922_10005145_pt1 | contig 12094 bp, 6 predicted proteins | sample AartaG_FD_100975 | JGI IMG/M metagenome (GOLD analysis project Ga0114922, IMG submission 100975) | Deep subsurface microbial communities from Aarhus Bay to uncover new lineages of life (NeLLi) - Aarhus_00045 metaG | ecosystem: Environmental > Aquatic > Marine > Oceanic > Sediment | place: Aarhus...
TACTTTAGCTATGACATGGAAGAAGTCACTGGTTCAAGCCCAATATCGAGCACCATATAGTTTTATCTTTAGTCAGATATTAGCATAAAATATCTATTGTACCTCTATCTCAAGTTTTGTTTTCACCCACTGAGAATCTACTTCATCCACAATAGCTATATCTTTTATAGTTATCATTTTTGTTGGAATATTTTTATCTTGAATTAAATACTCTTTTATCATCTCAACTCTTTTTTTCGCTAATGATTCCAATTCTAGCTTTTCTATTGGTAAAACAGATACACACTCTTTTGTAATAGCGAGCAAATATGCTCTTTGAAGTGTTTCATCTTCATACTTATCTTCTAACTCATCTTCAATAACATCGAGTTTATCATCATCTCTAAACTCACTATATATCTCTTGAAGTATCTCTATTGTTATGCTATTTTTGTTCTCTTTAACATTTTTTTCTTTACTTTTTTGCACAACTAATGCAGCTAGTTTTTGTTTTTGAAGTGCTTTCTTATCTGTTTGTTCATCATATTTTCCAGTTATAGAGAGTGAGATTTTTGGTCTTTTTATCATCATCTTCGCTATAGAATCTAGTTTCTCTTTCTCAGGAGGGAGGATAGTTGCAAGTCCAGCTTCAAAATCTAGTGATTCTAAAGCTTCCCCATCCATCCCCATCATAGAGCCTAAAAATCTAAAAGGGGAACTCACAGCTTTAACAACTAGGTTTCCCATAGTCTTCATGAGCAATCCACCATATTTAAAATCAGGTTCATCGACATTTCCCTCAACTGGCATATCTATATCAATGATTCCATCACTATCTTCAAGTAAGGCTATCACAAATCCTAGAGGCAGGGTATCTTCTTTTACAGCATCTCCGAGTTTAATTTTTTTAATCATAATATTATTTTTACCAAGAAGCGCAGAATCGAAAATATTGTAACCCAAGTCTAAATAGAGTTTTCCACTATCTATCTTATATCCTGCAAAAGTTGCACTATAACCACTATAAGAGCTAAGTTCTAAGTTTCTAAAGTTAAAGGTTAAATCTGTATATACTTTAGGCTTTGCTGAGTTAACACTCCCTTTGAGCTTTGTTGAACCATACTCATCAACCTCCCCAGTAATATCTACATAACTTATCTCTTCATTCTCGTTTGAGATTGCATATATTACACCGTTTAAGTCGTGTATATCTGTTCTAAACTTTATAGGCAATGACAAATCTGCAAACTTAGCACTTCCGTTTAAAACATTCACTTGCATTATCTTCATAGGGAATGCAGGTTCTTTTGTTGTTGTATTAGAATCTACTTTTTGTGTACTTCCATTAGAATCACTTTTTTTCGCTAATGTTGCAAAGTTCATAGTTTTGTTTTCATCTATCACTGCATTTACATAAAAAGAATCTATATCGAGTTGGTCTATATACATTCTATTTGGCAATATTTCTAAGCTAAATGATTTTAGGTCTAAATTACTGAGAGATGCTAAAGAGGAATCATCTCTAGAATCGTTTACAAAAAACTCTTCTAACTGCATTGAACCATCAATTAGTAGATCTGGCTTAGTTTCACTTTTAGCGTAAGCTATTTTACTTTTCAAAGAAAAATAACCATCATCAATAGCAATATAAGCACTCTCATTCACATAAGGGGTTAGCTCTTTAAGCGATAAACTATCTATTTCAAAATTTCCTATCTGCTTAAGTGGAGTATGTCTTACTCTCCCTTTTGATTTGATTGTACCTTGTTTGTTTATCCTTGCATCAAAGGCATAATCTAACCATGTTTTTTTCATAGAATCTACATTATAAACACTGAGGTAGATTCCATCTATAACACTCTCTACACTAGGGGTAAAATGTTTATCTTCAAAACTAACTCTCCCTGCTAACATCTCTAGTTTTTTAAGTTTAATTCTAAACTCTTTGGCTTTTTTCTTTGGCTTACCTGTTTTTTTAGAATCTGGTTTTTTGGGAACAACAAGATGATTTAAGTTCAAACTTCCATCTTGATTCATTATTGTATTCAAAGCAATATATTTTAAACCAAGATAATCAACCCCTATCTCTTTACTAAGAGAATCAAAAGAGATATCATTTACACTAAACTTATTAAAACTAACAATTTTTTTATTTGTATCTCTTTGATTGATTCTTAGTTTATTAAGAACAAGATTTGCATCACTCACCTCTATAGCGATAGTAGAATTACTATCTTTCACATTTACATTTGCATCAAAGCCAAGCATCAAGTTTTTAAGGGCTAGATTATAAACTTTGAGATTCTCTTGTGCTATCTCATCTATGTAAGGGTTAAAATCAGTAATATCAATCTCACTACATTTAAAATAAGTTTGTGCATCTAAAACCCTGTGAATCACCTCACCCTTTGATTCACATCTAAAGTTATCATTAAGATGCAAATCCATTTGGTAACTTAAGGGTTCATCTCCTGCTAAAGTTACATTTTGAGCATAAAGATTAAACTCATTGAGAGTTGTATCTACTTTTGGTTTCATCTTAGAATCTTCAAAATCAAAACTAATTTTTTCAAGTGCTATATTATCAACTAAAACATTCCAAGGTTTAGAATCTTTTTTAGATTCTTCTACTACAGGAGTTTCACCATCGCTTTGAGATGGAATCATTTTTATAAAATCTAACCAATCAACTACGCCCTTAGAATCTCTTGATGCTTTTAGATGTAAAGAGTTTAAGGCTATATTTTTTATATTTACATCTTGTGCTATCGGTTTTATAGTTGCACTCTCTACACTCAAAGATGCTAGTGTAAGAACATCTTTAAAATCACCCTTAGGTTTTACTCTTAATCTTTTAAGGTCTAGTTTGAGGTTCGAGAGTGTTGTTGATTCTATGTCAGATAAATTAAAATCATATTCGGTATAAAAAGAGAGTTTTCCATCTGCTACTTCTAGGTTTAAACTATCTTGTATGTATCGCCATTGTGTGTAGAGTTTACTCGCTTCAAAGTCTAAATTACCTCGAATAATAAAAGGGTCAAGTCCAATAATTTCACTCTTAAAGTCAATAAACCCACCATCAGATAGAAGTGTGTAAAACCTCAACTCTGCATCACTAGTACTTAATTCTTTTGTATCAATATTTTTTAGCTTAAAACCTATACTCTCAAGAGCAAAATGAAAAGCACTCTTTTTTGAATAATCTTCATAATTAACACCCCCATTTACAATAGCTATGGTGTCTATTATAATTCTAGGTAAATGGGTTGTTGCGTTATTCTCCTCTTTTTTTTCTGTAGAGGGTTTTAAAATTGATGTGAAATTTATCTGTTTATTTTTATCTAAAACAAGGGAGATTCTAGGCTCATTTAAAATAAAATCTTTTATATGCAAAGATGAATAGATAAGTGAAGAGGGATCAACATTTAACATAATAGATTTTAGATAAAGTAGCTCTTTACCCTCTAATGAACTAAGCTCCACACCTGAGAGTTCTATCTTAAATACAAAGGGGTTTAGGTAAATACTATCAATATTGAGTTTAGCATTAATCTCTTTATTTACAATCTCAATTATTTGTGGTTTTGCAAAATATGGAATGATGAAAAAGCCTAAAATGGCATATATAATTATGAGGAATAGAAAGATTTTTTTTAACAAAATAGACTCCAAACAGTTTTATCTGCTTAGAGTTTATCCTATTCTGATTTAAAAGATTATTTAGCAGCTTTTAAAACATCTGCTTTTGGGAAAACAAATGTAGCGTTTCTAAATACTACGATTTCATCTTCGTGACCAATTGCATAAGCTCTAATTGTGATTGGGATAATAGTATCTTTTCTATTATCATCAACTAAAACTTCTGTAGTTCTAAGTACTACGATTTTTTTCTTTTTAATCCCTGGAACTGCTGTAAACTCTTTATTTGGTTTAATAATAACGATTTTACCTTCCATACCTTTTGGAGGAATAATTTCAAAGAAAAACTTCATCTTTTCACTTTGAGTATTTTGAAGTAAAAACTCATAAGCATTATCTACTCTTACACTACCATTATCTAAAAGTTTTGTAGAGTAAAGTCTTGTCTCTTTGTTTATGTTTAATAGCATATTCTCTTTTGTGCTTCCCATAACACCCAAGATAATCATAAGACCAACTAAAAGTCCCATATAAGCTAAAACTTTTCCGCGGAAATATTCAGTCTTACCTTTTTGCTCAACTATCTCAAAATCACTTGACCAAGTAACAAGAGATGGCTTACCTAGTTTACCCATAACAGTTGTACAAGCATCCACACACTCTAAACAGTTGATACACTCTAACTGAAGACCTTGACGGATATCAATGTGAGTTGGACAAACAGTTACACAAGACTCACAAGCTGTACACTCAGCATGAGGCTCTGCAGCTACAATCTCTTTTTGTTTTGAGAATTTTTTCTCATGACCATCATAGATGTTACCACCACGGTGCATATCATAAAGTGCCATAACTGTATGCTCATCATAAAGAACTGACTGAACACGAGAATATGGGCAAACATAGATACAAAAGTTTTCTTTCATAAATACAATATCATAAATTAAAAATGCCGCAATTCCAAGAACAGAACCAAATAGCGTCCAATGGTTACTGAAATCTGCTAAATATGCAAAGAAATCTTCTGGTGGAACAAAGAACCATAAAAAGTTAGCTGAAGCAACCAAAGCTAAAACAGACCAAATTAAAATAGCAATAACTTTTTTAACCTTGTTCTCTGTCTTTGACATATCAGGCTCTTTTTGTTTGTTTTTAATGCGACCACGAAGACCTAAAATCTTAGTTTCTATAAGGTCACGGTAAATTACACGAAAAACAGTTTGAGGACAAACCCATCCACAAAAAACACGACCACCTACAACAGTCATACCAAAGATTCCTAAGAACATTAGCATTAGTAAAAATGGCATCAAATATAGCTCTTGCATATCATACTGAATAAAAGCAAGGTGTAATTTTAGTTTATCAAAACTTAATAGGAAAAAGTGATTCCCATCTATTTGAATCCAAGGGAGTACCAATACAAAAATTGTTACAAACGCATAAAGGTAATATCTTTTGATTCTCCATGGTGTTGGTATCTCTATACCTTTTGTTTCTTTGCTCATCTATTTACTCCTGTGTTTTATTTTGGACAAGTTATAGTGTTTATAACTTTCTCTTCAGCGTCTGCTGGTTCTTGTGGCAACAAAGAACCAAACGCAACCTCTTTTAACTCTCTTGATTCTATATAATCTTTGAGTGAACTTCTACTCACACCTAAAAGTCTTGACATCTCACTAACACTTTTTTTCTCTTTAATGTAAAGCATAATCTCATTAATATATACATCAAACTTAGAGTTTGATCTACTACCTTTAGGTCTTCCTATAACTTTTTTAGATTCATTTTGTAATTGATTGCGAAGTTGATCGATTAATCCAAGAACAAGCATCACACTACTTTGTTTTGAGATAATTACAGATTGTTTTATGAAGTGGATATTGAAGTTGTTTTTAAATAAACATGAAAACATCTGAATCAAATCTTCCATATTTGTAGAAAGAACCCAAACATCATAAACCAATAAAGTACTATTTGGTTTATTTTGAAAATAGCTTGTAACATGCCCTCTCTCAGACAAACGCTTATTCTGAGAAGTTTGATCAATAAACTCCTCATCAATCGTTATTTTCTTAGAGATAGCATAAGAGTTAATTAACTGTAACTGATCGAATGCAGCATCAAAATGTTTATCTGGACGGATATATGCAACTGTCATAATAACGATTAAACCCCTCTATTTATTGAATTTCATCGTCATTATACAATTTAATGACGATGAAAGTCAATAGAGATAGTATTTATTTCGTCAATTCTGTATTTTCTTGTAGATTAATAGATTCCAAAAAAAGTTTTGAAATCTATTTACTACAAAAAATCTACCAACCCAATCCTAATTTAGCCATATATCTTCTATCTGGATTTGAGGCACTACCAGTACCAACCTCTTCCTCATAAGTTGCAAAACTTAGTTTTAAAAGTAAAATATCCATATCTAAACCTGCCGTATATGCACTTTGATATATTCCAAGATTTAGAGTTGTTGAGAAAAAGCTAGTATCTATTAAACCCATTCCAACACCTAATCTAATTCTTTTCATCATATCAGATTCACTTAAATCTGTAATTGTCTCATCCATGTTATAAAAACGAGCCTCATTAGTATCAAACATATCAACATAATCAACAGCTACTACAAGTTTATTCATAAATGATACCTCTGGAGTTATTGAAGCACCAATATTTATAGTTGTTGGTTGGCCTCCATAATTATTATCCATATCCATTGAACCTATATTCATAATACTCATACCAATCGCTGGATGCCAATAGCTGTTTGGAGCTGGATGTAATACCATACCAATATCTACACCAAAACCTGAAGATTCTTTTTCATACTTCTCTTCTAAGATATCTGCAATATCTTCATCACTTGTTAAGTCATTTACATCAAGCATACCCTCATACGATTGTTGTACAATATATTTTAAACCTACACCAACATCAAGCTTACCAAAATCAGTATCATAAGACTTTGCTGCACCTAAGATTACTCCACCATACCCTCTTGTACTTGCTTCGAGATTCAAAGTGTTTGAGTGAGTCATAAAGTTATTATCAACTGCTGCTAAAAGACCTATACTCCATGCAAAAGCGTCTGAATTTTTAGAGATTGATGTGTAGTTATCTATACCAAGATGAAAAGGTTTACCATTATACTTTTCTAATACATCAATCATTTTATCTGTGTCATCTCCAGCATCATCTACATCAGTCACAAAATCTTGTGAATCTGCAGTAACTGATGCACCAAGACCAATTATGTCAACTACTATACCGTGATCTTTTTTAATGTTTACAAGTCCCGCAGGATTTGAGAAAACTGAAGTTGAGTAAGAACCAACTGCAACATTTGCACCACCCATACCCATAATACGAGAATCTTTATATAAATAAGCGTGTTCTGCACCTAAAGCGAATAGTGACGATGTAGCACCTAAAAGTGCTAATGATAATAATGTTTTTTTCATAATATTCCTTTATTTAGCCATTTCTGAGTTAAGATAATTTGTTAACTCTGTTACTGATACCGTTTTATCTCTGTTTGAATCGATTTCATCTCTATAACTTACAATATCCTCTTTTACATCATCTGGTGCAGCACTTTCAATAAAATTAAATGCACCATTTAAAGTATCAAGTAAAGCTTCTAAAACTGTTAGGTTCTCATCTTTAACTGGCATTGGATAATCTGTAGTTATACCATTTTCATTAGTATAGTTTGTAGTGTAATCAGTTAATACTAATTCATTCTTAGTTTCATTTGCAAGAAGATTATATGTTTCACCATTACCATTATTTAAAATAACTTCTATTGGACTATATGTTACACCATTAATCTCTGTAGTTCCAACATAGTTCACACTAGCACACTCATCCGGAATCTCATTGGCTGCATACACTTTTGCCATTGCACATCCTGAAGCTAATAGATTCACATCATCACCTGATTCTTCAAGTTTTGTTACATCACCCATATAACTTAAAACCGATGCAACTTTTGCAATATATGCCAAACCTAAGAAAAGTTCATTTGTATCTAAGTCGATACCCTCTTCCTCAGCAGCATCTTCTAAACTTATAACACGATTTGGAGATAATGCTATATTTTCTTCAATTGTTACAATTTGACTATAGTAATCAATAGCTTTTTGAAGGTTATCTAATGTATCTTCATCTTTATTTTCTGCTATATCTGTAACAAATGATGCAAATGAAACCTCAGCATCTTCTTCATCACTTGAGGATATTATAGATACTAAGTCTGTAGTACTAAAACCTGCTTTATCCATATATGCAGAAGCAAGTTTAAGATTATCCTCATCTGTTTTAACCTCTTTACCCTCAAGATTAGAGATAACCCCATCAAAATCACCACTATCAAGTAGTTGTTGAGTTATCATTCTATCCTCAGCTTCATTATCACATCCACTCAATAACAACATAGCTGTTATAGCAGAAATTGCCAATACCTTACTAATCATATTTCATCCTTTTTTATTTTATCTGTTTAAAGTATAGCACATCTTATTTTAAAATTTATATTGTAGTTATTGCTACAAGCAAGTCTTATGTACAAAAATGCTAATATTTCTTTAATAATTTCATAAAAAGTTTTAAACAAATGACAACAAAACAATATATCCTAGAAACAATAAAAACGCGTCCACTTATCATAGATGGTGCAATGGGTACGCAACTACAACAAAGAGATGAGAAGATTCCTAAGTCGGCTTGGGAGGGTAATGAGGGGTGTAATGAACTCTTAAATGTTACTTGCCCTGAAGTTTTATCTGAAGTGTTTCACGCTTACCTTACAGCTGGTGCAGACTTTATCACTACCAATACTTTTGGCTCTTTCTCTTGGGTTTTAGATGAATACCAAATTGGTAATCGTGCTTATGAGCTTACTAAAGCTGGAGCCGAGTTAGTAAAGCTAGAGTGTGAAAAGTTTTCAACTCCCGAGCATCCACGATTTTGTTTAGGTTCAGTAGGACCAGGTACTAAACTTCCCTCTTTAGGTCATATCACTTATGATGAGATGTATAAGGGTTATACTGAGTTTTGTGTTGCACTTATTGATGGTGGCATTGATGTTTTCTTGCTAGAAACTTGCCAAGATCCACTTCAGATAAAAGCTGCCCTGCACGCTTGTCAAGAAGCTAACAAACAAACAAATTCTGAGATTCCTATTATGGTATCTGTTACAGTAGAGCTGAGTGGAACTATGCTTATAGGGACGGATGCTCAAACTATCGCTACAATCTTAGAGCCTTTTGATATTTTAAGTCTCGGTTTTAACTGTGGAACAGGTCCTGAACAGGTTTTGAAACATGTTAAAACCCTCAGTGAACTTTGGCATAAGCCTATATCTGTTCACTCAAATGCAGGTCTTCCTCAAAACCGTGGTGGTTATACATACTACCCAATGGGACCAGATGAGTTTACTACGCAACAAGAGAAGTTTTTAGATTATGATGGGGTTAGCTTTCTAGGTGGATGTTGTGGAACTACTCCTCAACATATCCGTGCTTTAGTAAATAAAGTAAGCTCTATAAAACCTAAAGAGGCAACAGGTTCACACCCCACTTCTATAGCCTCACTTTTTAATACTGTGGAACTTATGCAAGAACCAGCACCTCTACTTATGGGTGAACGCTCAAACGCAACTGGTTCAAAAGCATTCCGTGAACTTCTTTTAGCTGAGAACTATGAAGGAACTCTAAGTGTTGCTCAACAACAAGTAAGAGCTGGTGCGCATGTTATAGATGTAAATGTTGGTTTTGCAGGTCGTGATGAGACTAAAGATATGAACGCAGTTATGGGGATGTACAACCAAAAAATAGCGATTCCCCTTATGCCAGATTCTACTCAAACTACAGGACTTGAAACTGCTCTAAAAAACATCGGTGGCAAGCCGATTCTTAACTCTGTGAATCTTGAAGATGGTGAGGGAAAATTTGATGATGTTTGTGCTTTAGCTAAGAAGTATGGTGCATCTTTAGTTTGTCTCACAATTGATGAGGTTGGTATGGCAAAAACAGTTCCTAATAAAATGGCTGTAGCAGATAGAATCATAGATTTAGCAACCTCGAGACATGGACTTAAAAAAGAGGATTTAGTTTTTGATGTTCTAACATTTACACTTGCAAGTGGGGATGAGGAGTATTGGGATGCTGGGATTAACACTATTGAGGGGATTAGACAACTTAGAGAGAAGCACCCTGAAGTTGGAGCGACCCTTGGACTTTCAAACATATCTTTTGGACTTGATAAAGACGCAAGACCTTATCTAAACTCTATGTTTTTACACCATTGTATAGAGGCTGGGCTCACGAGTGTTATCATCAATGTTAAGCACATCATCCCTATCAATAAAATCTCTAAAATTGATCAAGAGATATGTGATGATTTAATCTTTAACCGTAAACCAAATGGTGAAGCACTTTTTACTTTTATAGAGCATTTTAGTACCAAAGAGGCTATAGATACATCGGCTGAAGATGAAGAGTATCTAAAAATGAGTGATGAAGAAAAAATTGCTAAACTTCTAATGGATGGTGATAAAGAGAGAATGATTCCATTAGTGGAAGAGGCTAGAAAAACTATAGCACCTGAGAAAATCGTAAATGAGATTCTCATCGATGCTATGAAAGTTGTTGGTGAACTTTTTGGTTCAGGGCAGATGCAACTCCCATTTGTTCTTCAATCTGCTGAAACTATGAAAAAAACAGTTGACCATCTAAACCCATACTTACCAAAGGTTGAAAAAGCGGTTGATACAACTCTAGCTCTTGGTACTGTTAAGGGTGATGTTCATGATGTAGGAAAGAACCTTGTAGATATTATCCTAACTAACAACGGTTTTAAAGTAAATAATCTAGGAATCAAAGTTGAGTTAGAAGACTTTATACAAGCTACAAAAGATGGTCATATCTCTGCTTTTGGTATGAGTGGACTACTAGTAAAATCTACTCAGGTTATGCAAGAGAATCTGAGAGCTCTAAAAGCTGAGGGAATCGACATCCCTATTCTTCTTGGTGGTGCAGCTCTTACAAGAACATTTATAGATGATTTTTGTCGCCCTTTTTATGATGGACCAATCTTCTACTGTAAAGATGCCTTTGATGGTGTTACAGCGATGAGTAGAATCGAAGCTGGTAATTTTGACACAGACCTTCATGGTAAAGATTCTGAGGAAAAAGAGCATAAAGAGAAGAAGGAAGTGCTTATCCCACCTCTAGCTGAGTTAAAAATGCCAACTCGTGATGTAAAAGTTCCAACACCACCTTTTTGGGGTCGCCGTGAAATAAAACTGACACAACAGCAAATAGAGATGGCTTTTGAGTGGATAAACCATAAGATTCTTTTTAAATCTCGTTGGGGTTATAGCTCAAAGGGTCAAACAAAAGAGGAGTATCAAAAACAGGTGGATGAAGTGATTATGCCAGCCTATGAAAAACTAAAAGCACAGTTTTTAGATGAGAAACTATTTGAACCAACTATTATTTACGGCTACTGGCCTTGTAGAAGTGATGATAATACGCTTCTTATTTTTGATGAAACTGAGGGGTATAACTCAGAATTAGAAGTGAATCGTGAGCCTTTAAATGATGTTATGGGTAGAGCAATAAAACAGTTTACATTCCCAAGACAGAGTAAAAAACCACATCGCGCTTTGAGTGACTTTTTTCATCACGATAGACACGATGTTATAGCACTTACATGTGTGAGTGCTGGTGGAAAACTAAGTGATGCAGAGAGAATTATTTATGATGAGGGTAACTATACTGAATATTATCAGTTTCATGGACTTGGTGTTGAGTTAGCTGAAGCTTTAGCAGAGATAGCTCACAAACAAGTAAGACTTGACTTAAATATCTCTGAGGGTGAGGGGAGTAAACTAAGTGATGTTCAGATGAATAAATATCAAGGTTCTCGTTACTCTTTTGGTTATGCAGCTTGTCCCGACTTAGAACTTAACCGTCCACTTTTTGATTTGTTAAAACCTGAAGAGTTTGGAATCGAGTTAAGTGAGACTTTTCAGATTCATCCTGAGCAATCTACATCAGCATTGGTTGTTTATCATCCTAATGCTACTTATTATAATGTTTAGATAGGGTTTACACCCTATCTCCTCCTATAACTCAAAGCCTCTAAAATATGTTTCTTTTCTATAATATGTGAAGAATCTAAATCAGCAATTGTTCGTGCCACTTTTTGCACTTTTTTAATACTTCTAAATGATAAATCAAAACGAGATATCGCCATATCTAAAGTAGTTTTTGCCTCATCACTTAACACACAAAACTTCTCTATATCAGAATCACTAAGTTTTGCATTAAACTTTTTTTGCCCTCTATTTTTAGCAAATATATGTGTTTGAACTACCATCTTATGTAGCTCTTTTGAGCTATAACTTGTTTTATCATCTACACTAACACTCTGCATAACAACAGTTATATCTACTCTA
>Ga0114922_10005146_pt1 | contig 12092 bp, 6 predicted proteins | sample AartaG_FD_100975 | JGI IMG/M metagenome (GOLD analysis project Ga0114922, IMG submission 100975) | Deep subsurface microbial communities from Aarhus Bay to uncover new lineages of life (NeLLi) - Aarhus_00045 metaG | ecosystem: Environmental > Aquatic > Marine > Oceanic > Sediment | place: Aarhus...
CGCCATGCTCCGCAGCGCGTTCCTGCAACGACGCAAGAAACCGATCGACCTCCTCCCATTTCGTACTCACCTGCCGTCTCAAGGCAATCTCCCCTTGCTCATCCCGGACACAAATGGTCAAATGACGCTTGTGCTGGTCGATTCCGACAAACAACATTTTTGGGTTCTCCTGCGAAAAGGATTCTGTTTGGGCGATCCCCCGCGGATACGCCGTCCAACGAATTCTGCAGGAGAACCCTCTTTCATGGAATCATCCTTTCCGGAGGAAAGGGTGGGGGACGGACGCGGTGCGGGATGACGGGTTCGGCGGTGTCCGTCCCCCACCCATCGCTGCGCGATGAATGGGGCACCTGCTGACGCTCGCGGCACTGACTGCATCGTTTTGGGGTGAACCGGCTGCACCCGGCGATCATCAATGGGGGAATCCCGACGGAGGCGCTTGTCGTGTTTCTACAGGTGCAGTAGCGTCGTCTGCGCGCGTTGAGAGATCTTTGCGATGTCCTCGAGAGAGACCGCCCCTGAACCTGGACCGTTGACCCACGCCACCGCGACGACGCCGGCAGACCAATCCCAGGACCGGGACGTGCTCGGATCCGACCGCTCCGCTCCGCCCAGAGAGTTCTCACGACGGGAATGCCTGACGTGTTTAGCCTCTGCCGGTCTTGGCGTGTGTGTGGCGGGGACGCTGGGCGCGCCGGCACTTGCCGGGATCAACGACCGACGCCTGCACGGTGCCAAGTACTATCGCAGACTCTGGGGCGGTCGCACGCGGTGCATGCTCTGCCCCAACGCCTGCGTGCGCGAGCGCGGTCAGGACGGCCAATGCCGGGCCCGCGGCAATCGAGGCGGAGTCTATTACTCGCTGGTCTACGGTCGGCCCGCCGTCCTCGCCCTCGATGAGGTCGAGAAGTGTCCCCTGTACCACTTCCAGATCGGCGGAAGGACGTTTTCGATCGCCACAGCCGGCTGCAACCTCACCTGCTCGTACTGCCAGAACTGGACATTCTCTCAGGTCGGGCCCGATGAGGCGCCCAAGTCATACGAGCTTACCCCCAAGGAAGTAGTGGACAAGGCCGTGGAAAACGAGGCCGCCGCCGTGGCGTTTTTCTACACGGAACCCACCGTTTACTATGAATATATGCTGGACATCGCCAAACTGGCCCGACGCCGACGTCTGAAGACGGTGATGGTGACGGCGGGCTACATCGAACCGGAGCCCCTCAAGGAACTACTGCCCCACATCGATGCAGTGACGCTCGGGCTGAAGGGGTGGGACGAGGCGTTCTATCGCGAGACCATCGGGGGGGAACTCAAGTACGTCAAGCGGACCATAGAAATGCTCGCGCGGCAGGATGGCGTATGGTGGGAGGTGGTGAACCTCATCGTCCCGTCGCTTAACGACAAGGCCGAGGACATAGCGGCGATGGCCGCCTGGCTGTACGAAACGGCCGGTCCGGAGCGACCCCTACACTTCACCCGGTTCAGGCCGGAGTACCGCTTGAAGCGTCTTCCAATCACCCCGGCTGCCTCACTGACCGCCGCGCGGGAGGCGGCGATGGCCGCGGGGATCAAGTACGTCTATGTTGGCAACCTGCCCGGACATGAAGGGGCGAACACCTATTGCCCCTCCTGCGGCAAATTGCTCGTCGAGAGGCTGGGTTTCAAGATCGTGGACAATCAGGTGCTCAACGGCAAATGCCGTTTCTGTGACCGCCGCATAGGAGGCGTCTGGATATGAATGGAAAGTCGGCGGCAACGCTATGGTTGCTGACAGTCACGTTGTCGGTGGCGCCGGCGGCGCCGGCGCGGAGTCTCGTACAGGAGGCGGCTTCGTGGGAGGAACAGTTGCACGAGATGGGCTATCTGCTCATCTATGCTTCGAGCATCAACGTGATCAATGGTTTGAACCTCACGACTGAGCAGGCCGAAGGGCTGGGCGATCTGGCACGTCAAATGGAAAAGGTCTGCCAGCCTCCAACTGATTTCAGTAAGAAGGTGCCTCCCGACGTTGAACAGGTGCGGCGGACTTACCTCGACCTGATCGAGACCCTTAAGGACGGTCGGCCCGCAAGCGATGCGCTGCGCGAGCGTGTCTATCGAGCACGGGAGATCGAGTCTCGCCTGATCCGCAAATCATTGCAGTATCGCCCTCTATCATCGTCCGACCTTAGTTGTGTCGCCTGTCATGCCCCGCTGACAAACGCAGCCGACCGTCAAGAGCGGTCGGAAGACCTGCGGTGTCTGGGGCAGCACAAACAGCACGTCGACCGCGCCCATGTCGTGATGATTTACGGCAAGCGCGGGGCGCAGGAGTTGGCGCGTCTGGGCCGCGAGGTGGACGGGATTCTAAACAAAAGCCAGAAGGCGATCTTCGATGATTTCTCCTGTTGTCTGATCCCGCCTGAGGATCTGAGCGACCCGGTGCGGATCGGGCAGGCGGAGGCGCCCCGCAATTTGGTTGACATGCTCGAGAGGGTTCGGAGCGTTCCCGACGATTACTGGCCCACGGCCAGACGGCGGCTGCTGGAACGATTCGTTGAGATCGAACACGTCAAACGGCCAGACCTGACCGAAGACGACGCGAACCGGTTGCGCAGGCGGCTGGAGGACGTTATGACCACGGCGCGGGAGCTCTCGGATGTGGATTTTGAACTGAGGAAATACGATCTGTGTAAACAGATCAATCCACAGGTCCTGCCCGCTGCCTCGCCTATCGTGCGCAGTTATAAGTTCGCATATTTCCTGTTGCTGCCGGGAACGGTGGAGTTGTATGACCGGCTCGTAAAGGGCAATTCCGACGACTGAAGGATATAACCAGGGAGAAACCGGCAATGAAAACGTTTATGACAATTGGAGCGACTGCCTGCGTAATCGGGCTTGTCACCTTCATGGTTCGGGCTGAGGAGATGCCTTCGATCAGAGTGGACGAGCAAGCCCCCTCCGACGCGAATACTCAAAAGGGCAATGAGATCCGGCAGATCAAGGGCGAGATATCGCTCCTGAACCTGCTGAACGGGCTCTACCTTTCGCGGGAGCAGCTCGATCAGCTCATTGACCTTGCGGAGCAGGCCACGGAGCTTCGTGGACAATACCTGGCCGACGCCGCTCCCGATTTAGATGACTACATTGGCGAGCTCTCTCTTTTCCGCAAAGCGCTCTATTCCCCCAGCGGGGCCACCCAGGAGGAAAAGAACCGCGTGTTCAAGTGGGAACGCCGTGTCGAAATCATGCCCAGGGACATGGTCGCCGAGAAGCTCGGACGTATTGAGGAGAGGGTCCGGACCGTTCTGTCGGACGGGCAGATCGCCATCATCGAGGAGTTCAAGCCCTGTCTGATCCCTCCGAAGAACCTCGCCAACCCGGTGGCCGTGGGACAGGCTTCCACTACCGAGCGTGAAGAGGCGGCCCTGGACATCATCCGCCGCATGCCCGACCGCCTGTACAAAGAGCGGCGCCTTCCGATCGCGACGATGATCGTGCACTCCGGCGAGCGCGAGAAGGGTAAGGTGCCCGAAGACGTCAAGACCCAGATGATAGAGACCTACATCCGAAAGATGGATGAAGCGCGCCGCATGTCGGACGTGGACTTCGAGTTGAACCGGCGGGAACTGGCCGAGGAATTCCGCCTGTTCGACGACGACGTCACATATCACAAAGGTCACCAGCGCGATCTGGGAAAGATCAGTCGTTTTCTGCTAAGCGACGTGGCTGCGGCGGTCTTGCCCGCCTACCGCGACGCCCGTGCCGGTGATCTGCCCGAAACCCACCTGCCGAAGGTCGCCGAGGGTGATCCAACGGAACGTCGCGTCGCGCTGCGCGCCGGGACCGTAATGCAGTATGGCCGCCTGACGCGAGAACTTCTTAATGAACGCCAGCGCATGGGCCGGTTGAATGTGAACGATCGGAACCGGCTGCTCAAGACGCTCGGCGCCATCAGGGATATGGAGTCCGTTGAAGATCAGTTCTACGCCGTCGGCGCCGTGGCCGATGAGCTGAACGCCATCACCATCACCAAGGCGTCGGTCCGTTCGATGATGATACGAGTCCTTGCCTTGAGTCATGTTAAGCGTGTTCCGACTCCCCCCGCCCCGCAGGCGGCCCGGCCGATGTGGTTGTTTCAGGACATCACAGGTCTGGGGACGAAGGTACACAAAGCCCGCGAATGCGTTCAGGAAGACCGGATCGAAGAAGCGTATGCCACGTTGGCGGACGTCGCCGCGTGCCTGGCCGACTTCAAAGGGTAATCGTCTATCCCAAGACTGTGGGACATTTTTCGACCTGTCATTTGACCGGCTGGAAAGCCGCGTTAGACCGGCTGAGCCGGTCCCACAGAGGTTTCGGGACCAGGCTCTCAGCGGGGTATGGGCAGGGATGATCTTCGCCGGCAAGCGACCACGATCTGAACGATCCGCCAAGCCGGGAACCTCCCCGCCCGGATACGCTGGAGGGCATGTCGCCGCTGGTCTGGTGTTCCTCACACTCGGCGGCTACTCCCTCCTGGTGCAGGTTGTCCTGCTTCGGGAGTCGTTTTCGCTTTTCACGGGTAACGAGCTTTCCGTCGCCGTCCAGCTTGGACTGTGGCTGTGTTTTACCGCGATGGGTGGGGCGGCGGGAACCCTGATGTCGCAGAGGGCGGTGGGAGTCCTGCTGGTCCTGTTGCCGGCGGCCGGGCTGTGGGCGCCGGTCGCGATCCGCATCCTGCCACTGATGCTTGTTGTCCAGGTGGGCCGGGATCCCTCCCTGGGATGGGCCTTTTTGTGCCTGGCGGCGGCGCAGTTCCCGCTGAATTTCCTGGCCGGCGCGCTGTTCCCCGTGGCGTGCCGTTGGTTTGCAGGAGCTAACGAGGCAACCTCCATCGGCCGGTTCTACATGGTAGAGGCTTTGGGGGCGGCGGCGGCCGGCAGCGCGTTCACCTTTCTTCTTGCAGGTCACGCGACGGGCGTGGCGGTCGTGGTATGGGCCTCAGCCGGTGTGGCCCTGGTGGCGGTTGTCGCTCTTTGGCGTCGAACCCGGTGGGCGCGAGTCTGCACGGTTGGTGTCGGGTTCGGGCTGATCACCCTCTGCGCCTGGGGCCGTTTTCCCGAAGTGCTCGACGAACACTGGTGGCGGCTGCGTCATCCCGGCGAGATACGTGTAGCCGGTGCCGAGACGCGCTATCAGCGCATCGACGTGGGCCTGCGGGACGGGCAACACACCGTCTACTGCAACGGCGCCGTGACCGCGACGATTGAAGACGTGGACGAGGTCGCCGGTGCTCACGGGCCCACCGGGGGCGGGTACCGGACCGCCGATCTCTATCTGTCGTTCCACGCAGACCCGCGCCGCGTCCTGGTGATCGGCAACGCGGAGCCAGGCCTGATCGCGCGGGTGCTCGAGTACCCAATCAAGGCTGCAACCTATGTGCTCCTTGACCCCGGGCTGTTGGATATAACGTGCGCCTTGGCGGGCAGGCGTGTGTGGGACGACGCTCGCCTGACGGTTGCTCCGGGCGACGGGCGGCGTTATCTGAGCGAGACGACGGACGCCTTCGACCTGATCCTGCTTGACTTGCCCCCCCCCATCTCGGCGGCTGGGAATCGGTTTTTCACGGTACAGGCCTTTCAGACGGCGCGCGGGCGGCTGGCGGACGGCGGGCTGCTCATCTTCCAGCTCCCTTCCTCGGCGTGCTACCTGGCCGGACAGACGCAGACGCTTATCGCGTCGATCCGCGGCGCGCTGATCGAGGCGTTCGGTCCGACCACGGCGTTGTTCGCAGCGGAAAGCATGGTCTTTGTCGCCGGCTTGCAGAATGAACACCCGACACTCGACGCCCTGGCGGCCCGGTTCGCTGCCCGCGACGTACCTCTGGCACTGGCGTCGGGGCGGGTCGTGGAGGAGCCGGCACGAAAGGAGCTGGTCTTTACCGCGCTGTACGGGCCACAGTTCAACAAGTTCCGTCAGAACCAGCAGATGGCTGAACTCGACGAAACCCAAGCCCCGGCCAATGACGACCGGCGACCCATTGCCTATCTTGTCAATCTACGCCGCTGGGTGCGCGAGATGGGTGCGCCGGCGACACTTGTTGACAGCTTGTCCAAAAGCGCCGAGGCGGTCGTTGATTTCCTGACGAAGGCATGGCTGCTCTGCGTGCCGGCCTGTGTTGTTTTGGTCGTGGTCGTGGGGTTCGCTGCGCGCAAGAGTGTTAGCGGCGTAAGAGCCGCGTTGGGAGGGGCTGTGCTGACAAGCGGAGCAGCCGGCATGCTCGGTGAGCTGGCCATCGTCTTTCTCTATCAAAACACGTTCGGGCAGATATACCGTGCCATGGGGGCGTTGTTTGCGATGTATATGCTGGGTCTGGTCGCAGGCAGCGCGGTTACCACAGGCCGCGGTCGTTCCCAACGGCATCGGGCGCTGTGGCTCGTGGCGAGCAGGGGCCTGATGTTGCTCACCTGTATGATCGCGCTGGCTCTGTCCGCATTCCCGTATGAGCCGGCGCTGTTTGCGGGCATATTCATCTACACCTTCGCCCTTGGAATGGAATACCCTCTTGCCAACCGCATCTATCGCGAGGACACCGGCGGCAAGCGAGCGGCCGGCATCCTTCACAGCATGGATCATCTCGGCGCGGCGCTCGCCACATTCCTGGGCGGCACTGTAGTCCTCCCGTTGGCCGGAGCGCATTCGACCCTGATCGCCGTCGCCTGCGTTCATGCGGTCGTGCTTGCGGGACTGGTGACGGTCCTTAGTTATCAGTTATCAGTTGTCAGTCGTCAGTCCTGGGTTGACAACTGATGACTGACGACTGATAACTAAAAACTGATAACTGACAACTGATAACCAACAACCGTCCACCTTCCCACGACAATGCGAATCATCCTGCGTGTGTGACACTGACCTAGGAGTGCTCACTTTGAGTCGCACTTGCGAGCAAGACAAGCTGGGGAGCGGCAAAGATGATCTTTGCCGTACCCTGCGTCGGAGCGGCAAAGATGATCTTCGCCGTACCCTGGCGGCGGTTGGCTTCCTGTCGATAGCGGCTGTCGGTTTTGCGGCCTGGCGGGCGTGGGTGAGCGACGATGCGCTGATCACGTTTCGCCACGTCGAGAACTGCTTGAGCGGGTACGGGCCTGTGTTCAACCCCGGCGAGCGCGTCCAGGGCTTCACACACCCGCTGTGGTTTGTGCTCCTTCTTGCAGGCGGGGTGTTTTTTGACGTGTACGCCCTGGCTGTGGCGGCCGGGCTGGTGCTTACCGCGCTTGCGGTGTTCGCGCTTGGGGTGTTTCTTCGAGATGCCGAGCACGGGCTGATGCGCCTTGCAATCACGATCGGCGTGCTGCTGGCCTCGCCCGGCTTCGTCGAATACCAGACATCTGGTCTGGAGTCTTCCCTGCTCAACTTCCTGCTGGTGGTGTTGTGGGGGGGGCTGCTGGCCGGCGCGGAGCGGGATGACGGGTTCGGCGGTGTCCGTCCCCCACCCTTCGCTGCGCGAAGAATGGGGCACCCGCTGCTGGCCGGCGCTGAGCGGAATGAGAATAAAAACCCGCCCGTCGCCCGGTCCGCCGTGCTGTGTGCGCTTATCATCCTGACTCGCCCGGACCACATTCTGATGTGCGCTCCGTTGCTCGCCTGGCTGTGCGTTCGTGCCGTGTGGCAGAAGGACCGGCGCGTGCTGTGGGGGTTGATTGTGGCCGCGCTTCCGTTGATCGCCTGGTACGCCTTCGCGACCATGTACTACGGTACGCTCCTGCCGAACACGTTTTACGCCAAGGCGGCTCTTCCGCTTCACACGGCAATCAAGAAGGGATTCATCTATCTGTCGGATTACGCGCTCCACGAGCCGCTGCACGCAACAGTGATCATACTGGCCGCCTGCGCCGCGACGGTCTTATCGATCCTATCAGCTTTCACACCGGCGAGTCGCCGGTCCCACACGGGGGGCCACGGCGCTGCGGGATGCCTGGCGGCGGGGATTTGGCTACAGCTTGCGTACGTCGTGCTCGTCGGTGGTGATTTCATGCGAGGGCGGTTCGTCATCCCCACGATGGTGTGTGCCTGCCTGCTGGCGTGTTATCTGATCGGGCGAGCGGCGCGCTCTCGTGACATGTCGCGTCCCGTCTGCGTGGGGTTGGCAGCCGGCCTGACAATCGCCTGTTATCTTAAGGCGGGCGTGATGAATCCGCTAAGCCGCCTGGGAGTAGGCATCGAGGAGCTGACGGATCAGGCGTTTTACGCCCCGGCGGCGGCTGTCTGTGTGGCGGCGGCGGTCGTGTTGCTAACGGGCTTGTGTATGAGCCGCCTTGCCCGCGGGGACGGGGGTCGCCGCGGCCCGGTGGTCGGGCCGGTCGTGCTGATCGCAGCGATGCTTGTGCAATCGACCTGGCTGATTTCCGCCGTCGGGCAATACTGCCCGGCGTGGATGGTCGTCGTTGTTCTGGCGACGGCGATCGGTGCCTCGTCGTACTTGATCAGTCTGTGCAGCCTGCGACGAACGATCCGCAGCCCGTTTGCGACCACCTGTCTGCTGCTGTTGCTGGCCACGGTGACATCACTCTGCGACGTCAAGCCGCGGATCGCTTCTTTGAACCCCGGGCAGGACATTTCGGATGAGTACGCGTGGTGGTCGCCCCGGTGGAACGATAGCCGTTTCCGACCCCCTGACGATGGAGGAAACGTCGGTTCAAAAGTGATCAGACTCACACAAAGCGCCGCACGTTACGCCCGAACACACGGACCCGTCACCATCGCCTGGCGGTCAATGGGGTACGCGCCGTACTACAGCGGCCCGGAGGTCGCCTGGATCGATCTGTACGGACTGACCGACGCATACATAGCCCGTTGCCGTGCCGATCCGACGTCCCGCGTCGGTCACATCCGACACGACATTCCCGACGCCTACCTACGGTCGCGCGGGGTCGTCAACCTGCTGCCGGATTGGCAGCGCCGCCTGGAGGAGCTTGATCCGACCCTGGTCGAGCAAGCCCGCGCTATGCAGCTTGACCCACGCTGGACTGACGACGAGGCGTTTCGACGGTGGCAAGACGTTCAGCGTGTCATCACGGGCGAGTTGTTTTCCCGTGGTCGGTTGCGAAGTCTGCCCGGCTACGCCTTCGTTCGCAGGACTTGGAGCGACGGTACGGGATGACTATAGTTGCACTCGTGAGCACCTCGTCGCGCATCCGGAAACTGCCGCCCCTGCTGGTGAACAAGATCGCCGCCGGGGAGGTGGTCGAGCGCCCCGCCAGCGTGGTCAAGGAACTGATCGAAAACGCTGTGGACGCCGGGGTGACCGCCCCGTTGCCGGGCCCGCTGAACATCTCCGTGGCCGTCGAGCGCGGCGGCATTGAGTTGATCCGTGTGAGCGACAACGGCTGCGGCATGTCAGCCGGGGATGTGCGTCTGGCGGTCGAACCGCACGCCACCAGCAAGATCATCGAAGAGGATGATCTATATCGGATCGCGACCATGGGTTTTCGCGGCGAGGCGTTGGCCAGCATCGGGGCAGTGTCTAAACTACGCTTGGTGTCCCGACCGCACGACAGCAACGAGGGCTATGAAGTTCGCGTGGCCGGCAAGGAGCTTCAACACGCCCGGTCGGTAGGGTGCCCGCCGGGGACCACGGTCGAGATGCGCGACTTGTTCTTCAACGTGCCAGCCCGCCGCAAGTTCCTCAAGACACCCGCCACCGAAACCGGCCACATCAACGAGCAGTTCACTCGCGCCGCCCTTGCCCACCCGGAAATCGGGTTCACCCTGACCAACAACGGGCGGGTTTCGCACAACCTGCCGCCGTGCAACAGCCGGCTGGAACGTATCAGCCGTTTCTACGGCCCCGAACTCGCCGCCGAGTTGATCTCCGTCGAGCGCCACGAACGCGGCACGCGGATCGACGCCCACCTCGCCCCCCCCGGACAATCGCGGGCCACCGGCAACTGGCAGTACGTTTTCGTCAATGGCCGGTATGTTCGCGACCGCTTCATCCAGCACGCGATCAAGGAAGCTTATCGCGGTCTGATCGAGCAGGGGCGACATCCGGTCGTCTTTCTGTTTCTGACCGTCGATCCTGAATCTATTGACGTCAACGTCCACCCCACCAAGATCGAGGTTCGCTGGGCCCAGTCCAATCTGATTCACTCACAAGTACTCAGCGCCCTGCGTGAGACGCTGCAAAAGGCGGACCTGACCCCGGCCTTGCGAATGAACCGTCCCGCCCACGAGGTCGACCCGGCGGACCAGGACCGCATCCGCCGCGAATTCGTAGAGAACGTTCGCCGGGCAAAACCCACCGTGGGGGGGGCGACGGATCCGACCGGAGCGCCGCCTTCCGGCATGGGGCATGGGCCGATGTCGGGACGGGGCGCACGTGGGCCTGAGAACGCGGGCCCGACCAAGGGGCCGGGACAACCGCTTGACGCGGGGACCTTGTGGCGCTCGTTCTACGAACGCGCCGCCGATGCACCGTCGGCGCTTCCGCAGCGGGACGGATCGCAACGCACCGAGCCGGCGGTTCCGTCCGGTTCTGCACCAGGCCAAGCCGCGCTTGACCCTGCCACCCTCTCGGACCATGCCATCCGCCCGGCCATTCAGCTTCACAACATGTATCTGGTCGTCGAAAGCGAGGACGGGCTGTTGATCATCGACCAGCACGCACTGCACGAACGGATCCTGTACGAGCGACTGCGAAGCCAGATAGTGAGCGGGCCGCTCGAATCTCAACGCTTGCTGCTGCCAGAAACGTTGCAGGTGTCCGCCACTGACTTGGCCTTGCTCGAAACCCACCACGAGCTGCTCGACCAACTCGGCATCGAGGTGTCACCGTTCGGCACGGACACCCTGGCCGTCCAGGCGTTCCCCGTGGTTCTCAACAACGTGAATGTCCCCTCATTCATGCGCGACCTGATCGATAGGCTCGAACAACAGGGCGAAGCCGAGCACCCCGAATCGGTGATCCACGGCGTCCTCGACATGATGGCCTGCAAAGCGGCGATCAAAGCGGGTGACCCGCTGGCCCCTGAGGAGATCGAAGCGTTGATCCGGCAAAAGGACCTGGTCGAAAAATCCAGCAACTGCCCCCACGGTAGACCAACCACCCTCCGGCTGACCAAGTCCGACCTTCAACGCCAATTCAAGCGGACGTAACTGCCGAACGATCCAAACGATCCAAACAACCTGAACGATCCTAAACGATCGTGTGCTTCCGGCAGGCGTGCGTAATCACGATTGAGGAACGCGGCGGCGACAGGGGCGGGCGGGGCGGCGGGGCCAACGCGGACGGGTTCTCCAAGATGCAGGAGATTCCGGACATTTATTACGATGGACTTCACCGCCTCACCCAGGTCGACTATGATCTGGGCGGCGGCAGTACGCAGGCGGAGCAGTTCGACTATGACGATCTGGGGAACCGCGTGACTTACCAGGACCATCGCAACTCGATCACCACGGCCTACCAGAGCAACGTGGTCAACGAGTACACCTCGATCGAGGACGTAGGGGGAGCCGCAGACCCGCTGGACGTGCTGCACGACCCGGCCGGGAATCTGTCACAGCAGATCGTCGACATCACCGGCGGCACCACCAAGCTCTACGAGTACGACTACGACGACGACAACCGGCTGATGTCGGTCGACTACAAGGAAACCGGCCAAAGCGATATTCAGGTGGCCGACTACGCCTACGACGCCCTGGGCCGGCTGATCAGCTCGCAGATGCGCTTCGATTCGGACTCCGACGCCGACAGCGAGACGCTCAAGTACTACTACGGTGAGCGCAGCGAACGGGAGCCGCCCGCCATCGGTAAAGCCGGCATGGATGCCGGCGCAAGGGCGGCGACCTGCCCGCAGGGAGCGAGCAGGAGGCGAACGACCGGAGGGGGCCAAAACGCCATCGCCGAGGTGGATGAAAGCGACGACATGCAGCGGCGCTACGTGCATGGCACGACCTACATCGACGAGCGGGCGATCATGATCGCCGGTGATCCGGACGTCGAAACGCCGCAGATCGACACGTATTACTACCTGCTGCAGGAGCTTTACACCGCCGTCGGCCTGATCAAGCGCAACGGCACCCTGGCTGAGGCCAACACCTACGATGGATACGGCGAGGTTGATCAGTGGGGC
>Ga0114922_10005147_pt1 | contig 12091 bp, 11 predicted proteins | sample AartaG_FD_100975 | JGI IMG/M metagenome (GOLD analysis project Ga0114922, IMG submission 100975) | Deep subsurface microbial communities from Aarhus Bay to uncover new lineages of life (NeLLi) - Aarhus_00045 metaG | ecosystem: Environmental > Aquatic > Marine > Oceanic > Sediment | place...
TCTAGTTTATTAGGTTGTGCACAATCTAGTTAACCACGCCAACGGGCAGCGGGGCCACTACGAGAGTCTACGTGAGTAAAAGAACGATAACGCCCCACAGATAGACCGAGAGATTCCGCATAGTCCGCCACTTCGGCCGGCGCAACTGACTTCACTACGATGTCGGCTGCCCGGCCTTTTTTATGTTGCGACTTTTCTGCGCCCCCGATTTCACTATTATATTCAGGGCATCTACACCCGCTGTTGACAGTAATCGGCTCCCCAAAGAAGAGCCTGACTGATTCCAGCGCCTCCAGCAAGAGGGTGTCCACGGTGTCATAACCGCAGCCACACTTGCAGGCGAACTCACTTCGGAAGAAGTGCTGGCTAAGTTTCATTAGAGGAGGAGGATGAGGACTGCGATGAGTGCAACTGGTCGCACGAGGTATCCACTGATTGTGTCCACAAATCCCACAGTCTCTGTTGCTCGTACCAAGCCAGTTGCTTCTTCAACGTGGTGGCGATACTCAGCGAGATATTCCACAGCCTTCTCGGACCCACACACTTCTTGCAGGGTCTCCATGACAACATCCGAGCCTTCAGCCGTGGTGTATCCGTACTCAACAGCAGTGCATTCAAAAGAGCCATTTTCTATCTCCCAGTTGTAGGCGTCGAGCATGACACGAGCAGCCTTGACGTGTTGGCAGAATTGGTCCGCATTAACAACTGCAAAACCGCCTGCTTCCACCTGACCGGACATGCCTGTCTGGCACTCGCCTGCAAACACAGATGCGGCACTTGAGGCTGAGTAGTCGTGGTCGGAGGTGTAGCTATAGTCATCGCCTTCAATGTCAATGTCCCCAGTAGAGTTACCGCCATTGCTGGCACTTGCTTCTGTGTCACCTACTCGGGCTGAGCCTCCGCCTGCGACGGCAAGACCTCCTGCGCCTCCTTCAGCACTTGAATTAGAGCTTGAAGAGGTTGGTCCTGTTTTAACGCCCACATGGACCCTGCTATCACCCCCGCCAGCATAGCTAGTAGAACCAGCACTTGCACCAGAGATTGAAGCACTATTCGCGTCCGCACTATTAGTGTTGCTATTTTGGTTGACGCTGGTTTGTCCCTGAGCCTGGCCTTGGGTTTGTTCTTGAGATTGTTCATTGGAGCCTCCACCAGTTCCAGTCGTTGGGCAATTGCCTGTGCAGCTGCCGTCCCCACCTGAGGGGCCGTTGCCGTTGCCGGCGAGGGCTGCTGTAGTACCTAGTACCATTACTGCCGCTAAGGCATAGATAAATTTAGTCATTGGTTGGTTCCTCTTCGTTTTTGATGAATGATTCATTAACCACAGGAGCCATAAGCCCTGCTTGTTTAGTGGCCTCTGCCTTGACAAGTTCTTTGTCCGGCGTCAGCTCTGTTATCTTCTTGAGGTCATTGGCCATAGTATCCCCTTTCTCGTACCGGCGGGCCGCCCCTGCTTGGTCATAGGCCACACGTTTAGTGACGTCACCATGTATGGGAGGAGTTACAGCCAGCAGTTTGTTGGGGAGGTACTCACCGACTGCCTTGCCCAATACGGGCGTCTTCTCTAGGAAGTCATGTTCGTCTGACATTACAGCAAAGAACTTACCATCGGGTTCCACCTTATGGAAGGCCCTGTATCCGCCCTCGACAATCGCCGTGCCGGGACGAGTAGAAGAAACCCAGACACCACCGTCCTTGTCTCTAATCACTTTGATGGGGAACCTCTTGTTGACAGAGTTGGTCTTGTTTACCTTCTCTAGTGCGGCGGCCAGCTGGTCATTGGTGGCCCCCTTTGGTAGGGACTTCTGTGCCTTCTTGTAGGCTGACATGGCGGGGCTCTTAGGCCCTATCAAATCAAACAAGTGCTTCCCTGACTCAGTGGCCTCAGGCCTCTTCACTACTACTGAATTGGTGCCGGGCCAGTCATCCATCACCAGCTTCTGCATAAACTCTGCGTCATTATCACTGATAACAACGGGCGCACCTTGTCCCTTCTTAGACGCGGGCATCTTCTTAGTAGCGTGGTGCTCCTTAAAGATATTCTTTAGGGTGTTGGGTTCCATCTTGGTGTACTGTTGGAGGAAGGCCTTGTCTAAAAACTTACCTAGAGCCGTGTCGGGGTTGATAGTACCACCACCTTGCCACCTCTGGTGTCCTTGATAGATGGCCTCAGCACCGGCCTTAGCCAACGGGCGGTTCCCCGTCCCCTTAGCGTAGTCGTCCATGTGCTTAGTGATAATTTCCTGCCCCGTCTGGGACACATGCTCCTTCTTCCACAGCGCACGAGCCCGCGGGTCCATAAGGTCAGCCGCAGAGTTAAGACCAGCCTTCGCCACTGTCTTACCTGTGGACACTGCCCGCTGGGACGCCCCAACCATCTGTTCTGGATTAAGGTTCTTACCCTGTTTGGTCTTACTTAAGATGGGCTTAGCGGCCTTTTCTAGCAGGGTGTTCTCGCCACTCTCACGGGGTACATAGAAGTTATCAATGTAGTTGTCGGCGGGGGCCGTCAGCATACCCTTGCCTGCACCCTTGCCCGCTATCTTGTTGACAGCCTTCGCACCCTTAGCATATAGTCCTGGCCCCACAAGATTTAATGGGTCAGCGAGGACGTCAGTTACGCCTCCAGCAAAATCGGAAGCATGCTCTTTAGCCTCTTCGGACAACGCAGGGATACCCCACTCCGCTGAGGCCTGAGAAAAAGACCCGCCGCCGGGAGTTGTCTCTGCGTCAGGGCCAAACCACTCATCTTCATTACCACTGAGCGACTTGCGTAACATTTTGAGAGGGACCTCAAGTGTGTCAGTTACCGCAGTGGACTTCCGGTCCGCCCTTTCCTTGTCCATGGCCTTGATACGCTTTTCAATAGCGGCCTTCTTTGCGGGGTCCTTAGTCTCGTACATCAAGACGAGTAGTCTCTCACGACTATTCACTTTCTTTAGGACCTAAACCGTCAGAAATCTGAGACAAGGCCAGTATCTCTGGCTGGAGGGCTGGGTAACTATCAGCAAGTTCAACTATACGGGCCATCCACTGCTTCCCCTGTGGTGAGGCGAGCCACTTGGCCCCCTTGTAACCACCGAAGAGGCCAGCGACTGTGCCAAGACCAGCGGGGCCGGCCAATGTAGCAGCGGTCGCAGCTGTGGCCCCAACGGCCAATGGGGTCGTCGGGAATTTAGTGTGTAATAGTTCCTCAGCCTGTTGCCTCAGGCGGCCAAAGTTTGTGTCGGCCTCCTTAACCATCTTGGCGTCAAGTTTGTCAGCCGCGGTCAACAGTTTGTGCTGTCGGTTGAGTAAGGTCTTAACCTCTTTGGTCCCTACGGCGTCACCCACAGTCTCGTTCAGGACATTACGCATGTCCCTAGGGCTATGCCAGAGGCGTTCTCAAAGTTAGAGTCCCAGACCTTACGTTGGCCTGTGACCCAGTTGTCCAACTCTCGGCGGGCCTTGAGGACACCCGACGCAGTACCGTCAAAGTCCTTGAGGACGACGTTCTCCAAGTGTTCGTACATCTTGATGGCCTTTTCTCTGGCCTCACCTGTCAGTAAGTTCTCGTCCATACGGTTAATCTTGTTACCCAGCTTAGCCAAGAGCTTTTCCTTTGAAACAGGAGCGCCCTTGCTGGCAACTAGCTCATCCAGCTTGTCCCTAAACTCCAACGAGCGTGTGCGCGTAGCGTTAAGGTTGTCCACATAGGTCCCACCGTACTTGACGTCGGGGACCTTAGCCAGCTCACGGGCCACCTCACGCTCCCAAGCAGAGCCGTCGTAGGTAGTAGGCTTGTACCATTTGTCTTGGTTAATGTAGTACTTGCCTTCACCTGTCCCCTTAGGGGGCTCCAGAATCTCATTCATCTGAGCCACACGGTTGTTCCTAATGTTCTTCTTCTGTTTCAGCCCAGCGGTCCTGCCACGCTTAATGTGTTCAGGCGTAACGCCGGCCCTTTTAATGCCAGCAGTACGGCCCAGAGAACTGACGTCCACCACATCGCTGAGCCGCTTGGCCCACTCTGGGTTCTTCTCAGCCCACTCATTGTAGTTCTTCATGCCGGCCTTGGCCGCCTCAATCCCCTCAGCCATAATAGGGGACTGTGAGACAGCCTCCCATGCGCTACGGGAAAAATCTATAACAGAGTCCTCCCAGCTGTCTGGTAAGATAGATTGTATCAGGCTAAGACCACCGTCTATGACCACATTGGCTGTAGCGCCAACAGTGTCGGCAACACTCCCCTGCGTCCTCTCTAGGGCCGAGGTCGTCGGGGCACCAAAGGCCTCCAACATTGCGGGGTCCATATTGGACGTGTCCATGTCGGTCTCAGAACCCATGAGTTCATCAGTGATGCTAGTCTTGGCCGAGGACAAAGTGTCCATAGTGCGTTCACCAAAACCAGGTTCGGGTTCGGCTTCGGCCGCAATCTCCGCAGGCGTTGGGTCAAACTGGTCGAAGTAGTTTGTGGGCTTACCTGTAGTTAACGGCGCGTCATCAAACTGGTCAAAGTAATTAGGCTGTGCCATTACATACCCTCCGGCAACCACTTATATTTAGCCAGGAAGTCATCACGCATCTCTGGGTTATTCTCTAGGGCCGTAAGTGCACTCGGGGGTGTCTCCGCTATGTTGGCGTTGCGGGTCTCAATGGCCCCCTCTTTCTCCATCTTAGCGTCCCAATCCTTCTGGAAGTCTTCACGTTTACCACGCATAACATATGCAGCACGCATACTATTGTACTCTGCTAGTTTTCTAGAGACTCTTGAAGTTGCGTCTAAGTACTCCACAATTTCTTCCTTACCCGCTGTTCTTGCATCGGGCACGCCCCTCATGACAATCTCTACGTCTTTGTCGGACGCAGGGCCAGGAGGTAGCATACCAAGCGCCTCGTGATTAGTGATGCCCACGGCCTGTGTCCTCAAGTACTGCGGGTCATCTCTCATACCAAGTTTGTCTAAGACGTACTCGTCGACTGTGGCAAAGAGGCCTGACTTCCAATCGTCTGTCTCTGCTATCTGCTGAGCTAAGCCCTCTGTCTTTGCGGACCATAACTTATTCTCATTGGCCTCCGTAGATAAGCGGTCCCACTCTTTGGCGTCATGTACGGATGCCTCGTAGTTACCACCAACCCTCTCTAGCTTTGGGTTGAGACGTATGATGTTGCCGTCCTCGTCAGTGAGCATCTCACCTTGACTCAGCTCGTACAACTCTTTCTTTTCTTTCTGCGTAGCAAAGTAAGCCTCAGGAGTCATGGCACCAGTCTGTATGGCCGTGACCTTTTTAGGGTCACCCTCACGCTTGGCGTAAGCGACTGCCTGATTCTTCATCCGGCGTTGCTTCTTACTCTCGACCTCTTCCTGTACCGCCAAGTTACCGGCGTCCAGCATGGCGTTCTGCTTGGCCTGTATTGCGGAGATTTTTTTCATCAACTGCTCGGCCTCAGCAGTCTTGCCCATAGACATGAGCTGCTGTGCTGCCTGCTTCAGGGCCTCTGGGTCCTCAGACGTGACGGCCTCAGCCATTATCTTACGGGACTGGTCCTCTATCTCCATGGCTTTTGCGGGCTCATTCATGAAGTCCATGCCCTGTGCCTGTGGGGCCTCAGACTCAGGGCCCTGCATGGCGTTGACGCCGGCCGCAGCTGCGTTGCCAAGGCCCTGTGAGGCCATGTTGAGCATCCCCTGTCCCTGACCTTGCTGGCCTTGGATGGCCTGATTCATCTGTTGAAACATTCCTGCTATGTTGCCTGCCATATCCTACTCCTAATTAAACATTCCACTGAGCATTTCCCAGAGGCCGTTCGCAGCCCCCTCGACGCCCGGCTGGGCCGCATTGCCTAAGCCTCCCAACATGGGGCCCATGGCACCAATCATGTCACCAAAGTTCCCCTGCTGGAGGGTGTTGTAGTTGAGCCTAGTACCCATCTCACCCAGACCGAGGTCCGCCAGCATCTTAGCCATGTTCTGGCCACTCTGGCTATTAAGCTGGGCGTTCTGTATACCTTGACCTGTCTGGTTCCCCAACTGGTCATAGGGCTGGAACTGGTTCATAAAGGCGTTCTGGCCCAGCTGGCCTTGATTCTGCTGTCGCTGGAGGCCGGCGTTCATCATCTGATTACCGATGCTACCACCAATCTGCTGCTGCTGATTGCCTGTCTGGCCCATCTGCGCACCCATGTTCGCCTGATTCATCAGCTCTTGCTGTGCCTGACCCATAGACTGGTAAGAGGCGTTATTCATCGCCTCATTACGGGCCATGTTATAGGCGTGCTGCTCTGGTGTACCACCGTACTGCGATGAAGACATGCCACCACGACCACTTCCGAACAGGTTGCCCTGCATCTGGTCCTGTGCCCGCATCTCGTCCGGACGCTGCATCTCACGTAGCTGGCTGTAAACATCGCCGGCCCGCTGTGAGGGGTCCTGCATGGCCCGCTGGGACATGGTCAGGCCCATCTGCTGCAACTCGTTAGGGTCACCAACACTTTTCATCATGTTGTAGCCTTGGTTCATATAGGCATTAGGCTGGCCGGCCTGTGCCATCTGTCCCTGACCAAACTTAGACATCCAGTCCGACTGCTGCTGTTGCTTATTGGACAGATTTGAAATCATCTGCCCAGTCGCGGGGTCATACTGTGTCCCACCGAGGCCACTCTTCACACCCCAAGGCTGAAAGTTGCCGGCCTGCCGGACGTCATCTCTGATGGCACCGACCTCTTCACCAACGTTGCCTTTAGCAGTGTCTAGCTTCTCTTGTTGGTCCGCGTAGCCCCAAGCGCCAAGACCCCCTTGTAGTAAATCACCCAGCCAATTAGCCATTAGAACAACCCTCCATCTATGAAGCCAACGAAGGCCGTTTCGCCCGTCTGTGGGGCAGCGCGGTCGAGCTTGCCCTCAGTAATGGCCTGAAATTCAGGGTCAAACTGTGCCCCTGAGATAATTTTACCTGAGTTACCTGGCGGCAAGCTGTCACGGCTGCCTAAAGTGGTCCCTGTCTTAGGGTAATCGTAGCTTGTGTCTGCCATTAGAGCATCCTTCCTTGTAGGGCCTGTACATTAAGTTCTTGGATGCTCACTGGAGCACCGAGGGTGTTTGAGAAGAGGCCGAAGCGGACATTCCGCCCTTGGCCCCATACGTTATATCTAAACTGCTGGAGTGTCGTGCCCGTACTGTAGAAGCCAGCAATCGCGGGGTCATAATCGACACTCTGTGGGTCGTCTGACGTCCACTGGCCGAGCCCCTGTGTGTCCACAGCCTGTGCCTCACCGTACCAGAAAGTAAAACCACCAGCACCTGAGAGGTCCTTAACGATGGTTCTAGGCTCCAAGGCGTCAGCGTAGTCATACCCCCACTTCAACGTCAGGTTACCAGTCAAGGCCCCGTAGAAGGTCACGTCGACCTGCTTAGGGAAGACCAAGTTGGCCGGCGACCCAAAGTCAATGGGGTGTGTCACATAGGACATGGGGATGGACTGGACGACCTCTGTCACGTCATCAGCTGGGTCCAGGAATATGTCCTCACCTCCGCTGTAAACATAGACCCCACCAAGGCCGGCGAACAAGGTCTCTCTGGAGTCCAAGCGGACACCACATCGGGGCTTCACATTGGTCCACACAGAGGCTCTGGCCGAGGCGTCGGGCAAAGGGGACCATGTGTCAAAGACATAGGTCAGTGGGTTGCTGGGAAGGAAGCAGGCGTAGAAGTTATCCTCTACATGATACACAGCACGTATGTCGTCCTGTGGCTCTAGCTTCAGAGCAAACTGAAACTGGCTCCTCACATTTCTGGAGATGTCACTAATAGGTAATGACTTCTCTTGAATTGTCCTGTTCAAAGACCGGACCCCTGTTGCATCAATAAACATGAAGTCGGTGCCGGTCCCTATAATAGAGTCCCTTGCGATGCAGCCAATGCCCTCAATTGTATCCACTAGATTTAGTGTGCTGACAACGTCTGAGGTCGTAGAGTAGACCAGGATATTGGTCATTCCATAGACTATCATAAAGTTGTTGTGTGCAGCGATGCCCGTGATGGCGTCATAGCCTGAGGGCCAGTAGAGCCCAGTGTCGAAGGCCCCTGTGCCGCTGCTGCTCCAGTTCTCGCCATTCAGGAGGCCGGAGAATGAAACCAGAGCACTGTCAGAGTCATACGCCGAGGTCCACAGGCGGCCAAAGGCGGCGTGCACTGTGTTAGGGTAGTCAGTCCCCTTAGGTGTCTCGGCCCACTCCTGTAACGCAACAGTGGAGACCAAGGGGTCAAAGACCAAGGGTGCGTGCCCTGCTTGGACAAAGAAACACTTGTTGTTCAGGACGGCCATCTGCCACTTATTCCCTGTGGGGACATTGGGCAAGGTCAGGGCGACCAAGTCACTCTGTGTTGGGTCCTGTAAAAAGATTTGAAGATTGCCAGCGGCGAAGATGAAGGACGCCCCAGTGTCTTGACGAGTGAACTCAAAGATGGTCTCTATAGGCTGGCCGTTGAGAATCTCTGGGTTAGTTGTCAGGTACTGAAAACCCCTACGTGAGGCAATGCGCCCGTAGTCATCAATGACACAGTTATTCGCCTCAGAGGCAAAGTTTATCTCCATGTCCAGTGGGGAGTCCTGAGTGTTTAGCCCATAGAACCCCGGCGCTGTCAGGCTGATATTTGCTTGTGGTTGAGCCACTATCTACCCCTTGCGTGGTTGGTCGCTGCGGCGTTTGTCATCCCACCGTACCAGATAAGCTCGTTGGGGTACAGTGCGGAGTCCTGTGCAATGGCGTCACTGAGGTGCATGTCCGCGGTTGCAAATATTTCAGCTGTAGGAGTCCCCGCCACTTCGCCGCGCTCACGGGAGGCTAGGGCAGTAGCGAGCGTGTATACGGGGAGGGCAGGGACAAAAAGGCGGGTCTCAGGCAGCACCAATGCGGGCTGGTGCGCCACACGGTCAATGACAAGTACTTGGTCTGTAGTGCTAGTCTGTCGAGGGAAGACATTAACATTAATGAGGCCGGTTGCTTTGTCGGTCTTCATCACAGCCACATCAGTAGGCGTGCCTGTGGGCACATTGTCTATCCCATCTAGATACAGCTGTGTCATGTGTTGTTCTGAGACCTGACGAATACGCCTCGCCCCTGTCAGGAACGGGTCACTCTCTCTGCTGACGAAGAAGGCACGTATAATGTAGCTATCGTCATCGCTGTCTGGGAGATTATAAGACACACCAAAGTTAGCTAGGTCTGCGAGCAAGGGGATGGTGTCCGAGTCTCTGAGCACCGACCAGTTCCACGCGTTCTCCACGCGGTCCTTAGCGTCATTGACCCACGCACCTATGCTACGGTAGTAGGGGTCGCTGTCGACCTGTGAGGCCTCTATGGTGTCCTCTCTGAGGCGCACAAGGACTGCGTTAATTAAGTCTAAATATGTCATCGTTTCATCATTCCTTGTGGTTTGATTGCAGGCAGCTGGACAAGGTCCCGTGTCTTGAAGTTATCAAACATAGACAGAGGCCCACCGCTACCACCACCTAATATGCTATTTGTAATAGAGGTCATGTTGGTGTCTGGCAAATCGGGCAAGTCAGGCAAGTCCGGTATCTCAATGTCAGGCAGGGGGTTCTCAAACTCAGGCAGAGGGTTCTCAAACTCAGGCCTAGTAATCCCACCAATGCTAGGCAGAGGTATGGACTCACTCCCTTCCCAGTTAGGCAAATCAATGTCAGGCATTTCAGGAATAGGAATCTCTGGAATATCTATGGACTCACTACCTTCCCAGTTAGGTAAATCAACATCAGGAATCTCAATCTCTGGCTGAATATCTGGCATATCATCGCGGACGAATTCGTAGACCTCATCACCATACTGTCCTGCCTCCTCGACCAGCTCTTTGAGCCACTGAGGTGTCTCCGCAGTCCATTCCATATCGCCGTCACCAAACCACTCAGGCTGTATGTCAGGCAAGTCATCACGAATGAACTCATAGACCTCATCAAGACCTTGCTCGCCTTTCTCTAGCAGGTCGCCAATGACCTCTGAGCCAGGAAACTCCCCGATGCTGACATTGGGCATGTCTGGAAGAGGTACGGTTCCTAATGTGCCATCTTCTTTGACGTATGTTTTCACGCCACCTAAGAGAATGTCCTTAGCGTCACCACCTGAGATGCCCTCTTTGCCCATCTCACGGACGGCCTCTGCAAGGGCGACAGGTTCCCAGCCTCTATCTATCAGAGTGTCATAGACCTCAGGGTTCTCAAAGATTATCTGACCCAATTCACCACCAGCGTAACCGCCAAGTGCCTTAGTAGGGTCGCCCCCGCTTTCAATGACAGTCTTAATGGTGTCCAACTGCTCATCAACACCCCATGTGCCAGAACCTATAGACCCTGTGTCTATGTTTTTCAGATAGGGGGCCAGTGCGTCTAGGCCAACGTCTACACCATAACCTAAGGCTATCTCTTTCAGGACGTCCTCAACAGAGCCCCCTTGTGCCAGCGCACTGGTGCCATTTAGGATTGCGCCGGCCGCGGCCTGAGAGATACCCATCTGGGCAGCTAAAGGGCCGACAAGAAAGCTGACTGCAACGCCAGCGGCGATAGGACCCAAGGTGCCGACAGGGTCAGACTTTATCGTCTCCCACATACCACCAAGGCCATCCGGCAGGGAACTCTCGTTACCTAGTTTCCACCAGTCGCCAGGCCCCCACTCATTGTTTACATCATCAAAGGTGTCATAGTCATAGGCAATCATCTTGCCATCACGCTTACCGTCTTCGCCCATCCCTGTGTCTAAGGCTTTCTGATAGGCTAAGGACCGAGCCCGCTCGTGGTGCTCTTTGTTTGTCAGGCCGTCACCTTGGTTGACATTTTTATTAGCTGCCCGCGCATGGTAGCGTATGGCGTCCTCTATGTTCTGAGACTCCCATTGCTTGAACGACTCTGGGTCATTGATGGCCATCTGGTGCCATTGGTTCCAGGTGTCGTTAATGACGTCCATCTTTTCTTTGTTGCTACCCTGAGATTTAGCTAACTCCTCATAGGTGTCGGTCTGCTGCTGGACAGGGTTATAGGACCACGCCTTATCTCTCTGGTCCTGTGTCAGGTTATCGTTGTTGTAGTTTGACCACACAAGGGCTTGTTGCTCTGGTGTCAGAGAGTCAAAACCATTCTGGTCAATCTGGTCGAAGACACCATCTGCGAACTGCTGTTGATTAGCCTGCTCCTGATTGAAGAGGCCCTGTTGTTTCAGGTACTCAATCATCCCTTCAGTCGCTGTCCCCTCACTGGCCCTCTTAAGCATGTAGTCAATATTCGTCTGCTGCTCAGGGGTGTACTCTTTGGCGGCCGGTTGTGTTTCAGTATCAATGACAGCGTCCACAACCTCTTCGGCCGAGCCGTAGAGCATCTTGTCCTTCAGGGCGGCCTGCATCTCAGGGTCATTCTTGGCCCACTCTTGGCCCTCCGGTGTCTGGACCCAAGTCTCAAAGTCAGCGGCTGGGGCCATTAGGCTACTACCGGCTGGGGGGCCGGAGTAGGGATTCTCCTCACCGTTGCTGACCATCTGCTGAGCGTACTGCCATGCTACGTCTGAGGGGGCCAAAGGCTTAGCCCTGACGACGCCCATCTGCTCGTCCGCTAACGCCTGTGAGTAAGTTACGTCTGGAATACCAGCACCATTAGGCCCAGATGCTGCCTGTAGGGCTCTCAACTCTTCAGCGGTCTGAGGCATAAGGCTGGTGCCAGTGAAGGGTGCGGCCCCTGTGGACGTTGTGCTCTCGGACACCATGATGCCATTACCAATGTCCACGGGAGTGGTCATGGTGGGCGTTGGTGCTGGTGCTGTTGCCTTAGGCCAAAACGCCGTTGGGTTAGCCGCGGCAGCCTCCGCCAATTTCTCTGGGTTGGCCGCCCAGTACTTCTCCAGCTGCTCTGGTGTGATGGCCATTGATTAGGCCTCCAGTGCTTCAAGTCGTGCGGTGAGTTCCTGTATGGCTTTTACCATCACGCTGCACAGTGCGTCCAGCTTGAGCGACTGCACTACTTCTGGGTCATCCTTGCTGCCTTCAACGGCACTGGGGATTATCGCGGCCAGTTCGTGCGCTATAAACCCTTCGCGCTCCACCCCGTCAGCA
>Ga0114922_10005148_pt1 | contig 12090 bp, 8 predicted proteins | sample AartaG_FD_100975 | JGI IMG/M metagenome (GOLD analysis project Ga0114922, IMG submission 100975) | Deep subsurface microbial communities from Aarhus Bay to uncover new lineages of life (NeLLi) - Aarhus_00045 metaG | ecosystem: Environmental > Aquatic > Marine > Oceanic > Sediment | place: Aarhus...
AACACAGAAAAGCCGGCGATGCAGTTTTTTCATCAGCTTCGATATGACATATTCGATGTTCTGGTCTTTTCGTGTGCCGAGGGGACAAGAAAACCCGAGAGAAGAATCTATGAACTTACCGTCCAGAGACTCGGGTCGGAAGCCGGGCAATCGTTATTCATAGACGATAAACCCGAGTATATAAACGGCGCACAACAAGCAGGGTTAAATACAATTCTATTCGAGAGTATCAGCCAGGTTAAGAATGAGCTGACCCGGCTTGGAGTTGAGTAAAGTAACCGAAGCGAGGAATGAATCACTTATGAATTTATCCACGGCCTTAAAGGAAAAAAAGGTAATATTGCTTGATGGCGCTATAGGCACGCGATTGTATAAGCGCGGTTTGGTGTCTGTTGGCCGGGCCAACCTTGAGGCTCCGGAGGCTGTCCTGGAGATACACCGGGAATATGTGCAGTGCGGTTGTGATGCTTTGACTACAAATACGCTAACGATGAATCGTATCTATATCGAGACGCACAATGTCGGCTTATCCGTAGAAGATGTGAATCGGGCCGGGGCTGAGCTTGCAAAGAAAGCTGTTGGCAAGGGACAATATGTGCTTGGTGATATCGGCTCAACGGGCCTACTGCTTGAGCCGTATGGTACTTATAAGGAATCGCAATTTTACGAGGCGTTTAGAGAGCAGGCGGGAATCTTAGCGGATTCCGGAGTTGACGGATTTATCATTGAGACTATGTTTGATTTACGGGAGGCTTTGTGTGCTCTTCGTGCGTGTAAGGACAATTTCCCGCTGCCTGTGATTGCCTCGATTGCGTTTGCGAGTGAGGCGAACGGCGGGAGGACGATGATGGGCGATTCGGCTCAGCAATGTGCGAAAGGCCTGACGGATGCCGGTGCGGATGCTATTGGCGCTAATTGCGGTGATATAGACCCGGCCCAGATGGCTGTGATTGTCTCCGGGCTTAAGTCGGCAACGTCACTGCCTGTGCTGGCGCAGCCGAATGCCGGCAAGCCCAAACTGGTTGGTAACGAGACTGTATTTGAAATGGCCCCGGATGATTTTGCACGTGGAATTGCAGAATGCCTTTCAGCCGGGGCCCGAATTGTGGGTGGCTGCTGCGGAACAACGCCGGAGCATATCGCTGCGACAGCCGGCTTGTTAGGCAGGGAGGGGCAATGAAGGCGGTATGTTTACATGATAAGGGTACGATAGAGACATTTCTCCGCGGCAATGTGTTTCTTAATATTTATAGTCTTGGTGACCTTGACGATTTTTTCTGGCCATACACTACATGGTATGCGTTGACCGACTCAACAGGCGTCAAGGCCATAGCACTGATGTACACGGGTGGAAGTTTACCGTGTCTTCATGCCCTTGCAAAAGATGACAAAGCAATTTACACGGAAGAGCTTTTGCGTTGTTTGATTCCCATTTTACCTCGTCGAATCGGCGCCCACCTGATGTCAGGTTCGTAGAGTATATTGGCGGAGAGTTATCATTTACGTCCTTACGGCAGGCATTACAGGATGGCTTTGACAGATAAATCGTTATTAAGCGAAATAGACCATATCGGCCTTAACGTAAAAGCGGACAATGCAAGTGCAATCAGGTGCTATGAAAAATTGGGCTTTGAGGTTATTGGTTCTTACGGCGAATTCGAAGTTGAGCTTAAGACGTCTTAAAAGTGCGTGTTTGCGTATATAGAAAAGTATCATTTTTGTGATTCTGTCGGAGAAAAATAGATTTAGTGTGTTGAATGCGGTCAACTTAAATATTTTTTTGGATTTTTCCCGCTAACCGCAATAAAGTCACCTTCCAAAATCGTCTTTAACTGTATGTATCCGATATAGCAGCACAATGACAGACTATATTTTTTGAAAGGAGCGATAAATGTTAAAGAAGATTTTGCTGGTTATTGCAGTGGTGGTTATATCAGCAGCAGTCGTTGAGAGCTTAACGGCCCAGCCGAGACCGCGAGGCGGAGATTTCGGCGGCAGGCGGGGGGGTAGGGGATTCTCGGCCGCACCTCAACAAAATCCACCTACGGCGGTGAACGAAGAAGAGAAGAAAATTTTGAGCGTGCTTGATGATATGGACCGAAACCAGCGTGGAGGGAATATGAACGTGCCGATGGAGGACGGTCGAATACTGCGGTTGCTTACCGAGGCAATTGGCGCCAAACATGTTGTCGAGATCGGCACTTCCAACGGGTACTCGGGAATCTGGTTCTGTCTTGCTCTGCGGGCCACAGGCGGCAAGCTCACCACGCACGATATCGACGAGGGGCGGGCAGCAATGGCTCGTGAGAACTTCAAACGTGCCGGTGTCGATAATATCGTTACACTCGTTATGGGTGATGCCCACGAGACGGTTAAAAATATCAAAGACCCGATTGACGTTCTTTTCATTGATGCGGACAAACCCGGTTATATTGATTACTTACAAAAGCTTCTGCCGTTGGTGCGTCCGGGCGGATTGATTCTGGGCCACAATGTAAATATGGGCTCACAGATGCAGGATTACATTAAGGCCATAACTACAGATGGCAACCTGGAGACGGTTTTTCAGGGTCAGGGTCAGGGCCTTGGTATTACGCTGAAAAAACGCCTGAGCAAATAACTGAATCGTTGTTAATATTGGATGGATTTTGCGATTATGTCTTTAGAAAGAAAAGAACTTTCACGCCGTAGTTTTCTGGCGCATGGTATCGGTGTTGCTGCCGGTGTCTGTGTCTGTGCCGGGGCGACCTTGACATCATGCCGTTATACTTTAAAAACATCAGCGTCGAAGCCCAATGCCCGGACGAGATTTGGATTTACGACCTATCAGTGGGGCAAAGACTGGGACATCCCGACATTGATTGCCAACTGCTGTACGGCCAGGGCGTTCGGCGTTGAGCTGCGAACAAGCCAGTCCTATGCTCACGGTGTTGAGCTTGAACTTGACGCACAGCAGCGCCGCGAAGTACGGAAACAATTTGAGGACAGCCCTGTGACGTTAGTGGGTCTTGCCACGAGTGAGAGGTATGATTGGCCGGATTCTGCGAAGCTTGAAGCGGCGATTGAAAATACCAAGGCTTATATCAAGCTAAGCCGTGATATAGGTTCAAGCGGTGTCAGGATTTTCCCGAACAGTTTTCACAAGGGCGTTCCGAAAGATAAGACTATTGAGCAAATCAGCAAATCGCTGAATATTGTGGGAGCCTTTGCTGGTGACTATGGCCAGCAAGTTCGCCTCGAAGCGCACGGCAACGCGGGTGAGCTGCCGACACTAAGGGCGATTATGGACCGCGTTGAGAAGCCGAGCGTCCGGATTAAACTCAACTCCGATAAGAGGGATACAGCGGGCAACGGATTCGAGCACAATTTCAGCCTGGTCAGGGATTATCTGGGTGATACGCTGCATTTGCATAATCTCAAAGACACTGGATTTCCTTATCAGCTTCAAATGGACCTGCTGGTAAAAATGGGCTGGAAAGGCTGGCAATTGCTGGAGGTAAGCGATAAGGTTCCCGACCGTGTCCAGGCGTTGATTGAACAGCGGCGGATCTGGGATGGGCTTCTGGACAAGTCCCTGAACGCATGAGGAAAAGATACTGAATCGAATGAGTAATACTGAGGCTCCGGAATTGACCAGATGGCTTCTGACATATGATAAAGTGCATCTTGCTGTTAGGGCGTGCAACCATTAAAGTTGGGGGTAGTTTAAGGACAATAAGAATGCCAAAGGAAGAATTGCAGCGAGGATTCGGTCTATCGACTTCGACCTACGTGGTGATTGCCAGCATGGTTGGTACAGGAATTCTGGTCTCACCCGGATACATGATGGCTTCGCTCCAGAACTACCCCGTAATATTCGGGCTTTGGGCCCTTGGTGGTTTGTTGGCTATATGTGGTGCTCTTTGTGTGGCGGAGCTGGCAGCCGCTCTGCCCCGGGCGGGCGGAGAGTACGTTTACCTTCGCGAAGCATACGGTCCGATGCCTGCTTTTCTATCCGGTTGGACGTCATTTTTTCTGGGTTTTTCCGCGCCGTTGGCGGTGGCAGGCTATATTTCGGCTAAGTACCTTTTAACGCCGTTCGGATTGGCCGAAAATGAAACTGGACACCTTGTCCGGATTATTGCAGCGATAATTATCATTGCAATCACTCTGCCGAATCTTTTTGGTCACCGTCAGTCCGCCTGGACGCAAAATCTCACTACGCTTCTCAAATTCGGCTTGTTCGTTTTTCTGGTATTGTTGGCGTTTCTGTTCGGCAGAGGACAGATGGCAAACATTGCCGGAGGACAGTCGATAGGGAAGGTAAAGTTTGGGACTGCCATTGCGCAATTGTTCTACGTCATGTTTGCCTACAGCGGCTGGAACGCCGCCGGCTATCTGGCCGGTGAGGTTAAGAATCCCGCTAAAACTTTACCACGGTCGCTGCTGCTAGGCGCGGGGTTGGTTGTTGTTTTGTATCTGGCTTTGAATCTTGTTTTCGCCTACGCGGTACCTCTGGCCGATGTAGAAATTGACACCGCACTGGAAGAGCGAATCCCACAAATCGCGGTCGAAAATCTTTTTGGGCCGCAAGTTTCCAGCGTCTTCTCCGTTTTGCTGGGGTTGACGTTTTTGGCTACGGTGAGCGCTTTTATTATCACCGGCCCACGGATTTACTACGCCATGGCAAGGGACGGATTGTTTCCATCCACAGCGGGGCGTATTAGCTCCCGGGGGGGAATTCCTGTTTACGCGATGCTGGCGCAGAGCATCTGTGCAATTGTTATTCTGTTTGTGACGAAATTCAATGAACTTTACCAATACGCTTCGGTGGGCTTATCGCTGTTTGCGCTTCTTTTTGTGGGTGCAGTGTATGTCCTTAGATTGCGCCAGCCGGACATGGAAAGGCCATTTCGTGTGCCTGGGTATCCTGTTGTTCCGGCGATCTTCATGGCCGCTATTCTTTTCGCGGCTGTATTTGCGTTCAAGGAGTGGCCGAGACCTTCGATTTACAGTCTCGGCAGCATCCTCCTGGGTATCCCGGTCTATTACATTTGGTCTTTTGTTTGCCGTCGAGGAGATACATAGCAACAAGTTATGCGAATGTATGAAAGTTTGGAAAGAAGAGTTCTGTTTCCAAATCCGATATTAGGTAAATGTCGTGCTTTTGTGAGGAAATCCTCCTTGTTATCCTTTTCACGAGTTTCTGTGCATATTATCCAACGATTTTCCTTGACGACAAGGCAGATGATTTGGTATAAGTAGAATCGGTAAGGTTTATGCCCGTTCAGCTTTAGCCTCTGCGGTTTTGAGGTCATCCTGTGGGCGCATATTATGTAATTTTTCAAATAGAGGAGGAGTTATTATGCAAGGTACGGAGTTTTAAGTGCCCTGTGCTTTGTGGCAAAGAGTTCCACATTTCGATTAGCAAATAATATATTAGTGAGGGATAGTGAGTGTTTTGATGTATAGTCAGAGAAGAATTTTAATTTTATACATTGGTAATAAAGGAGAGAAAATGATTATTCAAAGGTTCGTGACATTCGGAATGCTTATAGCTTTAGTTTTCGTCTCAGTATTTTCTACGCCAGTTGACGCACAGACATATTTCTCTGACGACTTCGAGAATCCTGCGGAGTCTGAGGACAAATGGGAAGTAATTACCGGGGATTGGCAGGTTGCCGATGGTGTATACCACCAGCTCAGCACGGCTAATCCATGGTTAACGTCAATGGTTGCAGCGGATAAATGGAACGATGAATGGGTAGAATACACTATTGAATTCATGGTAAAGCCACTTACCGAAGGAGATGCTCCTGTTAATGTGCTCTTCAGAGTCCAGGACCCGGTGCCGACGGTTTGGGCTGACCGAAATGGGCCTAGTACCCATATGTATAGATGGATAGTGAACGGCTGGACGAATACGGAGTCCAGACCATACATATACAATGAGGGTACGAGTCAGATGCTGGCTCAGACAAATAACTCATTGGAAGTGGGAAGCTGGCATAATATTAAGCTGGTGGTTACCAAGACAGGGCTTGCCGGATATGTGAATGATGTTGAAATGTTCGATGTTCAACATGCCGAATGGACTGACGGGAGGGTAGGGCTTCACGCTTACAGCGGCATGATGGACTTTGATGATTTCATTGTATACGGACCAGCAGGGCGTAAAAGTTTTCCGGTTACCTCCGGTCCGACACCCAAGAACGGTGCGCTTATCGAAGAAACGTGGGTAAACATGAGCTGGAGGCCCGGGGATTTTGCCGTGTCCCATGATTTTTACATCGGGACCGACTTCGACGAGGTCAACAACGGTGCCGAAGGGACGTTTGCCGGCAACACGAGCAGCAATTTTCAGGTCGTTGGCTTTCCCGGTTTCCCGATACCGGAGGGTCTGCAGCCCGGCACGACCTACTACTGGCGTGTTGACGAGGTCAATGACCTTGACCCAAATAGTCCATGGAAGGGTGAAGTCTGGAGTTTTGCGATTGCCCCCAAAACCGCCTATGAGCCCAACCCGGCTGATGGTGCCGAGTTGGTAGATCCGGATGTGCAACTAAGCTGGATCCCGGGTTTCGGTTCTAAATTGCACACCGTGTATTTCGGTGACAATTTCGACGATGTTAACGATGCAACAGGCGGTCAGGCTCAGGGAACTGCGACTTATACTCCCGGCACAGTTAAAATGGCCAAGACTTACTACTGGCGTGTTGATGAGTTCGATATTGTCGAAACGCATAAAGGCGCCGTCTGGAGCTTTACAACTGAAGGTGCTGTCGGAAGCCCAGATCCAGCAAAAGGTGCCGTGGATGTTACACAGACACCTGTTCTGACCTGGATTCCGGGAGTCTTCGCCGATTCACATGAGGTATATTTTGGCGCTGATGCAGAAGCTGTGAAGAATGCAGATACAAGCTCGCCTGAGTATAAAGGCAGTGGAAACCTTGGTTCCGAGAGCTATGAACCCGGACAGCTAGAATGGAATGCTACTTACTACTGGCGGATTGACGAGGCCAATAGCACCAATAACGACAGTCCGTGGACAGGACTACTCTGGAGCTTCACTACGGCCAATTTCCTTATCATAGACGATTTTGAGAGCTACAACGACCTTGATCCCGCGGACCCGGATAGCAACAGGATATTTAATGCCTGGATAGATGGATTCGACAATCCGGCTATCAACGGTTCTATCGTTGGTTATGCCAATCCTCCGTTTGCTGAGAGAACTATAGTTCACGGTGGCAGCCAGTCGATGCCGTTTGAATACAACAATGCTGTTGGCAAATCCGAGGCGACTTTGACTTTGACTACGACGCGTGACTGGACAGTGAATGGTGTTGATACACTGACAATCTGGTTCAGAGGCAGTGCGGGTAACGCTGCTGAGAATTTGTATGTTGCCCTTAATGGTAATGCGGTGGTCAATCATGACAATCCTGATGCGGTACTGAGAACTTCCTGGACACGCTGGAATATCAAACTTCAGGCCTTTACCGGCCAAGGAGTGAACCTCGCCAATGTTAATTCGATTACTCTTGGTCTCGGCAATAAGAATAATCCTGTTGCCGGTGGTTCAGGGATGATGTACTTCGATGATATTCGTCTTTACAAGCCGGCGGAACCGGCACAGTAAATCCGGATTTAGGTTCTAATTCAGATTGTTTGGTTGTCACGAAGCTTCATAAGTCCAAGATTGCAGGTCCGTCTTGGCGGTTGGACGGCGCTGCAATGATGGCGTGGTTTATTGGTGCCCGTTGTGGATACCATGTGTTTGGAGTGTGGCCAAAATATGTTTATATTAATCTTTTGAAGGAGAATTATTATGTGCAGAAGGTTGATTTGTATGTTTTCTTTTGTTTTGTTTCTGGGCCTGGCATTGAGTAATTCGGCCAGTGCAGAACTTGTCGGGTGGTGGAAGCTCGATGAGGGTTCCGGCACCACTGCTTTTGACTCAAGCGGCAACGGAAACGACGGCACCCTCGAAGGTGACCCACAATGGGTGGAAGGTCAGCTTGGCGAGGCGCTGGAGGGAGATGGAAGCGGTGACTACATTCGCGTTCCCCACAGTGACAGTTTAGATATCAGCGATGCGGTTACCGTTGCATTGTGGGTGTACGGAGGTATACCGCCGGACCAAGTCATCTGCAAGGGCAGCGGCGGCGGAGCGTGGGTGGCTTCATACAGCTTCCGTATCGATGACAATACCAGCTATGTACGACAGATCAATTTTCGTGGGCGTGTCGGTACCAATGCCGACGCTATTAACTCAGCCAGCCCTATCCCGGAGGATGAGTGGACACATATCGCGATAACATTCGACATAAGTGCCCAGGGAAACAACCAGAAGATTTACATCAACGGACAACTGGATGTCGAGAGCCGTTCGGAAAATCCACTGAGCACGAACACCAACGATCTGCTCATAGGCGCCGATGCTTATGGAGACACGAGATGGCATTGGCAGGGCATTATCGATGACGTTCGCATCTACAACGAAGCTCTTCCGGAAGGTCAGATTCAGTCTATTATGCAGGGCGGCGGGGCATCATATCCATTTGCCTTTCGTCCGACTCCCCCTGATGGTGGTATGCATTTTGATACGTGGGTAAACCTTTCCTGGAAGCCGGGTGATTCCGCGGTTTCACACGATGTGTACTTAGGTGACAATTTTGATGCCGTGAACGAAGGCGCCGAAGGCACTTTCATCGGCGATCAGGCCGACACTTTTCTTGTTATTGGATTCCCGGGTTTTCCATATCCGGATGGTCTTGTTCCCGGCACAACATACTACTGGCGAATAGATGAGGTCAATGACACCGAGCCGAACAGTCCGTGGAAGGGCGATATCTGGAGTTTTATGATTCCCCCAAAGACAGCCTATGCACCCGACCCGGCTAATACCGCCGAGTCTATCGACCTGGATGCGGACCTTAGCTGGACGGCGGGTTTCGGCGCGAAACTGCACACTGTTTATTTCGGTGACAATTTTGACGATGTCAACGATGCCACCGTAGGAATCCCTCAGGGAAGTACAACCTATGACCCCGGTCCACTTGAACTGGCTAAGACTTACTACTGGCGAGTCGATGAATTTGACGCTATCACCACCTATAAAGGCAATGTCTGGAGTTTTACTACTGAAGGCGCCGTTGGAAACCCGCAACCACCTGAAGGCGCCGTGGATGTAACGCAAATGCCGATTCTTACCTGGGCGCCAGGAGTCTATGCAGATTCACATCAGGTCTATTTCGGGACAGATAAAGATGCAGTGAAAAACGCCGATACCAGCTCGCCTGAGTACAAAGGCAGCGGAAACCTTGGTTCCGAGAGCTATGAACCCGGAAATCTTGGGTGGAATACTACTTATTACTGGCGTATTGATGAGGCCAATAACGCCAACGCGGACAGTCCGTGGACAGGGTCCCTCTGGAGCTTTACTACGGCCAACTTCCTTGTCATCGATGATTTTGAGAGTTACAATGACCTTAATGAAGATGAGCCCGGCAGTAACAGGATATATCTTGCCTGGGTAGATGGATTCGACAACCCGGCTATAAATGGTTCCGTGGTTGGTCATGCTAATCCTCCTTTTGCCGAGCAGACTATCGTCCACGGAGGTTTGCAGTCGATGCCGATGTCCTATGACAACGGTGTCGGAAAATCAGAGGCGACTTTGACTTTGACTGATACGCGCGACTGGACAGTAAATGGTGTGAACACACTGGTAACCTGGTTCAGAGGCAGTGCGGGTAACGCTGCTGAGAATTTGTATGTTGCCATTAACGGTAATGCGGTGGTCAATCATGACAATCCTGAAGCGGCGCTGATAACTTCCTGGACCCAATGGAATATCGACCTGCAGGTCTTTACCGACCAAGGTGTGAACCTTGCTAATGTCGATTCGATTGCCCTTGGTCTCGGCAATAAGAATAATCCTGTTGCCGGTGGTTCAGGGATGATGTACTTCGATGATATTCGTCTTTATAAGCCCGCGGAACCGGCACAGTAAATCAGGATTCAGGTTCTAATTCAGAATGTGGTCGAGGTGTGGTTTATTGATTCTTGATGTGGATGCCATTTATTTTGAGTGCGGCCACAGTATGATTATTTTAATCCTTTGAAGGAGGATTGTTATGTGCAATAAATTGATGTATATCGTATCTATTGTTTTGGTACTGTCTCTGGTTGGTGCCGCTTTGGCGGATGATTTTGTCTGGGACAACAGCAGCGGCGATTCTCTCTGGAGTAGTCCGGAAAACTGGGACCTCAACAAAGTCCCCGACACCGACGATGCAGTCTATATCAATTGGAGGAGTGACCCGACAGAGGTAATCATTGATGCGGAGACTGAGGCCCGGTTTAATAGTGTTACCGTAAGCAACGACTCTGTCGGTGGTCAGGATTATGTACACCTGCACATGACCGGCGGGATTTTATCGGCAGGCAATCTTATCAGGATAGGCAGGAATGCACTGGGGATGTTCACTATCGACGATGGTGATGTCACGTGCAGCGCTTTTCAGCTCGGGCGAAAAGACCCGAGCAAGGGCGTGGTAAATATCAATGGCGGTACGGTAACCGTATCAACGAATACGAGAGTTCCCCGGGGCGGCTCGGAGGGAAGTGAACTGCACCTTAACGGAGGAATTCTCTATACCAATGGCCTGGTGATGAATGACCCGGATGATCCGTTGTCCGGAACGAATGGAAGTATGGATATTGCCGGAGGCGTACTGGTATTAACGGGTGAAGAGGATAAGACGGAACAGATAAGAGAGTATGTACAGAACGGCTGGATTACGGCCTACGGTGTCAACAGTGGTGAGCTTCTCGAAGACGGTCGTCTGGCGCTGGTGCAGATGGACTACAATGTAACCCATGCCGGTATGACTACAGTCTGGGCAGTTGCAGCAAACCCCGTACAGGCTCGTTCGCCGCAGCCAAAGGATGGGGCAATATTGGGTATAGCAGATGCGACCTCACTGAGATGGACGGCGGGAGAAACAGCAGCCCGGCACGATTTATACTTCGGGAACAGTTTCGAGGACGTAAATGCTGCTGACATTACAGATACGACAGGTATATATAGGGGCAGTCAGGATGTCAGCGGCTATATTTTTCCCGAAGCTCTCGAGTGGGGAGCCACTTATTACTGGCGTGTCGATGAGATTGAGGCCGACAATACTTTGCACACAGGCCCGGTTTGGAGCTTTACGGTGGCAGACTATCTTCTCGTGGACGATTTTGAGGCCTACAACGAGCTTGATACCACTCACCCAAAGAACAACAGGATATTTTCTGCATGGATAGACGGATGGAATGACCAGGCGAATGGTTCTGTCGTTGGTTACGAGAATCCTCCTTTTACCGAGCAAACTATAGTTCACGGGGGCGGGCAGTCGATGCCGTATTTCTATAACAACGACGATGTAATCAGTTACTCCGAGACAACAATGACATTGATTTATCCGCGCAACTGGACCGAGCAGGATGTCGGAGTGTTGTCGCTGTGGTTCAGAGGCCACTCGCTATATGTCGGAGATTTTGCGGAGGCTCCGGCCGGCACGTACACGATGAGGGCCTCTGGGACGGATATCTGGAACACATCCGATGAGTTCCACTTCGCCTACAAGGAGCTGTCCGGCGCCGGTGCGATTATAGCCAAGGTTCAGAGCGTTGGGAATACGGACCCCTGGGCGAAAGCGGGAGTGATGATTCGTGATACACTTGAGGCGGATTCGAGGCATGCGATGATGGCCGTGACGCCCGGTAACGGAGTCTGGTTCGGCCGGCGTGAAACGGCGGGCGGCGGCGGCTTTAGCACAAAGCAAGAAGGGATTACCGCACCTCAGTGGGTGAAACTGGAGCGCACCATAGGCGGACTCGTCAGGGCGTATTATTCAGCGGATGGCAGCACCTGGACACAATTGGATATAGTGTCTGTAATGATGGATATGCCTGTGTACATCGGCTTAGCACTGACCAGTCATAATACCGATGCGACGTGCGAGGCTGTATTTTCCGACGTCAGCTTTCCGGATACTGATGTTGAGACACAGTGGACAGAGCTGGATGTGGGCATAATCGGCAACGAGCCGGAGC
>Ga0114922_10005149_pt1 | contig 12090 bp, 10 predicted proteins | sample AartaG_FD_100975 | JGI IMG/M metagenome (GOLD analysis project Ga0114922, IMG submission 100975) | Deep subsurface microbial communities from Aarhus Bay to uncover new lineages of life (NeLLi) - Aarhus_00045 metaG | ecosystem: Environmental > Aquatic > Marine > Oceanic > Sediment | place...
ATACTCGATACCATTCCTGCTGGAAGCCCCAAAGCGGTAAACGCATTCATAGTTTCCCTTATGGCAAAATTGCGATAAAGCCTTACGATATAAATGTTTAGCAATAACTAAAATTAAAAACGCGCAAAAGAAACAAGGAATTGAAGAATTGTATTACGAAGGAAAGAAGTAAAAAAAGAATTCAGTCCGTGAAATCTGTGGTTAAAAACTTCGTGTTCTTCGTGAGCTTCGTGGTGCAAATACATGAATTATACAGAAATTTAATCTGGAGGTGTTACGTTGGCCCAAGATAGTAAACGGATGTATGAAGGAATGTTTCTGGTGGATTCGGCATTGGCGACGTCGAACTGGGATGATATCGAGGCGGAGCTGCAACGCGTATTTGAACGAGCCGAGGCCGAGGTGCTGAGTCTGCAGAAATGGGATGATCGCCGCTTGTGCTATAATATAGCCGGTCATAAACGCGGGACCTATATATTAACATACTTTAATGTTGATCCTGATCGCATCAGCGGGATCGAGCGGGATGTAACGCTGCACGAGAAGTTGCTTCGGGTGATGATTTTGCGAGCGGATCGCATTCCGGAGTCGATCCGAGAGGCCCCGACGCCGTATATGGCGAGTATGAAGCCGGCTCCGGAACGCGTTGAGGAGAAGGCATCTTCCGACGTTCAAGAGATTAAGGAAGACGCCGCCAATACCAGTAAAGAAGAACCGCAAGTGCCCGGCGAGGCAGTCTCCTCGGATACGACGGAGTCCGCCGCGCCGGACGAGGCGGTCGAGGTCCCGTCGGGTGAGCCGGCCGACGCAGAGGCATCCGACGAATCGAAGAAGGCCGAAGCCGATGCGGCCGAAGGTGAAAGTAGCTAGGTCCAGGAAATGGAGGTGTTTTGATGGCCAGTTATAACAGGATCATAATGATGGGGCGTCTGACACGGGATCCGCAGTTGTCGTATCTTCCGAGCCAAACGCCGGTAGTGGAGTTTGGTCTGGCCAGCAGTCGTCAATGGCGCAGCAAAGACGGGGAGCAACGGGAAGAGACGTGTTTTATCAGTTGCCAGGCGTTTGGCCGAATGGCGGAGAACATTAGTAAGTTTTTTAAGAAAGGGCGTCCCATACTGATCGAAGGGCGTTTAAACTTCGATCAATGGGAAGCACAGGACGGCACGAAGCACTCGAGGCATCGAATTACCGTGGAGAATTTCACATTTGTGGACACGAAAGCGGAGGCCGAAAGTTACGGGTCTTCGGCGTCGGCGGATTCAGACGTTATGGACCCCGGCCAGGCGCCGCCCAAAGATGATATTCCATTTTAGAGGTTAATAATAACGGAGAGAAGCGTGGCTAGATTCAAAAAGAAATTCAACAGTAACAGAAAGAGAAGGCCCAAAGTGCAAGCGCCGGCGGTGTGTCGATTTTGTCGCGACAAAGTTTCATATGTTGATTACAAAGACGTAGAGCGTTTGTCAAAACTCTTGACACAGCGGGGCAAGATATTTTCCCGCAAGCGGAGCGGGAATTGTGCCGGTTGTCAGCGGAAGTCGAGATTGGCGATCAAGCGGGCTCGTTATATGGCCTTGCTGCCTTTTACTACGTAATTTGTAGTGAGGAGCTTTGCCCTCGCGGTTGGGCGGTTGGTTATATACCATCCACCTCGAAGACTCGGTGGCTGCCGCCCTGGGGCTGAATATATACGGAACGAGTAAGAAAAGACACTGAGGAGATATAACAGGATGAAGGTATTATTACATTCGGATATCGACCGACTCGGTTACCTCGGCGACGTGGTCGAGGTTGCCGATGGTTACGCTCGTAATTATCTGCTGCCTCAGGGATTGGCGATACTTCCGTCGGAGACGAACTTACGGGCGATTCAAAAGGAGAAGGCGGCCCAAATGGAGCAGCGTCGTTTGGCCCTGGAGAAGCTGCAAAAGGTAGCCGACGAGGTCAGCGGAGCGGAGGTGGTGATCCAGGCCTTGGCGAACGAACAGGGGCATCTGTTCGGCTCCGTGAGCGAGTCGGATATCGCCGGCCGCTTACAGGAGAAAGGGTTTGAGGTTCAGACCAAACACGTCAGGATGCCGGAACATTTCCGCGTCCTGGGCGAGTATGAAGTGAAGTTACATTTTGGGCAGGATGTGGATACGATAGTACAGGTACAGGTTGTTCGACCCACGGATGCAGAAGATGACAACCAATCCGAATCAATTGAATCAAGCGAGCCAGGCAAAGAGTCCTGATTCCACCGAGGCCGCCTCTGCCCAGCGAGTTCCGCCCCAATCCCTGGAAGCGGAGATGTGTACGTTAGGCTCTATGATCCTGGATGTGGATTGCATCGGGGAACTCGTACATATCGTCAAGGCGGATAATTTCTACCGTCAGGATCACCGTCTGATTTTTGAAGCGTTGCTGACGTTGTATGAGGTCAAGCAAGCGGTGGACCTGGTTCTGCTTAAAGACGAATTAAAGCGCCGCGGTCAACTGGATCAGGTCGGCAAGGTGGAATACCTGGTGCGTCTGGCGGAAAGCGTTCCTTCGTCGGCGAACGCCGCTTATTATGCACGGATCGTGCGGGATCAGGCGATGCTGCGTAGTCTGATCAGCGTGAGTACGGAGATCTGCAGCCAGGCCTACGAGGCCCAGGGCGAAGTGGCGGAGATTGTTGACGAGGCAGAGCAGAAAATCTTTGAGATCACACAGCAGAAGATATCCGGCCAGGCAGTTCCGATCAAGGAGATAATGAGTAAAACGTTTGAGCTGATCGATCAGCGTAGAGGTTCGCATGTCTATGGCCTGGCGACGGGATTTCGGGAGCTGGACGAATTAACGGGGGGCATGCAAAACAGCGAAATGATTGTGGTGGCGGCGCGGCCGAGTATGGGCAAGACCGCTCTTGGATTGAATATGGCCGAGTATGTAGGCGCCGATAGTAAACGGCCTGTGGCAGTGTTTTCCCTGGAGATGGCGGCGCAGCAGTTGGCTGAGCGTATGTTGTGCGGCCGGGCCCAGATCGACAGCCAAAAACTGCGTAAAAGCGTTCTCTCGGATCAGGAAATTCAGACGATGCACGATGCAGCGGGTGAATTGTCGGAGTCGAAAATTTATGTGGATGACTCGCCGAGTCTGACGCCGCTGGAGTTACGGGCCAAGGCAAGACGATTAAAGTTACAATATGACATCGAGTTGATCGTGGTTGACTATTTACAGTTGATGCATTCGCCGGGTTCGGAATCGCGTCAGATAGAAGTTACGACGATCTCACGCTATTTGAAGGCAGTGGCGCGGGAGTTAAATATTCCGGTGGTGGTGATGTCGCAGTTGAACCGGTCACCGGAAGGCCGGGAAGGGCATCGGCCGCGGATGAGCGATCTGCGGGAAAGCGGCAGTATCGAGCAGGATGCGGACGTAGTGGTATTGCTGCACCGGGAAGATTACTATCATACAGAACCGGATTACGAAAAAAACAACCTGGCGGAAATCATCGTGGCGAAACAGCGAAACGGCCCCACCGGCGGTATCAATTTGATCTGGAATCCCCATTGGACGCGGTTTCTGGACTTTTCTCATGCCCATGCCCCGGACGGGATCGAGTTTTAAGTAGTTCCTGTTGCGGAAAGGATGTCACCCCTGCGAAGGCAGGGGTCCACGGTTCCGAAAGGCGCCTTTCGCATCGAAATACTGGATTCCTGCCTGCGCAGGAATGACAAAAACGGCTTTCCGCAACACGTACTAATTAGCCGGGTAGCCGGGTAGGGTGTGCACTGCACACCATTTATTTCTAACAGACTCTTGCGGTTGAATGTCTATTGGATAGAATGATTTGAGAAAAAACGTGCTATCGCTATCCCGGTAGTTAGTCAGAGGAACGGCAGTAATAATATGTCAATCATAACCAATCGAAAGCATTTCTCATTCCGTCGTCCCGTTCGACATAGCAGGACGCGCAGACGCCAGGGTGGAATAGAGAATTTTCTGTTCGTTATGTTGTTATGCTTTCTTGCCTATCCCGAATCGACCCGGGCGCAAAGCAGCGGGCTTCGCGTCGGCAAGGTCAGCATCCAGGGCAATCAGGCGGTATCGACGGGAACGATTCTCAACCGGGTGCGCAGCCGATCCGGCTCCGTGTTCAATGAGAAAACGGTGGCCCAGGATGCCCGACGGATTCTGATACTGCCCCAGATTGCCGACGTGACCTGGGACGTCACACAGGTAGCAGATCAGGTACATATCACGTTCCAGGTAATCGAAACGCCGCAAATTGCGTCTGTGGAGTTCCTGGGCAATAAGAATATCGACGTCAAGGATCTGAGCAAGGAAATCGAGTTTAACACGGGTGATTTTCTGGATCGTTACCTGATTCAGATCGGCGCCGAGGCGCTGGAGGAACTCTATCATAAGAAAGGATACTACTTCGCCACGGTCCACGTGAACGAAAGTGCCCTGCGGAACGAGCGTAAAGTGATCTATGTCATTGTCGAAGGACCAAAATTGCGCGTTAAAAAACGGCGGTTCGTCGGCAATGAGTTGATTCCAACTCGCAAACTCAAAGGGAAAGTAAAAACCAGTGCCTATTTCCCCATCTTTCGCAAGGGCCGGCTGGATGATGAGCAACTAGAACAAGACAAGATGGCCTTGCAGACGTATTACCGGGAAAAAGGATTTCTGGATGCCAGGGTGTTCTATGATACGGATTTCAACGAGGATAATACCCGTGTCGAGGTGACGTTTATCATCGAGGAAGGGCCTGAATATCAGGTGGCGACGATCCGGTTCGAAGGCAACGAAAAGTTACTGGATACCCGGTTACGGGAGGTCTTGCAACTGGAGCCGGGCAAGGTCTTTACGCAGGAACGGCAGATTATTGACCAGCGGTCCGTCAAGCGTGCCTACGGCAAAGAAGGCTATATTTACGCCAACGTGCTTCTGGAGCCGGAATACACCGATCAGCAAGGGCAGGTGAACGCGGTATTTCGGATTCGCGAAAACAATCAGTATTATCTGGGACGGCTGATCATCCGCGGCAATCACGAAACGCAGGATAAGGTGGTTCGGCGGGCGTTTGATTATTACGACTTCACACCGGGCGGGATCTACGACACCGATGCGATGGAGAAGGGGCGCAGGCGTTTACTGGGAGGCGGATTTTTTGAGAATTTAAGCGTTCTGCCGATTGGGAATGATCCCAACTATCGCGATGCGTTAGCGGAGGTTCGCGAAACCCGTACCGGTTTGATTATATTCGGCGTCGGCGTGGATACCAACAGCGGCGTGCTGGGTCAGTTTGCCATCGAGCAGCGGAATTTCGACATTGCCAAGTATCCGCGGACGATGCGAGAACTCTTTTCCGGAGACGCGTTCACAGGCGGCGGGCAGCGTTTGAAACTGTCCTTTTCCCCCGGAACACGCGTGACGACGGGATACATCAACTTTTTTGAGCCGTATCTGTTCGACCAGCCTTACTATATGGACCTGACGCTGATGCTGTTTAGACGCTGGCGGGAATCGTACCTGGAGGAACGGCGAGGCGGCAGAGCTACGTTTGGACATCGCTTCACCCGAAACTGGAGCGCCGAAATATCCCTGCGGGCCGAGGACGTGCGGGTCAGCGATCTGGACTATCGGATCCTTTACGACGAGACCGGCGAAGAAAGGATTGGTAGAGAAATTATCGCACCCGACGACGTCCGGGACGTGGAAGGATCGAACTTTTTAACCAGCGTCAAGGGCGGGATTGTTTACAATAAGACCGACAGCATATACCGTCCCAGCCATGGGTATAAGTTCAATGTGGGCTGGGAACAGTTCGGGGCCCTGGGAGGCGAATTTGACTTCGCGTCCTTGAGCGCCGGATTCACCAATTACCATACCGTCTATATGGATATCGCCGAGAGAAAAACCGTCTGGGCGACGGGCATCCGGGGAAACAGGATTATCGGGGATGCGCCGGTATTTGAACGGTTCTATGCCGGCGGGATTGGCTCTTTACGGGGATTTGATTACCGGGGAGTCAGTCCGCGGGGCGGGATTCGGGACGATCCCATCGGCAGCGACTATTTAATCCTGGCCGGTACGGAATTGACACACCCCTTGTATGAAGAGGTGGTTTATGGCAAACTGTTCTGTGACAGCGGCATCGTGGATGAAGGACCGTATCGGGTGACGGTGGGTTTCGGCCTGGAACTGGTAATCCCCCAATTGTTCCAGATGATACCGATGCATTTTGATTTCGGCTTCCCCGTGATGTCCGATGACAAGGACGATGAAGAAGTATTCAGTTTTTCGTTTGGTATGACGTTTTAACAAAACTCGTGCAATGCCTTAGAGTGCCTAGTACTACAACGCTACATAAAGATAAAGACCGTGAGAGATTCACCGAGAAATTGCCCTGAAAGGGCAAAATAGTAAAGCCCAGGGCAACGCCCTGGGACAGGAAGGCAACCTTCACCTTCAAGCCCTGAAAGGGCGAAATTATTTATGATGTAAAATGCTGCCAATAAATAAATTACCTTCAGGTTAAGAATCTTTATAGCGTTGTAGTACTAAGAAACAGAAAGAAAGGTGTAAAATGAAGAAAACCACGGTACTGAGCATAGCAGTGATTCTAATCATCGCGGTGGTATGGAGTTATCGCACCAGCGTGGCCCAGTCCGGCTCCACGCCCCCTTTGAAAATAGCAGTCGTGAATGTGTCGGAGGTCCTGACCAGGTGTCAGGAAAACATGGATCGGGAAGATTTCATCAAGGAGAAGGAACAGGAATTTACCAATAAATTAAACCAACTCAAAGCCGAAGCGGATAGTATCCGACAGGAAATTGAAAGCGCCGTCAAACCGGGTACCGAAGAGCACCTTGATCTGATGCAGCAGTATTTTAATAAGTCAGCCCTTTATGAAGCGTACCGGAAGGGGCAGCCACAGGTCCTGGCCGCCGAAACCCAGGCGTGGATGGAAACGTTATATCAAAAGTTCCTGGATCAGGTCGCGGAAATTGCGCGGGTGGAAGGAATTTCGATTGTATTAAACAAAGACGAAGTACCGGATATCGCCACGATGATCCGTAACCGCCGGCTGATCTATAACAGTCCGTCTCTGGATATCACCGCAAACGTGCTGGAAAATCTGGATCGGGATTACAGTCGAGCCAAAGCGGCCAAGGCAAAACCAGGTTCATAAAGCGCCATATCCAAGTCCCTACTTTATCCAAGCCCCGACCGTAAGGGAGGGATTCGAATGAAATAGTTGTGAGTGGATAGAAAGTTAAAAGGCAAAAGTAAAAAGTTAAAAACAAATTCGTGAGAATTCGTGTTAATTCGTGGCAAAAAAGAATCTGCGAAAATCTGCGTAATCTGCGGATAGATTTCTTACCGTGAGCTGTGAACATGGTTTTAATATCCGCTTACTAACGTGCGCGGCTTGGATCTTTGATATTAACACACAGAAGGTCGTTGACGAATGAAGGTATCGGAAATTGCAGCACAAATCCAGGCACGTCTGGAAGGACCAGGCGATACGGAGATTAGCTCCGTGGCGTCGCTGGCCGAGGCGGGACCGGATGAGATTTCGTTTCTCACGGAAAGTCGTTATGCAGACCAGGCGGCGGCCTGTCGAGCGGCGGCGATACTCGTCCCGGACGATTTCGAAGGCGACGTAAAAGCGGCTCGTCTTTATGTAAAGGATGTGAACGACGCCCTGGAGCGGATTCTGGTCCTGTTTGGCCCCCGAGACATCAAGCCGCCGCTCGGTGTGCATCCGTCTGCGGATATTGCCGAGAACGCCGTGCTAGGAAAAGGCGTCTCGGTAGGAGCAGGTACGGTCATTGGCGAAGGAGTAACGGTAGGCGACGGCGCCACCATATCGGCGGGATGTATCCTGGAGGCAAATGTCTGGATGGGCAACGATTCCTATCTGGCGCCGAATGTGGTGATTGGTTGGGGATGTGTAATAGGCAACCAGGTTATCATTCACGCCAATAGTACGATCGGTACGGACGGTTTCGGCTATCGTTTGGTCCAGGGCCGACACCGGAAAATCCCGCATATTGGCATCGTACTGATCGAGGATGATGTCGAGATCGGTGCGAATTGCTGTGTGGATCGAGCGAAAATCGGCAAAACCGTAGTCGGCCAGGGGACCAAGATTGATAATCTGGTGCAAATCGCGCATAATGTGCAGATTGGCAGACATTGTGTTATCGCGGCTCAGGTGGGCATTGCCGGCAGCAGTCAATTGGGCAACTATGTGGTTCTGGGCGGTCAGGCAGGCGTAGCCGACCATATAAAGGTGGGCGATGGGGTGATGGCAGGGGCACAATGTGGGATTACGAGAAATGTAGAAGCCGGTGCAAAAATCACCGGTACCCCGCCTCGACCCATTCGCACCTATTTCCGGGAGTGGGCTTTGGTGCAAAAGCTGCCGGAAATGGCCAAGGAAATAAAACAAGTACGTAAGCAGCTAAAAACTCGTGGAAGTACAAAAAACCATAGCGAACCCGGTGAAAGTTGAAGGAATCGGACTGTTCAGCGGTGAACCGGCGCAGGTGACCCTCAAGCCGGCCCAGCCCGATACGGGGATCGTGTTTGTCCGAATCGACCTTCCCAGGCCGGTGCGGATCCCGGCCCGGATCAGTTCACTGTCGCCTCGTTCCCGTCGAACCACGCTGCGCAACGGTACCGTATCTATCGAGACCGTGGAGCATTGTCTGGCTGCTATTGGCGGACTGGAAATCGATAATCTGGAAATCGAGATCAGCGGAGGAGAACTTCCCAATATCGACGGCAGTTGTGAACCGTATGTCCGGGCATTGATGGAATCCGGCGCCATCGAGCAGGACGAACTGAGAAAACCGTTCGTGATTGAAGAGCCGATCGTGGTGGAAGAAGGCGATGCCAAACTGTATGCCCTGCCGGGCCGGAGCGATGAGCTTAATATTATTTACGACCTGGATTACGGTGAAATTCCCGCCATCGGTCGGCAGATTTATAATTTCCGGGCGTCCCCGGAAGCCTTCCTTCGGGAAATATCTTCCGCCCGAACGTTTCTAACCCAAACGGAAGCGAATGAATTCCAGAACCGAGGCATCGGTTCGCATTTGACCTATAAAGACGTACTGGTACTGGGCGAGGATGGCCCTATTGAAAATGAACTTCGGTTTGAAGACGAGTGTGCCCGGCATAAAGTCGTCGATCTGTTGGGCGATATTATGCTGCTCGGACGTCGCCTGCGCGGACGGCTGGTGGCGTATCGAAGCGGGCATAGTTGTAATCACCTGTTGATAAAAAATCTCCTGGAATCGACCGAAAAACATAAACACCGGCGACAGACGGATCTCGATGCCGTGCTGGATATTCGTAAGATTCAAAAGGTGTTGCCGCATCGTTATCCTCTCTTACTGGTGGATCGGGTCGTGGAGATTGACGGGGATCGCCGGGCGGTGGGCATTAAAAATGTGACGATGAACGAGCCTTTTTTCCAGGGGCACTTTCCCGGGATCCCGATCATGCCGGGCGTTTTGATTGTGGAAGCAATGGCACAGATGTCCGGTTTGCTCTTTGCCCAGCGATTGGAGCATACCGGCCAATTGGCGGTGCTCTTGAGTATGGATAAGGTCAAGATGCGTCGGGCCGTGGTCCCCGGCGATCAATTGATTTTGGAAGTGGAGACCGTTCGGGTCAAAAGTCGAACCGGCGATTGTCGCTGCCGTGCCCTGGTGGGCAATCAGGTGGCCGCCGAAGCCCAGATTCGATTCATGCTGGTCGATGCCGATCCCGTATAATTTTTTGACAGGATAATAGGATAAAATAAAAAGTTGTGAGTGGATAGTTGTGAGCCGTGAGAAAAGAAAAGTAAAAAGTTAAATGAGAATTTAATCTGCGAAAATCTGTGTAATCTGCGGATAGATTTCTTGCTGAGAACTGGTTTTTCTTCGTGGCCTTCGTGAACTTCGTGGTAAAACATTGACGGGACCACAAATGCTATTAAGGGAATAACGTGGCAAAGATTGCTCCGACAGCAATGATAGATAAATCAGCGCAGCTAGGAGAAGCTGTCTCTATCGGTCCCGGGTGTGTCATAGGCCCAAATGTGACTCTCGGCGATGGTTGTGAATTGCGGGCCAATGTCTATATCGCCCATGACACGATTGTAGGCAGGAATAATCTTATCTATGCCAATTGCGTTCTGGGGGAAGAGCCCCAGATTGTTGGCGAGTTGGAAACCGACGCCAAATTGATTATTGGCGACAACAATACGTTTCGCGAAAACGTGATCATACACGCCGGATCGTCCCGAGGCGAGGGACAAACGGTCATCGGTAATAATAACTACTTAATGATCGGCTCTCATCTTGGCCATGATTGCGAGATGGAAGATAATGGTATTCTCGGCAATTATGTCCAGATCGCAGGACACTGTAAACTGGAACATAACGTGTTTCTCAACGCCTTCACGGCGTTGCAGCCGTTTGTTACCGTAGGTCGTTTTACCTTTACTGCCGGCGCTAGTCACTCGTACTCTGATTTGCCGCCGTTCGTTCGTGCTTCGGGTGGGTATCCCTGCAAAGTACGTGGCTTAAACCTCATCGGTTTGCAGCGGGCGGGTTTCTCACCAGATAGCATAGATCAACTCAAGGTTGCCTTCCGTCGGCTATATCGACGACGGGATGGAAAATCGATCGTGCAGGCCGTAGCGGATGTAGCGAACGAAAACGGACTGGATGAACAGGTGCGTTACCTGTTGGAATTCCTGCAGCGCAGCCATCAGCATCGCTATGGGCGTTACCGGGAATTATTCCGACATTAATTCTAATTGCTTTGGGAAAGAAATCGGATATGACGGAAATCTCGAAACTGGCAGTTGTCAATCCTTCCGCTCAGATCGGCGCCCGGGTTCGTATCGGGCCGTTTTGCGTTATAGGCCCAAATGTGCAGATCGACGACGGGTGCGAATTGATGAATAACGTAACCATGGACGGTCATACCCGGATCGGCCAAAGCAATGTGTTTTATCAAAATGTAGTCGTCGGCGCACCGCCCCAGGACCTCAAGTACGACGGGGCGCCCACCGAAACGATCATCGGATCCAACAATGTTTTCCGGGAAAACGTTACCGTGCACCGCGGCACGGAACTCGGACTCGGAAAAACGGTCATCGGCGACCACAATTTGCTCATGGTGGCCGCGCATATCGCCCATGATTGCATCCTGGAAGATAAAATCCTCCTGGGCAACGAATCCCTGTTAGCAGGCCACGTCAAAATCGAAGAAGGAGCGGTCGTCTCGGCCCTGGTCGGCATTCATCATTTTGTTACCATTGGCAAATTCAGCTACGTGGGCGGCTTGACGCCCGTACGACGCGATGTGCCGCCGTTCGTCAAATTTGACGGCGACCCGAATGAAGTCCGGGCTATAAACGAAGAAGGTCTCAAACGCCATAATTTCACTGAGAAGGATATTACCGACTTGAAGCAGGCATTTCGGAAATTATTTCGCACGGGAAACAACATCACTGAGAATCTCAGAGCAATGGCCGAACAGGAAAATCTCAACGGTCATGTAAAGTATTTGTACGAGTTTCTGCAGCGAAGTTGCGATGGCCGGTTCGGTCGCTACCTGGAGACAACCCGCAAAGACGAACGAAAACACCGTCGCTTCCGAACCCCCGCCGAACTGCGTAAAAAAGTGTGAAGGGTGGGAAGAGTGGGATAAGTAGCTGAAACGTTTGAAGATTTGCATATCTATCAGCGCAGCCGAGAGCTGGTCAATGCGATCTACGAAGCAACCAGAGATGATGGATTTAAACGGGATTTCGCCTTGGTTAACCAAATTCGCCGTGCAGCGGTTTCCATTCTTTCCAATATTGCTGAGGGATTCGAGCGAGGAAGCAAAACGGAATTCATACAGTTCCTCTACATCGCCAAAGGCTCCTGCGGCGAAGTACGGGCGCAACTTCAGATTGCCCGCGACCAACAGTATATCGGCGATTCCTGCTATAGCCGGTTACACAGCCTGTGCCGACAGATCGGCGGTATGATTTCAAATTTTATCGCCCATCTACAGAAATCCGATTACCAGGGCAAAAGTCAGTCGCCCCAAACG
>Ga0114922_10005150_pt1 | contig 12089 bp, 10 predicted proteins | sample AartaG_FD_100975 | JGI IMG/M metagenome (GOLD analysis project Ga0114922, IMG submission 100975) | Deep subsurface microbial communities from Aarhus Bay to uncover new lineages of life (NeLLi) - Aarhus_00045 metaG | ecosystem: Environmental > Aquatic > Marine > Oceanic > Sediment | place...
AGTTAATTCTTCAATATTAGAGGTAATCTTCAAAAACTAAAATCTATGAAATGTATACAAGTAAAAACTTTACAATTTTATTACTAAAGAGTTAAGGGTTCTAAGGTGTTAAACTTGGTGGAGGCTAGTAGACGAGTTTCGCAACTTTTGTATGAGTGGGGAAACGGAAAAAGTGTATCAAGAGTTAGAAGAAGTAGTTAGTAGCTGACAAATTCATAGACATCGTGAACTCAAAAGTTTACACACATCGTGAACCCTAATGAAAAAAAGTTTACACACATCGTGAACTTTACAATTTTAAATATTCTATACTGACCTTAAAAAAGGAGGCCAGTATGAATATCAAAGAATTTAGAGAAAAAGCTATAAAAAGATATAAAAACCGTGAATCTCCTAAGGAGATCTACCAGAGCCTTGGTAAGAGCAAAACCTGGTTTTTTAAATGGTTAAAACGTTATAGATTAGATGGGAAAGATTGGGCTAAAAGCCATTCTTGTAAACCCCATAAAAGTCCTAAAAGGATTGATGAAATAATGGAACAAATGGTTATTGAAACCAAAAAGCATTTAGAAAAAAAGCTATATTCCCAGATCGGAGCCCTGGCCATTAGTTATAATCTTAAACAACAAGAAATAATCTCCCCTCCGATATCAACGATTAATAAAATCTTAAGAAGAAACGATTTAATACATCGAAGAAATAAATATGTTCCCAAGGGAGTTAATTACCCTTCTTTGGTAATATCCCGAAGTAATTATCTTCATCAATTGGATATCGTTGGACCCAGATACATAAAAGAAGATGGACGATTCTATTCCATAAATATCATTGATGCCTATGACCGCAGAAGCAGCATTAACCCTGACCGCAGACAAAACAGGATGGCTATCATAACAGCTTTAATCTGTTCCTGGCGTACTTTAGGTCTCTCTTGCTACCTACAGATGGATAACCAATTAGCGCTGCGGGGAAGCAATCACTACCCCCACTCTTTCGGGGCAGTCATTCGTCTCTGTCTTCATTTAGGAATACAACCACTTTTTATTCCCTTAAGAGAACCTTGGAGAAATGGAATCATTGAACATTTTCAGAATGTCTTTGATAAGGTATTCTTTCGAAGCCAGTATTTTAAAGACTTTAATGGTCTTTACAAAAAGGCTAAAGAGTTTGAGCCATTCCATAATCAGAATCATCATTACAGTACTTTAAAAGGTCTTACTCCTAACCAAAAGTGTTCCGGAGATTGTAAGCTTTTACCTGCTTCTTTTAGGCTTCCTAATAAGCTTACTATTTGTCCGGGATATGTGCACCTTATCCGTTTTATCCGTAGTGATCGAATTTTAGATATCTTTGGAGAAAAATATATTATGCCCCAAGATGTAGAGTACGAATATGTCCGGGCAACTATTGATACTGTCAAAGAAAAATTGTTTATATATCATGATTCTAAATTGGTAGTAGAATATCCTTATCTTTTACCAAAAAGCTCTATTGATTTATCAAGGTTCAATCTCTAGAGTTCACTATGTCTGTGAACTCTAATGCCCTTAAGAAGGGTTCACGATGTCTGTGTATTTAATAAGTAGCCTTTAAGAATTAAAAAAAAGAATAATTCTTAAAATAAAATTACCTATTATTGAACTAGTAAACCTCCCCCTATATCATCAAATATCGCACAATCATGTAGTCAATATAATATATCCTTTGCTGAATGAAATGCCTTGTTGCCTTATTACCCTTTTATCTCTTACACAATGGATGCATTTTATTTACCATAGATTATTTCCTGGAAAGAGCATGTTTAGATTTTTCAACAATATTTTCAGCACACAATCCGTATTTCCTTAAGAGTTGTTGGTAATCCCCCGATTCGCAAAACACATCTTGGATACCTATTATTTCCATCGGAACAGGATGATTACGGACAATAATTTCAGCAACAGATGCTCCTAAGCCGCCATATATACTATGTTCTTCCACCGTAACAATAGCATTGGTCTCCTTTGCACACTTTAAGAGTAATTCGGTATCTATTGGTTTAATGGTATGGATATTGACCACCCTGGTTTTGACGCCATTATTTTTTAATATGTTTGCAGCTTCTAAGGCTTTGTGAACCATATAACCTGTCGCAATGATGGTAAGGTCAGAACCATCCACCAAGATATCTCCTTTTCCAAATTTAAAATGATAGCTATCGGTATATATATAAGGAATCTCTGCTCTGCTTAACCGAAGATATACCGGTCCGTCTATCTTAAGACAAGCTTCCATGCTTTTTTCGGTTTCAACAGGATCAGACACTGAAATAATGGACATATTGGGAAGGGTTCTCATAAAGGCGATATCCAGAAGAGAATGATGGCTTGCGCCATCATAGGAATCTGAAAGACCAGAATAACCGCCTGCCAGCTTGACATTAAGATTTGAGTAAGCGATAAGGCTGCGAATAGGATCACCCGCTCTAAGGACCATAAAAACAGCAAAAGTATTAATAAAGGGAATCTTACCCGTGGTAGCAAAACCAGCTGCCATACCAGCCATATTTGCTTCTGAGATGCCAACATTAAAGAATCTTTCCGGAAATCTCTCTCCAAAAAGACAACTTTTAGTAGAATTCGAAACGTCTGAATCGAGAACGACAATCCTTTCATCTTTCTCACCCATTCTAACCAAAGCTTCGCCATATGCCTGTCTTATCTGTTTCGTCTTCATCATTTATTCCCCCCAGTCAATTCTTTCATAGCAATATCAAAATATTCATCATCAATAGGCTTACCATGCCAAATATTCTTTCCTTCCATAAAGGATATTCCCTTCCCTTTTACTGTTTCTGCAATAATAATTATCGGTTTTTCTTTTACCTTTTTTGCTTCTTCGAGTGCCTTTGAAATACTCCTAACATGATGGCCATCCATTTCAATAACTTTCCAACCAAAGGATTCCCATTTACCTTTTATATCTCCTAAGGGCATGATTTCATCAATCGTCCCATCCAACTGCACCTTATTGTTATCAAGTATAACAATAAGATTATCCAATTTGTATTTAGAAGCAGCCATAGCAGCTTCCCAAACAATGCCTTCTTGTGTTTCTCCATCTCCCATTAAAACATAGACATAATATTCCTTTTTATCAAGTTTACCAGCCAAAGCCATACCAGCAGCGGCAGAAATACCAAGTCCCAAGGGACCTGTTGAAAGATCAATACCTGGGGTACTTTTGGCACACGGATGTCCTTGAAGCATGTGGTTGAGTTGTCGAAGATTACTCAGTTCATTCTTAGCAAGAAATCCTTTTTCTGCCAAATTTAAGTAAAGCATGGGAGCTGCATGTCCTTTTCCAAGCACAAATCTATCCCTCTCGGGATCACTGGGATTTCTCGGATCAATGTTAAGTTCATGAAAATACAATATTGTAATTATTTCTGTCGCCGACAAAGAACCTCCTGGATGTCCAGAACCAACAGCATGAAGGCACTTAATAAGCTCTATACGAAACTTTTTGCAAAGATCTAATATTTTTTTCTCTTTTTCAAGCGTTAAAAGCATCATTGCACTCCTTTTTTATTTCTTAAAATCCATATAAATAAAAACATTTACGAACTGGGGACATCTACAAAAATAGGAGGATTTTCATAATTTCTGTATAAGCAATGAAAAGGAAAAGATGAAATAAAAATTACTAAAGATAATAAGAATTTATTAGAAAATAATACAAATAATAACTTTAAATTGAATTTTTTTCTGACTAAATTTCTCTTCTGATTGTAAAGTTTAAATTTTACCTTGCATTAAATTTTAAAATAGATATTTTAAAATAAGGATTCTATTCTTATTTTTAATAAACACTCTTATTTATTAGATTAAAAAAAGATTTTTTACTGTTAATTTCAGATTCACTAATTTCTCTAATATAATATTATTAGAATGATAAAAACAAACATAACAGCATTTTTCATAATAAAGTTATATAAATTGTTCTTGATATTTTTTTTAAAAGATATAATAAATAATTAGATAGATATAATTTAGTTTTATAAAACAATGTATATTCCATTATTTAAAGAAGAGAATAAAGATATTCAAAAATGATTGAAGGATTTTTCTCAATAAAATTATTTTTAATCCTTTTATCATCTAACCTTTTAGAAATTTCGATTAATTTTCTTTCAATTTTAAATGAAGTTTCAAAAGTCTTATCCGAACTAAATTCTTTTGGAAAAATGTCATGTGAAATATATCCTCGGTAATTTAGTCTATTTAAATAATAAAAGAATTCAATATATTGCCAGAAATTGTATGAACCGGAAATTAAGTCCCAATCCCAATTAAAATCATTGTCATTTAAATGGATGTAAAAAAGCTTTTTTTCTCTTTCTAATAAACATAAAGATTGAGATGGATTTTCCTTTGCTAAAAGAGCATGTCCAAAGTCCAAAGTTACTCCAATGTTGTTTTTATTAATTCTTTTACAAAATGAAATAGTCTCTCCCACATTTCCCAAAATTGTTCTTACTCTTGGACCATTTAACTTATACTCTATACATATTTTAATATTATTATCATATTCAGTTATTTCAGTAAAAGTATCCTCCAGATATTTATAAGCATTTACATAATCCAATTCAAATAAATAATCATACCCGTCATTTAAAGGACAAGTTGTAATTTTATCAACTTTCATATCCTTTGCAATATCAATAAGTTGCTTAAATTCCTTTACAACCTCTTCTCGTTCTTTGGATTTATTTGAAGTAAAAGATCCTCTTAACCATCTATCATTTCTTCTTGCACGAAAATTAATTGCAGAAATTTCTAATTCATAGTTATTAAGGATTCTCTTTAATTTATCCACATCCTCAAAATCCTTAGGATAACATAATTCTACCCCGTTTATCCCTTTAATATCCTTCACAATTTGTAATTTATCTTCTAAATTGCGATCTCTTTGATATTCTAAAAACCTATTTTTTATTGCACCTAAAAATCCCGTTATCACCGCAAATTTATACATAATAAACTCCTTTTTTATTACAATTTATTTATGAAAACATCTTTTGTTCAAAAGTGTAAATTTATTTGAATATAAAATCGGACGCGAATATATATAATAATATTGTTTTGTTTTTATAAAAATAAATTTAGAGCTACTTATCGTGTTGTAAATATTATAATCAGTCTTTATTAAATAAATACAATTTTCCCATTTGACAAATATTTATTTCTTTATTATGGACTTTTCACTATTTTATTCAAGTATAAAATATTTCTAAATAAATAAAAATTGCTCACAGTTATTATTTGATCTATTGGTACAAGTTAAGTTATCTTTTTTAAGCGTGAGAATTTTAGCCCAATAAATAATTCCAGAAACATGATGTTAATCTATGATAAATAATTTTCTTCTTTTAATTTATTTAAACAGCTAAATAAATTGGCTGTACTTTGGTTAACGGCTCCTTTTTCCCACTGAATAACCTCATTGGTATTTTGATTCAAATTTCTTTCTATTGACATCTCCAAAATGATCGATATCAATTTATTGGATTTAATCGTCTTTTTTAGAATCCTTTCCATATTTAAGAACCCTTCTCCTAAAATTGTTCCTTTTATTAAATAACTTGCCTCTGATTTCTCAATAACATAATCTTTTAGATGAATTGAAAACAAATAAGGAAAAAATAAATCCAGCGTTGATTCTGGCTTTTCTAAAAATGCTAAATGATTTGTCGTATCATAAATCAATCCAACTTGCTTATCATCAACAATTTGAACGAGCTCGACTAACTTTTCGGTTGGTAAATCATAGTGATTTTCAAGCCCAATATAAATATTATTCTCTTTAAATTCTTTTAAATACTTTTTCAATAAATTTAGTGAATTATCAAACATTAAGTTAATATTTTTAATACTGTTATAGGTTTTTCTGCTAACTGCTATCCTAAGGAATTTTGTAGATAATATCTTTGAAATTTTTAAATATGCCTTCAGATTCTCTTCGTTAAAAGTATTCATTCCTAATTCAACAACAATATTTAAATCAGATGCCAGTTTTTTTACTTTCAATAGTTGTTTCTCATTAAATTTCAAAATATTTAAGTTTTCACATAATTGAACTCGATTATAATTTAATTTGTTTAAAACAGTTAAAAAATCATATACTGTCATAGGATGTTTGGGCTTAAAATTATCAAATCCAATTGCATACCTGAACGCATAACTACCAATACCAACTCTCGATATCATTTTTTTACAAACTCCATAAAATTTTTTAAAATATTTAAATTACTTTAATCTGTTATAATGTTAATATACATACAATAATCAAACTTAATAAATATAAATTTATTAATACAAATAACTGTTTCAAAATGTATTTAGTCAAATGCCGGAACAATTGATCTAGGAATACAAACTCTAACAGAAAATAAAGGATCAACAATTTGATTAATTCTGACATCCCCGGCTGCACTAAGTAAAAAAGCTGCATCTACATAACTGATATTTAATCTTTTTACTAAAATTTTAGCCATCTCATCTAAAGCAATACTTGCTGCCTCTTCAATGTTTTTACCATTTGCTATGGTCATTAATTCTTTATCATTCACTAGAACAGGATATGAAATCTCAAAATTATTAAGCACTCTTGTAATTAAAGTAACATCTGCTTCTGTTTCTACCCCCGAAATGAGTTCGCCATCTCCTTGGGCAGCATGTATATCACCAACACATAACAAGCCACCTTCAACAAAAATGGGAAGATATATCGTAGCTCCTTTACAAATTTCCTTATTATCCATATTACCACCGTATTGCCCCGATACTGCGCTAGGCATAGCTGGTCCTAAAGGGGCTATACCAATCTTGCCAAGCATAGGCCTAGATGGAAAACGAATTTCTTTACTAAAATAAATATAATTCTGGTCTTGAGGAATCTTCTTGTACTCTAGTTTCTCAATCTTTGAACCAAAACAACCAATTCCTGGGAGAGCTTCCATATACCCCTCATTGCTTGTTAATTTAACTTCTACAATTTTTACTTCTAAAGTGTCTCCTGGGTTTGCCCCTTCAATAAAAATTGCTCCTGTCATATTCGGAATTTTAAGATGTCTATTCTCTTCTTTCCATGCATCTTGAACTAGCTTAAGATCATCTGGATTCCCAAATAAACATGGACACTCAACAATAAACGCCTCATCCTGTTTAACTTCACCTAACACTCTATTTTTCTTCCAAAAACTATCAACACGATTCTTGGGATCTTTAGTAAAACGTTTCATAATAACAGATAAAACCTCCTATTTATTTTATTAACAAATTTGGAATATACATAACTAGTTGAGGAAAAAGTATAATTAATATCAATGTAATTATCATTACAGCTAAAAAAGGTAAAGCACTTTTAGCTACATCAAGTGCATTGACTTTAGTAATACTGCATACTACATAAAGAACTGTTCCAACCGGAGGTGTTACTAATCCAATACATAAATTAATTATCATCATAACTCCAAAAAATACAGGATCAACACCTAGTGCTTTCACCAGTGGCATAAGAAGAGGAACTAAGATCAGTATTGTAGGGGCTAGGTCCATTATTGTCCCCCAAAGCAATAGAAAAAAATTAATAATGAAAAATGCCAAAAACTTATTAGCTATAAAATAACTAAACATGTTAACAAGAGACTTTGGAATTTGAAAAATTGTTATCAGCCAAGCTGAAAACGTCGACACTGCTATTAAAAAAATTACTATTGAAGAAGAAATGACTGTCTCTTTTAATATAGAAGGTAAATCCTTTAATTTTATCTCCTTATAAATCATCGTTCCAACGACAAAAGCATATACTGAAGCTAAAGCACCGGCTTCTGTAGGTGTACAAAAACCTCCCAGTATTCCACCAATAATTATCACAGGTGAACCAATTGAAAGTATAGAGTTCCAAAAAATTATTAAAGACTTTCTTATGGGTACACTCTCTCCTCTAGCATATCCATATTTAACAGCATAATAATATGCCACTCCCATAAGTCCAAAACCTATCATAAGTCCAGGAACTACCCCTCCCAAAAAGAGTTTAAGAATTGAAACTCCAGCAGTAACACCATATATAAGCATGGGAACGCTAGGAGGAATAATTGGACCTATTGTACCAGCTGTTGCTAATAATCCCGCAACCCAAGACTTTGGGTATTTCTGTTTCTCTAAAATTGGTAACATCACCCCTCCTACTGCTGCACAATCAGCCACAGCTGAACCACTTACTCCAGCAAATAACATACAGCTACCAACCATTACTAGGCTCATTCCTCCCTTAAACCGTCCTATAAAGACATTAATAAAATCTACCATCCTGCGGGACATTCCTCCAGACTTCATTAGATTACCTGATAGTATAAATAAAGGGATAGCCAATAGAATAAATGAATCTGCTCCTGCAAATATTCTCTGAGCCATTATAGCTAATGGTAACTTAGAAGGTAAAAGATACATCAACAACAAAGTAGCAATTCCTATACTAAAAGCAATCGGAATCTGAAATATAACCAATCCAATGAATGTAAATAGAAAAGCAATAAATTCGCCCATATTATCTCTCTCTATTATCTATATTATTTTTCTGTCTTTTAGATAAACTATATATTAAGTTATAACTTTGGCCAATTAAAATAATCACTGTTAAAAATGAAAATAACGGAATTACTGTATAAGCATACCCTAGTGGAATCATCAGCGGAGGGTCTATATGTTTAAGCATATTAGGCAATATAAGAATTCCAGATATACCTAATAACGTAAGAAAAACAATGGATAGTATATTACCAATTATTATAATTAGTTTTTTTGTAAAGTTTGGAAAACGACTGACAAATATATCTACTACTAAGTGTTGTTTACGATAAGTTACTATTATGAGTCCAAAAAAACTCATCCATATGAACAGAAATCCAGAAATTTGCTCTGTCCAAAGAATTGTATTAGAAAAAAAATAGCGTCCGATTACATTTACAAATACAATAATTGTAAAAAGTACAAGCATAATCTGGGATAAAAAATCAATTATTTGAATTAATTTCGAAAAATACTTTTTACTCATTGAAATTAATCTCCAAAAAAAAATGCGAGGATAGTAGAAACTATCCTCGCAATATTGAACTAATCAACTTCCTTGCCAAGTAACCCAAACAGGTATTTTAGTTCGGGGTACCTTTCCGAATATTTCTTATAAATTATTGGAGCTTTTTGGATAAATGGGGTGCGGTCTGGATAAGTTATCGTTACTCCTTCGGCTTTTAAGTTATCAATATATCCTTCATACTCTTTTTTCAATAGTTCATCTTGACGTTCTTTAAATTTTACTGCTGCACCCTGAATTACTTCCTTAAACTCTTCAGGTACAGTATTCCACCAATCAAGATTAGCCATTAGGTAACCAAAACTGAATTGATGACTCGTCATAGCAACGAATTTGTTCACTTCATAAATTTTATTATTGTAAATTGTATCTATAGGATTTTCCTGGCCATTAACAACTCCTTGTTGAATAGCAGTATAAACTTCATTCCAATTTATGATAGAAGGTTGACATCCCCAACTGTTTACCATATCAGATTGAAGATATACTTGTGATACCCTTATTTTGAATCCATTCAAATCATCAATCGAATTTATTGGTTTGTCGGACGAAATCTGTCGGAAACCTCTTTCATACCAGACTAAATGCTTTATACCCTCTTTTTCCATTGCATCAATACAAACTTTCCCATACGGACCAGAAAACTTTTCCCATGCATCTTTGGCATCAGTGAACACATAGGGAAGCTCACCTACAGCTAATTCTGGTACGGCATTCTGAAGTTCGTTGCCTATTGCAGACATTTCAATAGTTCCCATTTGGGTTCCTTGAGTAATTTCAAAATTTGTACCTAACTGAAAATTCGGATAATGTTGGATTTCCACTAATCCATTAGTCCCGGTATTTACTTCAGGAATAAATACCTCCTCAAGAGCTTTTGATACTGGGTGTTCTAAGGGCCAGACGGTAGCAAGCTTGACAATGATTTTTTCTTGCGAAAAACTAGTTTGAGCTAAAATCGTTAATAAAAGAGCTGCCAAAATTAATATTATAATATTCTTTCTCATTCTAAATTCCTCCTTAGAGTTTTTAAAAATATTTAGTCTCAACTAAATTTTATTTTCTTTTATCACCTCCTTAAATACAAAATATTTATCAGATATCTAAGGTCAGCGTATTAGTCTTCTGTGAATCTAGATTTTAAAATAATAACTTTTATTTAATATCTTTAAAAAATTAAAAATATTTTTTATTTACTAATTGTTTTATTAGTAGTATGCTTGTCAGACAATCATACTAGTGGTATAATTTATTATACAAGATCTAATAATTTTGTCAATACTAAATTAGCAATTTATAGGCAAATTATGATATTATATAAAAATGAAAGGAAACTCCTTTATGTGGGAAAAGATTAAATCAGAAAAAATTTATATTAAAATTGTGAAGCATATTTTGAAATTAATTGAAAAAAATAAATTAAAAGTTGGCCAAAAATTACCTTCAGAGAAATTTTTACAAAAGGAATTTGGTGTATCTAGATCTTCAATAAGAGAAGCTCTAGTTGCCTTAGAAGTGATGGGTGTAATTAAAAATAAAAGAGGTAATGGAAATTATATCAAAAAAAGTGTTCATCACGGCTTAAGTAACAAACTTATCAAATCTATTGAAGAAGAGGAAAGTCCCTTTGGTTTATTAGAAGCAAGGAAAATAATTGAACCAGGAATCATTTTGCTAGCTATAAAAAGAGCTACTGATAATGACATAAAATATTTGGAAAATATTTTAAATGAAATAGAAAAGTCTATAGAAGATAATAATTTTGAAAAAACTATCAGTCTAGGAGCAGAGTTTCATATACAAATTTCAAAAATTACTCATAACGAAGAGATTGTTAAGATTATGTCTTTTATTTCTAAGGGGCTAAATGATAAAATTTGGTTAAAACTTAGAAAAAAAAGTTATGAAAATAAGGGATATTACGAAAAATCTTTTAAAGAGCACTCTAACATATTTAATGCAATTAAAAATCGTAATTATAAAGATGCTCGAAAAAGCATGAATAAGCATTTGTTAGGAATTGGGAAAGATTTACTTAATAACTAAAAGTATATGTACTAGTTTTAAGAAGTGTTAACAATTAAGTTTAAAAAATTGATCATGTAAATAATTCCTTTGGTCATATATTTTTATTTTTTTTAGTAAAAAAATTAATTTGGTTATCCTGATTTATTAGTTACTCTATATATTGGGTGTTACTTTACAATTATGGAACATGTGAATCTTTATGAATTATGCCAAATGTCCTTCCCCTGCTGCATATATTTAAATATCCTTTGTGTATCAAACGACCAAAACAAATCAAGAAGCATAAATTTGCATTTACCGGTTTATTAACCTGCGGTATATGCGGCTGTGCAATAACTTCTGAGATAAAAAAAGAAAAATATATTTATTATCACTGTACCAGATATAAAGGCAAATGTGGAAATAAACCAATAAGAGAGGAAAAATTAATCCAAAAATTAGGAGAGATGGTCAATAAAATACAAATAGATAACAATATACTCGACTGGGTTCGGGAAGCCTTAAATTTAAATCATCAGGACGAAAAAGAATATCACAACCATCAATGTAAATTATTACAGGAACAGCATGATAAGCTTCAACGTAGAATTGATAAAATCTACATTGATAAATTAGATGAAATTGTTACGTCTGAATTCTACCAAAAAATGACCAACCAATGGAAAGAAGAACAGGAAAAATTATTAAAGCAGATTGAAAAACATAAGAAGGCAAATGTGAATTACTTCGAACAGGGAATAAAGATTTTAGAACTCTCGCAAAAGCTTTATTCAACTTACTTAAAGAAAAATAATGAGGGGAAAAGAGAAGTCCTAAATATTATACTATCGAACTGCTCTCTAAACGCTGGAAACCTTTATCCTATTTATCGTAAGCCCTTCGACTTGCTTGCCAAAGGGCTTACGCGTTCTGCCTGGCTCCCC
>Ga0114922_10005151_pt1 | contig 12089 bp, 16 predicted proteins | sample AartaG_FD_100975 | JGI IMG/M metagenome (GOLD analysis project Ga0114922, IMG submission 100975) | Deep subsurface microbial communities from Aarhus Bay to uncover new lineages of life (NeLLi) - Aarhus_00045 metaG | ecosystem: Environmental > Aquatic > Marine > Oceanic > Sediment | place...
ACAACCCTTCTTAGCTCAGCTTTAAGGTTTTTTGGAAACTTGCTGACGCTCATCAATTCGATTCCACCCGAGTAGGTGTGATAGAGATAACCTAAGTCGGTATCTTTATTGAGTTTTAAACCCATGACTTCCTCAAATTTGATTTTGTGATATCTCTGTTTGTGAAGTTGTGCAAGTTTTTTAAAATGACCCGCCTTTATCCCATCTTGACTGTACTCTCTTTGAACATAGGGTTCACTGTAATCGGAAGACTTGCATAATGCTGCATGAGGTGAAACGAGCAAATCTTCTCTAACCTTACACGCGTCCCACCACCAAGCATCATTCAAAAAAGCATACTCAGGTTTATAATAAATGATGCCATCTCTTACGTTTTTACCGATAAATCCCTCTCCAATCTGTTTCTCGTAGTCACATCCCCAGAGTTTCTGAAAGTGTTCTTGGCCCATTATTCTCTAAATTTCGTTGGGATTTTTAAGTGTTTCGGTCGTTTCTGAGCTTTGGAAAAGATTTTTTGTATTTTTTTGAAAAAACTTATATCGGCCGAATATTCGGGTAATATCCTTCGCTCGACCATTTCGAATATAGTAGCGATATCCTTATAGAGTAATCTTCGGGGTTTATTGGTTAGGAAAGAACATGACTTAATGGAGGTCAAAAAATGGTTACAAAAAATGAAAAAGAGGAATTTGTGATAAAGCTATCCAGAAGATCTGGCCAGTTTCTTTATATCCTTCTTTGTGAGATCGCTCATCGGATGCGACCCGAAGCAAGGATGGTAAGGGGAGTAGAAAGTGAATTTCACCTTTATTGCAGTAAAGCACAATTTCAAGAATTTTGGAACACAGTGAATCAGGCAAAAGATTTTCTGGAAGTGGAGCGAGTCAAGGTTATTTCCTCCGCACTTCGGAGTGTTGGGATAGAGCCATCCCTAGCATTGCGAAAGACGATCACTGTTGTCCGTTCCCGAGTCTTCAGAGAAAACAGAAATCTGAAAGGAAGTGGTCATGGAAGAAAAAAGTGATAAAGCGAAAAGCTTCGTGAACACGATAACGATCCCTGACCCACAATTTGACGGATACTGGGATGACATAATAATAGATCAGCAGATAAAAACAGGCTTGTTTAATTATTGTCTTTCCGTTCCGAAGATGGGCTCACTTTCACACACAAGGTGCGCTCTTTATCGCTCAACGTTATTATATGGCGAACCAGGTACAGGTAAGACATCACTCGCAATAGGTGTGGCAAACAAGGTGGCACAGGTAGAAAAGGCAAAGACAGGCAAGAATGCGAAGCTTTTCCAGTTCAATCTTGGCATGCTTTTCAACTCGTTGCTGGGGGAATCAGTCAAGAGAGTATCCGAAGTGTTTCAGGTTACAAGGATAGCCGCACGTCAGGGACTTGTTTTTGGATTGTTTGACGAAGTTGAGTCAGTCGGTATTGAGCGTGGCAATTTGGGAGTCGGAGACCCGACAGAAGTTTTCAGGGTGGTGATTGAGGTATTAGCGGGGATAGATAGACTGCGTACCTGCGGGGGGACCTCGGTAATACTAATGACTTCTAATTTCCCGCAAGCGATTGACAGGGCAATACGCGACAGGACGGATGTGGATTTTTATATAGGTATGCCCACCAAAGAAATCGCTTCCATGATTATTCAAGATAGTGGGCAAGAATTGAAAAAGTTGAAGGTAAACGTAATACCACCGTTTGTGAACGCAGTGGTTAATGCCATTTACAATGGCGAAAAAGTGGCTCTGCTATCCGGCAGGGATCTGTCGAGGCTGCTTCCGCTGACAATGGCATTAAATGGTCGCCGCCTTATTACAGTAAAGGATGTTGTTGATGTAGCAGGAATGTTAAGGAAACGAAATAATAGGAGTAAAAACGATGGAAAAAGTTAAAAAAAAGATGTTGGTTGCTTTCAAAAACAGGGCCCACTGGCAGAACAGGATTAACACGGTATTGCAGGAATTGGTCAAGATCGTTGGATTGGAACTTGGTGAGGAAGAGCAAACTTATCTTGCGACTTTCCCGGAAGCTGTTGCCAACCTGATCTATGCGGGGATTCTGCAATCTCTGGTGGTGGAGTTCGGAGACGAAGCATGCGAGGTAGAGCTAATTTACTACCCTGGGGACGATGAACGGGATGACCTCGACCTGTCATTGTTGGAAGTTGTTGAGTGGCAGGTTAATGAACTCAGAGTCAGAGTCCTTATCGATGACTTATCTTACGCGAGCAGCATTTCGTGCCCGCCGCTACAGAATTTTGATTTCGGCAAGTTGACAATCAGTCTCGAACAGGCCGCAAGTGACGAAGCTATAGGTGGCGACAAGCTTGATGCTGAGACACGTATAGGTAACGTCGATAATGAGCAAGAAGAAGACAAAGGAAAGGAGAATGAGTAATGGGCGCCATAACAAAACAACGAGTCGAAGTGAGCGTTAACGTCATGGAAAGATCTGTGACATACATGGCAAACACACTTTTCCAGCTTGCTTTCAAGATAGCCAGGGAAAGGGGACTTCCACCCGACTATATCACGGCCAACAGGGACATACTTGAACGGGGATTTTTCACCTGGCTGGCCGAGCAAACTCTGCAATCTCTGCACTTTGAGATTGTATCACCTGATAGCAGGAAAGCTCTGGAACGCTGGGATGTTAGCTTCGATTATTCTGCTGATCCTGATCCTGATGTCAGGAAGCCACCGATAGAAGAGCTGGCAAGTGTTTGCAAAAAGTTACGTTCTCTGCCCCATGGGACTTATTACAGGATTCTGGTCACGACAAAACCCGGTGCTTCTAAAGTAGAGGGCTGGTATGACACAAGCTTCATGCCGTTTACGGCAAGCAGGAAAGAAGCATTGCCGGGATGGGGTTATGGCAACATAGGGGCGAATCTCTGGTACAGGGAAGGCACTTGGTAATTGTTAGTCTGACTTACATGCTTGGCTCCCGAAGCAGGCAAAGGATGGGTTTAGACGATGTTGATGGAGCTAATCTCAGTTTTGATTTGCCTTTGGCTGGCGACAAAAGTGCTTGGCAGACGGTATACCGTTGAAGGGGATTCGAGCCCCTGGGTTTTAGCAAAGCGTTCGTTACGCTGGGGCGCTTTGATCGTGACCGTGCCATTGCTGGTATACTTCGGGATCAACAGATATATAAACGGTATGGTCATGACGTCCGTCTTTTCGTTTGTATTTTGCACGGGTGTCACAGCGCTGTTGATGATGGGCATGCGAGTCGAGTTCACAGGTAATGTGATCATAGACTGCCTGCTACTATCTGCCGGTTTCGTGGCTGCCTGTTTTACGGTGGTAAATGGTGTGCCGGTGGTTTTGGGCCTGTTGAATGCAAGAAACCTTGGGCTATGGTCCCTGCTTTGTATAGGGATGGCTTTTGTTGTAAGAACGATTCTTTGGATGATTGAAGGTAAGTAGCATGAACGGTAAAAGAGATGACGCTTATCGGGTTGAAAAACATACCGTAGATCTGGACCTTACGGAAGTTTTGGGCGACCTGATAGACGATGCAGGAAAGCAGAAGGAAAAATACACAACACATATGGGTGTTTTAAGGACCTCGGGCCAACAGATTGAACTGACCAAAGCTCTTGCTATAACATTTTCTGAGCTCGCAAAGATAATGCCGAAGTTTTATCAGAAGAGGATCGAAGACCACAGATCCAGTTTTCGACTTAAAACAATATTCTCTTTTTTATCAGCAAGCTCAATAGAAAAAGAAGCGACAAAAAGAGCAAGGGAGGACGTAAGGGCCTTAATGGATGAGGTATCGATGTTAAACAATGAAACGATGAGGTCGCTGGTGGAAGAACACACTCAGGTTCTGAAGAGGCTTTGTGACGTATTGATTGACCTGATGAAAGAGGAAAGGAAAGGAAATATTAATATTAATGTCGATGCGCTGAAGAAATTCATTGAAGGACAAGGATAATGAGAAGGTCCTTTGGAAGTAATTCATTTCGGCCATTCTACAGACCGAGGGGTGTTCCCAAACCTCATCACTGCCCCGAGACCGGAGAGGTGGTCTCGTATTACCACTGCGCTTCAGAATGTTCGAAACACGGCGTACACGTTGAGGGCGACCTTCCCAGATGTAAGTATGAACATGAGGATCTACAAGCCAGCGGCTTTTACGCAAAGACCGAGGACGAGTGGCTTGATGTCCTGTCAGAAACTGATCCGGAAACGTATCAGAGGTTGATAGAGGAGAAGAGAAATCGCGAACGAGTCCTTGAAGAAATGGAGGCCGAACGTTCAGGTGTTATGACAGAAACCAGCAGGGATGAGCAAGATCGGGAATCACAAAATCCTGAACAAGATGATAAAGCTAAACCGGAGAGTGAGGAAGATGCTTTTGAAGAAGAAGCAGAAGAGGATGAGGATCCGGATGACTGGTGGTAAAAACTATTAACGGAGAGATGAAAAATGAAACAAAACAGAGGACACAGGCCAGGCGGTCAAAGAGGACGCAGGGATATCAGCAGAGCGCCATCTTTATCGTATCTCACCTACCTTGCCAATGCAGGTAAAGCCGGACAAAATGAGAAGGTCAAAGGCCTCCTTCGTGCAGTGCACCACACCCAGGACCCGGAAATTGCACTGGAGGCGGCGGAGTATCTGGAGCGGCTTGCGGTTGAACAGGTTCTTGATCCTGATCCGTTCGCGCCGCCGCTCGAACCAGAGGAGGCAGCAGGCGAGTTTAACCTTGGCAAAGTAAAAAATTCAAACTGTGATTTCGGTTTATGGACACAAGAGCTTGTCCAGGGCACATATGTCTCAGGCAGGATAGGCTCCGGCAAGACAACATTCATCCGGAGATTGCTAAAACAACTCTTAGCGCTGACGCTTTCTGTTGGCTTGATGGTCAGGATTGTGGTCTTTGATATCAAGGGAGATTATACAGAATTATCTGATGAGTTTTCGGATGTGTGGGTTTTCAAGATTCCAGGCAAGGATTTCCGCTGGAATCCCTTGGAACCGCCGGTAAGAGACGTGGAGAAGTGGGCCGGTATTTTTGCGCCAGTGTTTGCCAATGCAGCCGGATTCTACGGGGGCATGAGCACAGAAAACCTGTTATACAACACTCTGTTGCAGCTTTACCGGAAATACGACACGGACAACGGAGTTTACCCCTGCCTTTTTGACCTGCTTGATTATCTGAATTTGATGGAGAGAAATAAAGAGGTTGATAAACGCTCGGAGGAGTACAGGTGGTTTACACGGATCAAAAACAGGGTACAAAACCTGTGCAACACATTTGGAGAGACAGTAAACTGCTCCCGCGGTTACCCGTTAGCGGAGTTGCTTGATCACCACGTAGTCTTCGATATGACCCAGCTAAAGCAGGATGGACAGTTATTCTTCAACGAAACCTTTCTGACGCAGGCCACTCGCAGACGCATGGAGAGAGCTGAAAAGGGAGGAATTGCACGCAACATTGCCTGTTTTGACGAGGCGAAAAGATCAATGCCGAAATACAGGGAGGATGTGCAGAATGCAATATCTAACATGAGTAACTGCATTGCGCAGGGAAGAGAATTCGGCATAGGCTTTATCGTTGGTGAATGCCACCCGCATCTGCTTGCTGACAGCATAAAAAGTTCGTCCTATGTGAGAGTCTGCTTCAACCAGACGCATGGGAAGGACATAGAGGACAGCGCAAAGGCATTAGGACTTGACTGGGAACAGGCTGCTGAGATTCACAGGCTTCAGGTGGGGGAGGCGATTGTCAGGTTGTCCGGAAGGATTGACAGGCCCTTCGTGTTGCAGGTGACGCCATGACGGGATTAAGGATTATTATAAACGAGGAAAGCGCAACAACAGGAAAACAAAAATGAACGACAATAACGAAAATATAAAAAAAGGAGGACAGGGAAGGGAAAGCGCAAAGACTAACCAGGATTCAAAAACTAACCGATTGCACTGGGAACCGAGGGTGCCCCTGTTCGACAATCCACACGGTTCGACTTGCGGCACTCTAGGCAAAGAAAATAACGGATCTGGTAAGCGCAGAAAAATTTCAAGAGATGCTGAGGACATGCTTATCAAGGTATGGAATAAGCCGAAATTGATAATGACGGCTCTCTATAAGGAATTAGATTTGAGCGGTTACAAAGGAGTAAAGTACAAAACGGAACTGGTCCGCTCAGGTTTGGTGAACGAGTTAGTAATACCCACCAAAAAAAGAGGCCGGAAGATGAAATTGCTTCAAATTAATCCAAAGGGCAGAGATTATCTGAGGTCGCTGGAAATCAAGCGAGAAGCCAAAGGCCGGGGTGGTGCAAAACATCTCTATTATCAGAATGTTATCAAGGATTGGTATGAAGCCCGTGGTTTCAAAGCAGAAATCGAAGCGAGTATCTGCGGAACATGCCTTGATGTTTTGGTCATTAAGAGTGACGGTACACGACTCGGTATCGAAGTCGCGGTAAGTGAACAGTATGAGGAGATCAATGCCTTAAAAGCAATAGAAGCTGGCATTGAGGTTTTAATTTTCGTTTGTGAAAATGAAACGGTGATGAAGCGTATTCGCCATAGGATTGCGAATGCTATCCCGAAGCAATTCAGGTCGAAACCAGAATTTAAGTTGGTAAGTGATTACTTACAAAGTAGTTAAGAAATATAAAAAGAAAGTAGATATAAATAACCTCAGAAGCAGAAGCAAATGTCGTTGGTTGTATGAACTTATGGAACGTCTGTTGACAGTTGAGGAATTAAGTGATAAGCTCCAGATCGGTAAGTCAACAATTTACCGCTGGGTGCAATGTGATTTCGTTCCTTATTTCAAGATTGGCGGAGTGCTCAGGTTTGAGGAGACAGCGGTTAGACGTTGGCTGATGAAAAGGAGTTGTGCAGGGAGCACAAGATTGAGTGCTGTCATAGATAATTCTCGCGGGAGTAATACGGGAGTATTCGGGGTGTCCAAACGCGGTGAAACGTGATAAAACGTGATTAAACCTGAGAATAATTTAACTCTTTTCAGCTAAGGGGGTTAAACTCTAAATTAAGCTTCCAAAAAGGCTTACGAAAACGCGGTGACGGGGGTTCGAATCCCCCCGCCTCCATTCTTCGTTCACTGTTTATCAGTGAACGAAGACTGCCACGGCGTAGCCCCGATTTGTCGGGGCGAAGCCGGGCTTTTTCTTGATTGACAGGAACAGCGAACTACGCCTTGGCAGGCCATGAATTCGAAATTCCATTATGTTTACATACTCAGCAGCGTTGCGGAACCCGATCAACACTACACGGGGATGACCACCGATATTGAGGCACGTCTTAAAAAACACAACGCCGGGCGATGTGCGCATACTACTAAGTTCCGGCCTTGATAATTCAAAGCGGTCTTTGTAAAATTATTGGCATCAAACGGATATATTTGTGTTTCTTAATCGTTTAAATCGAAAAAGTTAGTTGAAACAAAAATTTTTCACTCTGAGAAAAAACAATATTAAATCATAGGGAGATTCCAAATGAGTAGGATTCTTTTTGCAGTGTTGTTATTGTTGGTGACTGGTTGTTCTTTTAATGAAAGTCCGAAAGAAACCGGACAAAGTACAAAAGTGGCCGAAATATCTTTCGATGATGTTTCCGACCAGGTAGCCGGACAGCTTAAAATTCGGGAATTATTTCTAAGTGACCCGCACAGGCCGACGTATCATTTTGTAAGCTTTGAAGGACGATGCATGCCATTCGATCCGGACGGCGCGATATTTTGGAACGGCAAATATCATCTTTGTTATATCTTCCAGGACGAACGCGGCCACTGCTGGGGCCATGCTTCGAGCAAAGACCTGCTCCACTGGCGATGGCATACTACTGCATTGTTTCCGGGCGAGAATGATGTTGACCTTGGTATTTTCAGTGGTAACTGCTTTGTAAATAAAAAGGGTGAAGCGACCATGCTGTATCACGGCGTTAAAGCAGGCAACTGTATAGCCACCTGTTCAGAACCCGGACTGGACCACTGGACGAAGCTGCCCTCAAATCCCATTGTTCCCATACCCGAAGAAGACAGCCTCCAGGCCCGGCTTTACAGTTCGTGGGATCCGCACGGTTGGGTAGAGGACGACACATACTATGCCGTATTCGGCGGCCCAAACCCGGCCCTGTTCAAGGCCGATACATTAGACAACTGGAAATACGTCGGCCCATTCATGACGACAGAGATGCCGGACGTCGATGATGAACATGAAGACGTGTCCTGTCCCGACTTTTTTCAATTGGGCAACAAACATGCGCTTTTGTGCATCAGCCACGAACGCGGCGCCCGGATATATCTGGGCGAGTGGAAGAACAACCAGTTTCACCCCCAGGTTCATCAACGCATGAACTGGCCGGGCGGGACTTGTTTTGCTCCCGAGTCGCTACTCGATGACAAGGGCAGACGAATCATGTGGGCGTGGGTCCTGGACCGTCGAGAGGAATTACATATCCGGGACTTCTCGAATCCTCCCAAATACGGTTGGAGCGGAACCATGACCCTGCCGCGCGTACTCTCCATGGATAACGATGGGACACTCCTTATCCAACCTGTTGAAGAACTAAAACAACTGCGGATGCACGAGAAGAAACATACGAATATAAAAGTTAAAGACGGCGAATCTATTCGTCTAAAAGATGTAGCGGGCAACGCTATGGAACTGGAACTGGTAATTGAGCCAGGCGACGCCGAAGCCTTTGGCCTCAAAGTGTGCTCCTCGCCCCACGGCCGGGAACAGACGATAATCCAGTACAATCCATCGGCGGGGCAGTTCACGATTGATTTGGAAAAGTCCTCTCTGGACGAGTCCATCAAACACTATTTTTACACTATGTATTGGCGTGAGGGTTCTGAGAATCCGGTGGTTACGAAGCAGGTGGTGCCTTTTTCGTTGAAGAATGATGAGAAACTAAAATTGCGCATTTTCATCGACCGGTCGATTATCGAAATCTTTGCCAACAACCGGCAATGCATCACCCAGCGCATCTATCCCACTCGAAAAGACAGTACGGGCATTGAACTGTTCAGTAAGGGCGGCTCGATGACCGTCAAATCGCTTCAGGCATGGGACATCGCGGCGACCAATCCGTGGTAAGATCGCCGGCAATCGTAATCGGCCTGCCCATCTTCGGTTAAGTTCAGAAAAAGTAAAGTTGGAATGTGGAAACCATTGAAGACTTCGACTGTTTTTTCGGTGATTCCGGTGACATAAATCAAGGTGTTAAAATTCCAACGGCCTCTCCGAGATGGCAAGGACCTTCTAAAGCCGCTCGCCGAAGCCTGCAGAAAACACGGCATAAAGCTCGGGTTTTATTATTCGCAGGCGCAGGATTGGACCCACCCCGGAGGCTCCGCGGCAAAAGGAAAACAGTGGGAACCGGCTCAGAAAGGTGATATGGATGAATACTTGCGGACGATTGCAGTGCCGCAGATTCGCGAGATTCTCACGAACTACGGCGACATCGCCGTAATGTGGTGGGATACATCGATAGGCATGAACAAGGAGCGTGCGGATATGCTGCTGCCGCTACTCAAGCTCCAGCCGGGCATCATACACAACAACCGGCTTGCCGGGGATGTGTACGAGTGTGATTATTCAACACACGAGAATCATATCCCCGCCACAGGGCTTGACTATGACTGGGAAACCTGTATGACAATGAACGACACATGAAGTTTCAAGAGCTACGATGACAACTTCAAGAGCATCGAGACGCTTATCCGCCACATTATCGATATTGTAAGTAAAGGCGGCAATTACCTGCTCAACGTGGGTCCCACCGCCCTGGGCGAGATACCCGCACCGAGTATCGAGCGGCTAAGGGCTATCGGCGCGTGGATGGACGTCAACGGAGAATCCATCTACGGGACCACCCCCAGCCTGTTTGAAAATCTGCCCTGGGGCCGTTGCACCAAAAAACTGCACAAGGGCGGTGCCACGCTTTATCTGCATGTCTTCGAGTGGCCTGCGGATGGCAAACTGCGGGTGCCAGGCCTGAAAAACACTGTCAAGACGGCCAGACTTCTGGATGGCGGCAAGGTGCTTGACACGGTAAGTTCGCATAACAGTATAGTAATCTCTTTACCGAAAATATCACCGGACCCCGTGGCATCGGTGGTCGTAGTCGACGTCGAAGGCCCGCTGTATATCGTACCTGTAGGTCAGTTCAAGGCAATCGGCCCGAGGGAACCCGTGCAAGTGCCTCCTTTCACCAAAGCCGCCGCAAGAGCCAATACAAGCCCTTTGTGATTGCCTCACCCTTCGGTGCCCGGGCCCAACCCTACGTAGTCGATTGGAAACCCAAGCGACTCTTCGTGGCCTGGGACATGGAGGATTACGGCCAGCCGCCGGAAGACTTCTTCATAACGGAACTCGGAGCCTCATGTGGACTACCTGACTATCGCACCCAATATGCCGGCGCCTAAAATGATAAAAGCAGGGTGTGTCTTGGTAAAAAGGAACACCACAAACGAGGCTATGATTACGATTATATACTTGAGCTGCAAAACCTGACTTTTATCGACCAACTGTATCGCAATGGCAATTATCATCGCAAAGACAGCATATTGAATCATTTCCAGCCCGGCTTTTATGAATGCGACGTCCTTATACTTCGAGTAAACCACCGACACAAACATCATAAACAATACCGGCGGCAGCATGTTTGCAAGGTTTGCCACTATCGCACCGCCAATACCGGCAACCTTATAGCCTGTATAAGTGGCAAATTTTATCGACAAGGCCCCCGGCAGCGCTCTTGCGATTCCGGTAACCTCTAAGAATTCAGCGTTGTCAAGCCAGTGATAGTTTTTCACGACTTCGGCCTCCACCAGAGGTAAGAAAGAGTAGCCGCCTCCGAACGCGAAGATGCCGATTTTCAAAAATGTGACGAAAAGTTGAACAAAGACCATTTTACGCCTCCCTGTATCAGTGTCCGCCGCCACGCAGCATATCGGTCGCGTGGCCCAGGACGTCCAAAATTATTTGCAGCGACTCCTTTGCACCTTTCGGGCTACCGGGCAAATTGATTACGAGCGTCTTTTCGCGGATTCCCGCCATTCCTCGTGAAAGGACCGCTCTTTTTGTCTTTTCCCATCCCTTTGCTCTGATTATTTCGCTGATTCCCGGGACCAACCTCTCACAAACCGATATCGTGGCTTCCGGTGTAACATCGCGAGGCCCAAAACCCGTCCCGCCGGTGGTGAATAGGATATCGGGGTGAACTTCGTCACAAAGCCTCTTCAATTCGGCGGTTATTGAGTCGGTATCATCTGGGACAGTTTTTCTTTGGCATATCTCAAATTCATCTTCAGGCAGCATGTCGGCTATCGTTTGCGCGCTTATGTCGCGGCGCCGGCCTGCGGCGCAACTGTCGCTAACGGTCAATATTGCTGTCTTAATCATCGGCTACCTCTATTATCTTGTCTGAATTTAGTACCTTACAATAGAACGCTAATAGTATCAACCCTACGCAATGGCTGATGAGCAAGTTACGAATCTCTAAACGGATTTTATTTGGTCCCTGGTTTGAGAATTCCGAGAAACTCACCTTGGGGATCTTCGCTTCGCCGACTTTTTTTTCTGGATCCCGGCTCGGTGGCCGGGATGACAGTAAGGGCCGGGATGACAGTAAGGGCCGGGATGACAGTAAGGGCCGGGATGACAGTAAGGAATTGCTTCGACATTGTTTTTGATTGGGTTTGTATTTCGCTTCGCGAGTCGTTAGTCGCTGGTCGCTGTTCGTTAGTAATGAAAGAGTTAGAGTATTTCCCCCCTTCGGCAAATTGGGTTCGTTTGGGTGCCTTAAGGCACATAAGATAGGCGTTCTGGGAGAATGGTAACATATTTGAGCCATGAATTTCTGAATAATTGGGTTTGAATTGGGTTCGTTTGGGTTTGTTTTCTTAACATTTGATTTTGTCAGAATCACTATAACTCCTTTTATAATCTTTAGATATAAGCCTTCTGTGAAATACATAATTCTATATAAAATAATGAGTTACGCTCATTGTTTTCTTGCAATCTCCTCCGCTTCGGCTATAATATAAGTCGTTCAAAACCAAATACTTACAACCAAAAC
>Ga0114922_10005152_pt1 | contig 12088 bp, 4 predicted proteins | sample AartaG_FD_100975 | JGI IMG/M metagenome (GOLD analysis project Ga0114922, IMG submission 100975) | Deep subsurface microbial communities from Aarhus Bay to uncover new lineages of life (NeLLi) - Aarhus_00045 metaG | ecosystem: Environmental > Aquatic > Marine > Oceanic > Sediment | place: Aarhus...
CCCATCGTCACCCAATTATCAACAGCCCCTTTCTCTCCATCGTTTCGAGGAGACAGCGGACGCCGTGATCATGGAGCGTTTCGATAAGGAAGGGCGCAAGTGGGTTGATAATCCAAACCTGATCTCGGCAACAGGGATGGGAGGCGATGAGAGTTACAGTGAGGTTGATGAGGAAGAGGCCAACCGACTCATCGCGATGTGGACACCGGACGAAGCAGATGTGGAAGAGGCCGATGCCGAGCCAGTGCCGGAAGATGGCGAGGCGGTTGAAAGCGAAGAGGTCGAGGGCGAGGGTGAATTTGAGATCGGCGAGGTGACAGCGGAGGGTGACACTCGCAATATACCGGAATACGATTTTGACTGGCGACCTCAGGAAGGTGAGGATAACAGCGCACCGGTGCTTGAGTATTTTGACAGCATCATTGAGGTCTCCGAGGAGCCAGTGGAGGAAGATGAAGAGGAAGAACCCGAGGAGCGATCCTTTAGCGTGCGTGGCTTACTGAGGCGGATTTTCAATGTCAAATAGGGACGCCTATATTGGCACCCTGATCGACAAGACAACCGAGGAGATCGCGGCGATTGTTCGCGGCGGCAAAGGCTCGGGGCATTGGGGACACAAAGGCAGACCCGGAAAAATCGGCGGGAGTGCACCATCCGATGGGCTTCGTCGCCCTGATACGATCGGCCCTGATTGGCACAACGACCCCGAGATCATTTCCAAAGTCAAGGAATACTTCGACGCGCACGAGAGTCTTGAGAAGGTTTCTTTACTCAAGTTCACTCGGGGGTTCATCGCTCCCGATGGAACGCTTTATCAGATCACAACCGGCTCAGATATTCATGCAAATATCATGCGTGGCGCAATGAGAAACGCAGGTATTACTAATACAGAGATCACAGAGAAATACGGAAACCTTAAGTGGTGGAGATCATTCAATAGCCGCGAGGTACACAAGATAGGTTATATCGACACGGGCGTTACACGAGGGGGGAGAGAGTACAACGAGTTGCGCCTGAATCTGGTCACCCCAATTAGAGGCGCGGCAAGACGGACAATCTTAGACCTGTGGGCAACGCTTCCTGAGGATAACAGATTGATAACGGCGGACATCAATCGCCTTGAAGCCTACGATATGTACGGCGAAGTGCCCAAAAAAATCCATAGAAATCAGATTGCCCACGACGAAAGAAAATTCACCGCGTTGACCGGTATAGTTCTACGCGGCGGCAAAGGCTCAGGACATCACGGACACGCTGGCAGACCGGGCGAGGTCGGTGGATCGCTACCAAGCACCGGGCACAACATCAGTGAATTTCTAAAAGTGCCGCAGACCCCATTGTGGGCACCGGTCAATCGAGCGTTCGCCGCGATTGAAAAAGTGCACGGCGTCAATCCCCTCAAAAACCTTCGAGTGTTCAGGTCGAAGTCCAAACGCAGGCGCGGGTCTTATTACACCTATTGGACACCCATGGGGATCGTCCCCGAAAAAATGGGAATTCGTCTTGGAGAGAAAGACGATGCGAGCAGGGCGCTAACGACAACGCACGAGACCGGACACTTTCTCGATCACACCATGTTCGGTAGCGTGCTCTACTTCACATCGGAAGATATGATTGATCGAGCCGCAGATACCGGAAAGACCGACGCAATTTTGGATTTGATCTCGGACAACCACGACGAAGCACGCGCGTATCAAAAGTGGTGGAAGGCGATCACGAGAACCCAAGAATATTTCAGAATGGAAACCTACCAATCTGGAATGATGTATATCGACGACGATGGGAACTTTAGAAAGGGAACCGAAATAGGCGCGGCTCATTACAGATATACCCCTGAACTTTTACATTCTTGGAGACAGCCGGGCGAGTATTTTGCGAGATCATATTCTCAATATATCGCCACGCGCTCAGGCGACGACTGGATGCAGAACGAGATCGAGTCTGAACTACAAATGAGCCGAAGAGGCGGAGCGCCGACTCAATGGGAAGAGGAAAGTTTTGAGCCAATTGCCAAAGCCTTCGATGAGTTGTTCGACTCTGTGGGACTGTTGCGATGAATGAAAATGTAATTGATGCCTTCGAGCCTCCGGGCGCTGATCTTGCTCAGGATGTTTTTGTGCGTATGCCAACAGGCGAGATCGTTCCTTTCTCCGAAATAAGGCGTGGAAGGATGGCGGTCACGCGTGGAGGCGAGGGATCAGGGCACTTCGAGCATGAGGGTAGACCCGGCGAGGTCGGGGGAAGCCTGCCAAGTGGAGCGGACAAACTTCCTTCTTATGAACCGAGGATAAAGGGTTCATTTGTTATGGATGACAGAGACCCGTTCCGACTGATCAGCGCCAAATATTTCAATGCCGGAAAAGTGGACACTCGCGGCGTTCGGATTTACTACGATCTCGATAAGAAAGGGCAAAAAGAAGCCATCGTTGATGCCGTTGAGTTTCTTGAAGATACGTTGAATTATGACATCAGCGACCTTTTTATCATTGCTGATCGAGATATGTTTATCGAATTCAGGAAAGAGCACCTGACTTATATAAGAACGATGGCGCGGGAAAGCCATGAGGCTCAGATAGCATCGAATCCCGAGTGGGCGGCGGATACCGTATGGTCAAGGATTAAAGACCTTGACCTTGAGGGCACTTTTGATTTTCTAAAAAAGGGCACCAACGGCGTGTACGACAGCAGGGAACAATATATCTGGTTGAACACAGAAACCCTTCCGTCCGCGAAGTCCAAGCAGTTCCGAAAGACACTATGGCATGAGATCGCGCACCATATTGATAATCAAACCGATCATAAATGGCTACCTCCTGAATCAAAAAATAAATGGGATTATTCCACCAAAAGGGAAAGATGGAACAACGTATCTTGGAAGTACGCCGAGAGAGTCAGCGACTTTTACGGCTGGAAAGACGATTTGCGCAAAGAGTATTTTGCCGATCTCACAATGGCCGCGGCCTCATCCGCTTTTTATGACGAAGCGCCAAGGTTCGGTAGGCGCGTAGGGCATCGACCCCTCAGTGATCTTGAGCAGGGCGACATGGATTTGCTTTTTCAATGGATCGCAAACGAGTCGCAACATCAGGCTTTACTTGGGACGATTGAAGGACCTCAAGTTGAGCGGGCGATAGATGGATCGGTGATGGTCTCTTTCGCCGACGGCGAGGGTTATCGGGAAGAACTCAGGGTTCCGCTGAACGATATTGAAAATCTACCGGACACAGCCATCATTCTCGATCCAGAAACCATGTTTGATCTTGGAGTGGCGGATCAACTCATCGAGCGCGGAGGCGAGGGATCGGGTCACCACGACCACGAGGGTAGACCGGGCGAGGTCGGGGGATCGTTGCCGTCGGGGGAGATCGCGATTGAAGATGAAAGTGAATGGAAAATAACTGAGGGCGGATACGCTTACGAGGTGTACGAAGATAGGCTTGTTGAGGTCATCGAGGATAAAGGGGATAACAAATACAAGATCGAAGTTATCTCCGGTCCTGAACGCGGGGCGTTTTATCAAGACATTCACATGGATGATCTGGAGGAGCCGGACTACGACTTGCTAGAACTGTGGACAGCCGATGACATCGACTCAACCATAGAGAGAGCCAAGGAAATTTTCGGCTTGACCGATGACTGGAACGAGGCGGGCTACATTCTTGATGATGGTGAAATGCTCGATTTCAGCGGAAAGAACGAGGGCGGCTCTGCGGGTATGCGTTCCAGAGATCACCGCGAGATCGGTCAGGCGTTTGCGGGTGATACTCCATCCTACACCGCAGGTATGGTCTGGTTCATGGACAAAGCCAGAGCGATCCGTATGTCATTGAACTATGGCGGTTTGATGGTTGATTTTGCCGGACCTCCAACCCGTGCTCAGCGCGATCTTATTGAGTCCATCGGTATGCAAAGCGAAGAGGTTTATTGGGATGTGTCACGGTGGTACGACGCCGATCCAGAAGAGGGAACAGAGGATCGCTACATTGACATCGAGAGCGGCGAGACATCGAATGACCTCGAAGAAATTGAGGATATGCTGGAGGGTATCAGGGGCATCTATTACAGCCCCGATTACGAGGAGCGTTCTTGGATCGCTAGAACGCTCAAGCAGATTATCAATATCCTTCGTGGAGGTGAGGGATCGGGGCATCATGGGCACGAGGGGCGACCCGGAGAGGTCGGAGGATCGCTTCCATCAGGAGGAGAACAGGCGGCATTATTCACAGAGCATGAGAAGGCGGCGATTCCCAAGGTCAAGCAGTTGATCGAGAACGATCAAGACATCCTGACCGACGAACAGATTGCTAGATGGAACCCTGAGACTTACAACCGATTTTCATTCAGTCCTGACTTCCCCCGCGAAACCGAATTGGCAAAAGAAGCCGTGCGCAGGTTTTACCAGAGGACAGGCATCGCGCCGGAGAGCATCCACTTCACCGATATATGGAAGATTTATGTGCCTGAGATGCTGGACGCGCAGGGCGAGACAATCCTGTCACCTAACGCCGAGGCTTTCATTCGTCAATATGCGCAACAACATCGGGAACGGTTGGGGGGAGCCTATTTGCCGACCAAGGACCTTATCTTTGTCAACACCGACAAAAGCGGGTTGGGCACCTACGAAGGGGACGAAACAATGTGGCATGAGATCGCCCATGCCGTGGAGAGAGACTTCAAACTATCAGAGAATGAGGTCGTAGAACCCGGCAATAGATACTTTTCAAGAATGGTGTTTGAGTACGGGTACGAGGGCGACGATGTTGGTGCGGAATATGTCGCCGATCTCATTACTTCGCACGTTCGAGGCCCCGTGATGGTAGATGATGATGGTGATGTTGGCGAAAAATATGTGTTCGGTCGTGGCGATAATCAAATCATTTTTTCAGAAAGAGATAATCAAAATCGCAAGACGATTATCGAAAACCTGCTCCTGTGGAGCGTCCCCTACATGGAACAGGACATGATGGAGGAGATAGTCGTTGAGCGCGCTGGCGGCGGGCGCATGAAGTACGTTATGCGACCCGAGGGTTGGATTGAAGGGCTATGGGTAGAAGATGACATTATCACTCGTGGAGGTCCGGGCAGTGGACATCACGGGCACAGAGGCAGACCCGGACAGATCGGCGGATCACTTCCGGCTGTCAGCGGCGAATGCTACATGGCGAGCGCGAGATGGATAATGGATGAAGGCAAAGCCATTGAAGATGAGGCAATGCTTGTCCACGGCACCGTGGCGGGGCAGGGACCTCTTGAGGGTCTGCGGATCGCTCACGCGTGGGTTGAATTCGGCGATCTGGTTTACGACGCCGCCACAGATATGCTTGTTCGCAAAGAGCGATATTACGAAATCGGCAAGGTCAAAGACACCATAGAATACGACCCAACAGAGATGCGCGTCAATTTACTCAAGACAGAGAATTGGGGACCTTGGGATGATCGCTTTATGGGAGGTCCATGGGAAGAAAAGAGATTCGATTACCCGCTGATTGGCGAAACGGTGGACGGCAGAACGGTTGGGGAAGATGTTCCCAACACCGCTTCGATCAGTGCTTCATTGTTCGACTATGAAGTCCTACCCGGTATTCGAGAAGTACCGTTTTCGGCCTTCACGCAGATGGACGATCTATACTTTTACAGCGCCGACCAACGCAGGAGAACCGAGGCGCTGGCGGAAGCGATCAAAGAGACCAAACACATAGTTCCGTTGATCGTCGTCATTGATAATGAAGGTCCTTACGTCTTGGAGGGCGGTCACCGCTTTGATGCCTTGCGCATGTTGGATGCAAAATTCTTCCCTGCGCTTGTTGTCGTTGATCATGAACCGTTGGTCGAGCGTGGAGGCCGCGGTAGTGGGCATGAGGGACACCGAGGGCGTCCGGGCGAGGTTGGGGGATCGCTACCAAGTGGTGCGGCTGGTGGAGCGCAGGAGAAGGGAATCACGCATACAGACGATCTCAGGGCTTACCGCAAAAAGAGATTGCACAAACTATACAAGGAATTGCCCGATGCGGGCAAAGTCAGGCGCTCAAAGAAGGCGCAGGAATTTTTAGAGGCGGCAACGACGTGGTTTCTGGATAGAGAAGTCAAGATTAGTTTTGAGGAAATTGACTCCATCAATCACGCCAAAGGGTTCCGACTGCGAGATGACAGCGGCAACATACTCACGGTTCAGGTAGGCGAGATGGTATGGACTGAATACAAGCCCGAATTAATTATGTCTTGGATTGATGCCAACAACAAGGGAACCGGATTTGGTAGCGCGTTCATGAGGGCGTGCAAGAGTTATGCCGATGCTAAAGCGATGCCATTCCGAATCATACAGGTCACCAACCCAAAATTTTACAGGCGCTTCGATTGGCTTGTTGATCTAACGCCCGGCGAGGACTATGGAAATAACGAGTTCTTATACGAGCCGAGCATAATGACCAGCCGGACGGAGTCTGTTCAACCCGATGAGGGTTACGATTGGGCAGAACCCCCGCATCATCCAAAAGGTAAACAATGGCCTCCAGAGGTTCCGGTCATCGAGCGTGTCGAAGGTGAAGGCAAGGGCTATCACGATCCACACTACGGCAGACCGGGTGAGGTCGGAGGCAGTCTGCCTCGGGGCGAAGGGAGCGCAGAGACGGTAGAGGCGGAAGGCGGCGAGCGCAAGACACCGCAGAGTGTATCAGAATACATTGATACCTTTGATGCAGTTTTGCGGGAAGGCGAGACAGAGAGAGACCTCAAGATAAGGGTATATAAGAACGCACTCAGAATCGCCTTGGAAAAACTTGAGGGCATGACGCCCGACGAAATTCTTGGTCTCGATAGGAATATTTTCAATTTACAAAAGACTCCCCTTTATGATCTTATAACCGGTGATGATGCCATAGAGGGGATGGATGATGAGCAAAGGGAATTTCTGAGACAGTCCTACATATTTGGTGTTCAAAGCGGTTATGACGCGGCATTAGAGTTTGTGCACAGGCGGTTGGTTGCGGGGGGGAAGGTTGCGCTTGATGATACGAGATTGCTTTATGGGGCATCAAGACCTCAGGGCACCGGCGAGTGGGCGCAGATGCCGGAAACGCTCTACCATGTTACGACAGCCGCCGATGCAATTAGAGCGGACACAATCAAATCACGTTTCGAGTTAGGTCTGTGGTCAACGATGGGGCTAGGGGGAGGCGAGGAAGATACGATCAGTTTCTCGGCTGACCTTGATGTGGCGAAGGATATTGATCGCTCTCTACACGAGGGTTCAGCCGCCGCACGAGGAGACTTTACCATTGAGCAGATGGTTCGATGGGCGGCGGAAGGTGTGGATGCGCCCAAGCCCTATCTCGGCTTTTTGTATGCGCTGATGCGGGGAGGGGTAAGCGATTTCACAATAGGAGAAATTGACGCCCGAGTCGCGGCTGACCCAACGGATATTCCGCCCGATGTCCAGAAACAATTTGATTCCTACATGAACAGGGAGAGGGAGTACAGCGAATTCGAGTTCTATCAAAGTTATTGGGCTAATGCCCGAGCGCATGAGGGAGGTCCACAATATCCTCTCTTTTGGGGCGTCGATAAAAAGGCACTGGCGGAGGCCGATGCGTCTCAGTTTACCATTCTCGAATTTACCCCATCTGAGGGATCGTTGGGGTATCAAATGGGCGGTCTTGGCGAATGGCGAACCGTCGGCGGCGAGAATGTGTCACTGGTTGGCGAGCATGAGACGTTGACGGCTGACGAAGAGGAGGAATACTTTGCCCGATAAGGCTGTTGCGATGGGCGGTATCTTTTCCATTCCCTCCTCATGGATTGATCAGGGTCAGATAGACGACTCGATAACGAAAGCGATCCAGAGGAAAGAAAACAAGTTGCCAGCGTTCAAAGTACGCGGAGGCCCCGGCAGTGGGCATCATGACCACGAAGGACGACCCGGAGAAGTTGGAGGATCGTTGCCGGGAGGAGCGGTCACGGCTGAACAACCCGACTTGTCGGAGGATCGACATGAACTAGGCGACCATGTAATTTTCATGTGGGGTGAAAAACCTTTCACACAAATAGAGCCGGGTAATTTCTGGATTGTGCCTGATGGTCGGATAACAGGTGACATACCTGATCACGGCATGGCGATCAGTTTCACAAAGGCGTTTCCCTTGGGTTTTGTTCGTGGGATTTACTCGCCAAGAAACAATGAGGTATTTTTTGACTTTCGAGGTGGAACTTTGAGCGATGCGGCGATTGACTCGATTGAAAATATCTCTCACTTCTATACGAACTTGGGAGTAAAAATCGGCGCTGATATTCAGAATCCAGAGTGGACACCGGGCGGAGAGGCAATCAAAATTCTGGACAATCCAGACGATTTGATGGAAGAAATTGGAAGGGCGGCGATCACGCGATCCGATGAAAATGACGAAAAAACCAAAGGTGAGGCATAGTCCGTTGGTATGAGGGAGACTTTGCGATTTCGGTGTAGAGTTGGGACTGAGAAACGATGCCAGAAACCGTAACTGTACCATCCACGCTTTCAGGACATGCCGCTGACATCTGGCGCAAGGCATTTTTATCGGCATACAGCGGCACCTGCTCGGAGCGCGATGACAAGGATGAATGCGCCGCCAAGATTGCTTGGTCGGCGGTGAAGAAAGGATACAAAAAGGGCGAGGGCGAGGAGTGGGTTGCCAAAGCAGGCGATCCGGTTATTGGTCCGATCTCCTCTGAGGTCGATGCACAGCCGCCGTTGGCTTATGACAGTGAAGTTCTCAAGCCCGGCGCTGGAACAAAGATGCAGAGGTGGAAGAAAGCATATAACAAGGCACTGGCGGAGGACTGCCGCCAATCCGATAATCCAACCGAGTGTGCCAGAGCGTATGCCAACAAAGCCGTTGGCAGAGTGGAGACAGATGTGGAACCAGTAGTTGAAAAAACCCATGTCATCGGTAGAGCCGTCAAAAAGATAATTAGTCGCGGTGGTGCAGGAAGTGGACACTTCGAGCACGAGGGACGACCCGGCGAGAAGGGCGGATCATTGCCGTCTGGCGCGTCTGGTGGAAGAAAACCCAAGAGCGGAGAAAAAGGCTACAACAAGCCCGGAAGCGGCACGGGTCATTACGAGCGCGGCGAAGGATATATTGGTCCTGATAAGCCATCCAAGACCGGCAAGGAAATGGGCGACCGCGCGAAGAAAGCAGGATTGAAACCCGGCGAGTCGATGCCCAAGGCAAGCACGCTCAAAGGGAAGGAATTTAAGAAGTGGGTCAAGGCGCTTGCTACGACCAACACCCTCGACCAACTGCGCGAGATGCAGGGAAAAATCGGCGACCGTGCCCAAAAAGCCTATGACGCGAAGGATGATGCAGAACTCGAAGAACAGCAGGCGCTCGCAGAACTTTATACAAATGCTGTCATGTATCAGAATTTTCCCGAGACGAGATCGGTCGAGAGCGATGCACCCTTTGATCCTTTGGGAGCCGCACCCAAGCCGAAAGAGTTAGTGCGCAGGAATGGAAAAAAGTATCCACTGATCAGGATCAGGGGGGGCGCGGGATCGGGGCATCATGGGCATGAAGGTAGACCGGGCGAAGTTGGGGGATCGGCACCGTCGGGAGGTGGGCGCGGAAGAGTCAGTTCAAAAGCCGAAGAAAACATCAAGAGCGTATTTGATAAATACGCCACGCATCATAGTGGCGTTGCGCAAATGCTTGAGGCGTGGGATAGAGCAAAGGGATATGACGATCTGTATGAGGGCGTTCGGGAGGAATTCAACGAGCCGCTGGCGTACAAAATCGTCAAAATCATTGATGAAACCGATGCCAATCGAGTTGTGGGATACCAGCGCGAAGACCCGCTTGGCGAGGGTATGAAAGAGACGCATCAGAAAGAGATGGAGGCGGAGGTATTCCAGACCGGGAACTATGTGGTATCGGATTACGAAAAGAAACTGGACGGGATGCGCCGACATAAGTTCTTGACCAAAGAAATTGAAAAGAAACTACCGGCGCTTTATTCGCAGGAGAAGAACCCTGATCCGACCGTTTGGGCAAAGTATTTTCATCCCTTTTCAAATATGACGTGGTATGCGACAGAGTACGACCCGAAAGTGGGTATGTTTTTCGGATACGTTGATACAGGCGATTACAACTCCGAGTTGGGTTATTTCAGCAGGCAGGAGATGGCGGAGTCGCTGGTGAGAGGATTACCAATCGAGCGCGATAAATGGTTCACGCCGACAAAACTTTCAGAGATCACCGGCGGGGGGAAGATGTCGGAGGCTGAGGCTAAGTTCTCCGATGAGTTCCGCAAAGTCGCCGATCCTTTCGATGAAGAGGAAGATTTTGAAGAAAGATCGCTGAGAGGGGAGGTATCCATGGATGAAAATCCCCTGAAACTACGAGTTGACAAGAAGGTGCTTGATGGCTACGTCAAGCGCGCTGAGGTGCGCAAGCAACTCAACGACGTTGACTATGCCCTGATCGAGCGCATGGGCGATCAAGAGATCATCCGCCCTGACCGCTTTTCAAGCATCACTTGGCGCACTATGCCCCCGAGCAAAAAGAATGTCCGCGCCGAGGCAACGCGCAGGATCGTTGAGCGCAACTACGCGCAGGCTGTCGAAGATTGCCAAATGGCGGGATGGAAGGCGAAGATCAATCACTACCAGCCCGACGAATACTACTTCGCCAAGTCACATGATACAGAGGCAGGTCCGATTCTTATTCGCGGAGTGCTCGTGCGTCGCATTGATAGCGTCGAATGGAAATTGAAGCCTTTGAGCCAGTTCGCGACCAACTCAATCGCCGTCCAACTGCCCGACTACCTGCTCCGGCACAACAAGGAACAACTGTTGAAACTGCCGGTGTTGCGGGGTGGTCCGGGGTCTGGTCATCATGGGCATCGAGGGCGACAGGGCGAGGTAGGCGGATCGGAGCCAAGTGGAGCGGGGGGTAAACGACAGATAGCACCCGACTACGATTTCGACGCTATGGCGGCAGGCGACATCCCTGAGACCGACGATGAACTGTACGACATGCTCGACGAGTTGGGGTTGGGCGACATGGCTCCAGATCGCATTCGTGAGCCAAAAGAACCGAAGGTAAAAGCACCGCTCGCCGAACGCTTGCCCGAGATGTCGATCAGTCAGATCGCCGGAGAAATCCGAAGGGATTGGAGCAAAAAGGGAAAGGGTGTAAACTACGCCGCCAAGCCTTACCTTGAGGCGATGAATTCTCTTGAGTCGCTCGACGATATGTTTTATCACGACAGCGGTCGATCTGTGGTTCTTTACTTCCTCTCCAACGCCAGAAGTTGGCGAGGCGATACTGCCAAAGCGGTCAAGGCGGAATTGAATAAGCGATTGAAGGCGGGGAAATAATGGCGGAAGAATACACGCAGGACGCAGGCGGCTCCGGCAATACGGGTCAGACTACGATCGGCCCTGATACCCGCAAACTCACCAAGGGCGAGGCAGGTTATCGCGAAAAACAAGGCATCACCGGACTCAGGTGCGGTGATTGCCTTTTCTTTGAGGAAAGCGAATGTCGGATCGTCGAAGATCGGATCGACGAAGATGATGTTTGCGATCAGTTTGAACCGAACCTAAAGGACGGACACATGAAGGCAGAACAGGGAACCAAGGTAGCCGTCGCGAATTCAATCCCCGCGATGGGCGGATTGGATATGTGGATTTACCGTGTCGCTGAAAAGAACGGTATCCGCAAGTTCTACTCCACATCATCGGGAACCAAGGTTGATCTGTATCAGGAAAAAATGTCCACGAAGTTATTCAATGACTTCGTGAAGCGTATTGAAAGTCCTGATACTGAAATCCCCGTTCAATTCACATCAGAGGCGTGGGGCGGAGGACTGCCCTATCTCGGTGTTGCGCATTATCTTGATCTCGACGGCTTCGGCATCATTGGCAAGGCGGACTCAGTATGGCGCGACGGGAAGGTGTTGAAAATGAAAGGCACCTTCGACGACAACCCGCTTGCCAATGCCGCATTTGAAGCGATCCAGTCGGATCGGCTTGAGAAGCGCGCGGATACAGAGCGCGTGCGGGTTTCCATTGCTTTTATAGATTGGGGTCACAACCACAGCAAAGGTCGCA